>JAEAMG010002825.1_pt1 | contig 10155 bp, 11 predicted proteins | sample 8958741 | NCBI WGS metagenome assembly JAEAMG01 (sample SAMN16933256, study PRJNA681125) | bioreactor sludge metagenome | isolation source: anaerobic bioreactor treating anionic surfactant - SDBS | place: India: Bengaluru | collected 2019-02-28
TTGTTTGCTGCAATGAAGGCCGCGCCGCGCTCCTTCACTCTTATGGGAGAGACGGGCTTTCCTATTCATCGTGAAATTAGATTATGGCAATGATGAACTCATCGGGATTCAGGAGATCTTTGATAAAGACGAGCGATTAATGTATGAAATAGGCAAAAAAACCTGTGTTAGTCTTTTTCAAACATTGCTTTGCAAAGCGCTGCTATTAATTTGATGGAAGCAGTCCGAAGTTTCGTCTCATCTCCCTCTCTGCAATCGAAATAGTTCCGATGCTGCATGTAAGTAGGAAGATCCGTGGTATAGAGATATAGAGGGAATAATATTTCGTGGTCAGTATTCCTGCACCTGATCCATGCGATATTAAATTCTTCTTTGCACATCTTTGACTTCAGATAATCCGGCGAAAAGAATGCAACGACTTTTCTGCATTTGTCCAGGCTTTCGAATATCTGAGGTTGCCAGGGTGAACCTATATCTATATTCTTTCGATCGAGGAATATCCGAATGCTTGGATATGCTCGAATGAGTTCACTTTCGAAAAACTCTATTTCTTTGCTATTTTCTCTCGCGTAACTGATGAATACATCATATTCGATCTGAGCTTCGCTAAGCGGCTTCATCAGTTGATATAAGGTCTTCTGTTGAGTGAATACTTCAACTGCGTCCCTTCCGTGCTTATCCGAATAGGCAACAATTTTGATGCAATCTAATGGCAAGTCTTTTTCCATCCAGTGGATAGCGGCCTGCAACAATGGAAGGAGCATAGTCCCTATTGGATATCCCTGATCACCTGCTGCAACAATTGGGATTGCGATGGAAGAAATGTCTGGTTTTTCTCCAAGGATCGGAAATAAAGCACGAAAAATATCTCCTACAAGCTCAGGTGGTTCCCCGCGAATCAATGGTTCGAAACACAAGATTCGTTTAAAGCGAAGTTCTGGACTTGTTGGGCTAATCTCGTGCGAGAGCCAACAGGAGAAATTGCACCGTAGATCCATCTCCTTCGACTGGGCTAACTCTGCTACTGATAATCCCTTTCTGTAGAGAGCGCCAATGAGCGACGTGTTTGTAGGGAGGTAATCATTTGGAAAGGCTGAAACAACTAAGAGATCAACCGCTTCATCGGGGCGTAACGCTGTCAAATCGCCTTGATGTAGTTCAATTCGTTTTCCTTTCTTCCCATGAATAAAGATCGTATCTAGGAATTTCATCTTTAAATCCTCATCCATTAGGCCAATACATAAGCATTCTGCCTTTCAAGGCATTCATCAGCAACATAGCGCTTTTTTTAGGATTCTCCCTAACAGAAAGATCTATACCCCCCCACCCCTATCCTTCCCCCAATGGCACTTCTGGCGATCCGGGGCGTATGCAAGAAATTCCTGGCCGAGGGAAAGGAGATGCTCACCCTGAAGGACATCGATCTGGACATCGAGGAAAACGAGTTCGTCTGCTTTATCGGCCCCTCTGGCTGCGGCAAGACCACACTTCTGCGCATAATCGCCGGCTTGGAAGAGGCCAGCCGCGGTGCGGTCTATCTAGACGGCATGCCCATAGGCGGCCCCGGCCCGGAGAGGGGCATGGTCTTCCAGGAGTACTCCCTCTTTCCCTGGCGGACGGTGATGGACAACATCGTCTTCGGCCTGGAGCTGCGCGGGGTGCCGGAGGCGGAGCGGCTGGCTCAGGGCCGGCAGTACCTGAAGATGGTGGGGCTGGAGCGCTTTGAGAGCCGCTACCCCCATGAGCTCTCCGGGGGGATGAAGCAGAGGGTGGCCATCGCCCGGGCCCTGGTCAACCACCCCCGGGCTCTCCTCATGGACGAGCCCTTTGGCGCACTGGACGCCCAGACCCGCAACACCATGCAGTGTGAGCTATTACGAATATGGCAGGAGGAGAAGCAGACTGTCGTTTTTGTCACCCATAGCGTGGACGAGGCCATCTACCTTGCTGACAAAATTGTGATCATGTCCGCCCGGCCAGGCCGGATCAAGGACATAATCAATATCGATCTGGATAGGCCGAGAAGCCGCACCAGCCCCGAGGTCAATTCCATCCGGGACCGCATACTCTCTGACCTGCGCTCCGAGATAACGACCTGCTAAAGATATGATTTTATATCGCAAGGGCCCTTACATCAATGTCGGTTTTTCCCGAGGAGGAGCAGCTTGAAAGAGTCCAGATGGATGGAACTTCCCCGCATTGTAGCGGTAGGCGGCGGCGTTCTACAGGATCTGCCCCAGATCTGCTCCCGCCTGCACCTAGAAGGCCGCGCCCTGATAATCACCGGGCCGCATACCCGGAATGTGATGGCCAATGCCATAGAGGATCTTCTGGAACCGGAGGGCTACCGGCCCGAGATCCTCATCTGCACCGCCTCCCGGCTGGAAGAGGTGGATCGCGCAGACAATGCCGCCCGGGAGAGCGGAGCTGGATTTCTTATCGGCGCGGGAGGGGGAAGAAGCATCGACATCGCCAAGCTGGCCTCTTTGAAGGCCGACCTGCCCTATCTCTCCATCCCCACCGCTGCCTCCCATGACGGCATCTGCTCTTCCCAGGCCTCCCTGACTGTGAACGGCGAGGCCACATCGGTCCGGGCCCAGTCCCCTCTGGCCATAGTGGCAGACAGCAAGATCATCTCCCAGGCTCCGGCGAGGCTTCTGGCGGCAGGATGCGGCGACATCATCTCCAATTTTACCGCCATTCTGGACTGGCAGCTGGCTCACAGGATGAGAGATGAGGAGTTCAGCGAGTACGCCTCTGCTCTCTCCGCCATGACCGCCCGGATGATAGCAGAGCGGGCCGCGGATATCCGGCCCGGCCTGGAGGAGTCGGCCAGAATTGTGATCAAGGCCCTTATATCCAGCGGCGTGGCCATGAGCATAGCCGGATCCTCCCGCCCCGCCAGCGGCTCGGAGCATAAGTTCGCTCATGCCGTAAACAAAATCGCCCCCGGAAGAGCCCTGCATGGGGAGCTGTGCGGCCTGGGAAGCATAATCATGATGTATCTGCACGGAGGAGACTGGAGGATGATCCAGCGGGCCCTGGAGAAGGTGGGGGCTCCCACCTCAGCGGCGCAGATTGGCCTGGAGCCGGAGACGGTCGTCTCTGCCCTGGTCAGGGCCCATGAGATCCGGCCGGAGCGCTATACCATCCTGGACTCAGGTCTGAACCAGATGGCTGCCGCCAGGGCAGCGGAGGCAACAGAGATTATCTGATTCGGCGAATTAAACGAATTATAATTGAAACTATAATTATACAAAAAGGAGATAAAAGATATGTCTGAGGCATCTACCCAAATTACGCTGATTGGAACCAAGCTGGCCAGCATAGGCATGGAGTTCACCTTCATCGGCCCCACCCCGGAGTGCGAGGGCTGCAAACTGCGAAATACCTGTATCAACCTGGAGCCCAGAAGGCGCTACCGAGTTCTGGGAACCCGGGGGGAACTGGTTCACGACTGCCCCATACATGAGGCTGGGGTGCGGGCGGTGGAGGTGGCGGAAAGCCCCATCATCGCCGCCTTCGACGCCAGAAAGGCATTTCCGGGTTCCAAGATCGTCTACGAGTCCATGAAATGCGATGATCCCTCATGCAGCATGTACGAGATGTGCCATCCCACGGGCCTCAAGGACGGAGAGAGATGCACCATAGTAGAGATAGTGGGCGAGGCCCCGGAGGAGTGCCCGCGAGGAAATGTTCTCAAGCTGGTGGAGTTTCGCCGCTAGAATAAGAGCCCAATGAAGACCATCACCTACTCAAAAAATATTTTTATCCCGGTAACAGATCTCTGTCGCAATCGATGCGGCTATTGCTCTTTTCGCAAAAACTTAGAAGCGGCCCATCTTATCTCCAGGTCCAGAGCCCGGCGGCTGATGGAGGAGGGCAGCATTGCCGGATGCAGTGAAGCCCTCCTGACCATGGGGGAGATGCCCTGGACCGTTCCCGGCTTTTCCCGGATGCTGTCCTCCGAAAAAATCTCTGATCTCATGGACTATCTGCTGGAGCTCTCCGAGCTGGCCATAGAGCTGGGCCTTCTGCCCCACACCAATGCCGGCCTCCTGGATGAGGACGACCTCCGTCGGCTGCAGCCCTATAATGCCTCTATGGGGTTGATGCTGGAGACAGCGGCCAGGGTAAAGGCCCATGCCCTCTCTCCGGGAAAGGATCCCGGGCGGCGTCTGCAGTACATGTCCCTGGCCGGTCGCCTCAGGATTCCCTTTACCACCGGAATCATGGTGGGCATAGGGGAGAGCTGGCAGGATCGGATGGATTCGCTGCAGAAAATCGCAGAGCTGCATCATGAGTTCGGCCATATCCAGGAGGTGATCATCCAGCCCCTGGACCCGAAGATGGGAACGCCGTCAGAGGCCTGGCCCCGGCCTGCCATGGGCGAGTTATGCCAGACGGTAGAGGCGGCACGGAAGATCCTTCCCCAGGATGTGGCCATACAGGTCCCGCCGAACCTGGTCCAGCCGCTTGCCCTGCTTTCTTCCGGGGCCTCGGACCTGGGGGGCATCAGTCCGGTGACCCCTGACCACATCAATCCCCAGAGTCCCTGGCCGGAGGAGAAGGCGCTCAAGGAAAAGCTGAAAGGCTACCGCCTAAGAGAGAGGCTGCCGGTATATCCGCGCTTCATATCCCTGGGCTGGCATGGCCGCAGAACCGACCGGCTGGTATCCAGACTGGCCGGCAGGGACGGCCTGCGGGCGAAAAAGTATATCTTCTAAGGGGGATTGCACTCTACCTTGTGAAGAAGAATTGGCTTGAGATCGGCATCAGTTCCGGACTGGTATTCTTGATGATAGTGCTCATCTTGGGAGCGCAGATGGCTCTGCCGGCAGAGCTGAGGTCATCGGGCTTCGCCCTGATCGTCCTGCTCTTCATGGTGGCCATGGGACTGGCCGGGCTGAAACTGATGGACATGAAATGACATTGGATATCGCATCAAATACATCAAGAACGAGAACTAGTTCCTGAGGCGGGGGTTTTTGGATGGCAGGGATTCTGGAGAGGCTCAAGCTCATAGGAAAGGCCGCAGAAGAGGATTATGCGGAGGTTGATCTGGGGCAGTTCGATGAGTCTGGCCGTTCGCCGGATATGATATTGAGGGTAGCGGAGCTGGGGCGGGAGGATGCTCTGCCGGAGATCAAGCAGGAGATCTATGCCGGAAATATCATACTGGTGGACATAGCCGGTCTGAAGAGGGACAAGGCTGCCCTGGATCGGGCCATAGGGGAGCTGAAGAAGGCCATAGACGACATCTCCGGGGATATTGCCGGGGTCGGGGACGACCTTATCATTTTAGTTCCCGCTGGGATCAGGATCGACCGGGAGAAAGTGGTCGGGGGCAGGGATTGAATCTAACTACCACCGCCAGCTGTCCGGTCTGCTCTGCCGAGATGCAATTTTGTTGGGAGAGCACGGACATCCCCCATTTCGGGGAGGCCATGGTCATTGCCGGGATCTGCAATTGCGGTTACCGGCACAGCGATACCATTCTCCTGAGCCAAAAGGACCCGGTGCGCTATGCTCTGCCTGTCTGCGATCTCGCCGATCTGGATGCCAGGGTCATACGCTCCTCCAGCGGCACATTGCGCATACCTGAGCTGGGAGTGGACATCGAGCCCGGCTTCGCCTCCGAGTCCTATATCTCCAATGTGGAAGGGGTCCTGGAAAGGGTCGAGGGTGTGGTGCAATTTGCCACCCGATCCGCCCGGGAGGCGGGAAGCCAGGAGGCCACGGAGAAGGGTGAGGAGGTATTGAAGAGGATCGCCATGGCCCGGGAGGGGCGATTTGCCTTGACTTTGATCCTGGAGGACCCTCTGGGCAACAGCGCCATAGACTGCGAGAAGGCGGTGAAGTCACCCCTCTCCCCGGAGGATGCCGCAGCTCTCAAGACGGGCATGATCATTGTCGATGTCTCGGGCGAAGCATGAGTTTGCCGGACCCTCGCTTTTATCCAGCAGAGATCCGTAACCGTCATAATCAATATCATTTGATCCAATTGTAGTGAGAAGGAGCCGGATGCTGGTCTTGAGCGGGGGCACGGGCACGCCCAAACTTTTGATGGGATTAAAAGAGCTGGTTCCTCCGGAGCAGCTGTCCGTAGTGGTGAATACAGCGGAGGACCTCTGGATCTCCGGCAACTACATCTCCCCCGATCTGGACTCGGTGCTCTACACCCTGGCGGATATGATCGACGAGAAGAGATGGTGGGGCATCAAGGGCGACAGAACCTGGACTCACGACTTTCTGATCGCTTTAGGTCAGCAGGAGGGGCTGGTCATAGGGGAGAAGGACCGGGCGGTTCATATCTTCCGCTCTGAGCTCCTGCGCCGGGGAGCCGGCCTGAGCCGGGCCACCGGGGCTCTGGCGGAGGCCCTGGGCATAGCCCAGAAGGTGTTCCCCATGAGCGACGATCCGGTCTCTACTATGGTCTCCACTCCGGAGGGGCAGATGCACTTTCAGGACTTCTGGGTGACCCTCAAGGGAAAGCCGACCGTCTCAGGAATAAGCTTCACCGGCATGGACCGGGCCCGGCCCAGCCCGGCCTTTCTGGAGCGGCTGGACAGAGAAGAGACGGTCCTCATCGGCCCCAGCAATCCTGTGACCAGCATCGGCCCCATCCTGGCTCTGCCCGGGGTAAGGGAGCGGCTGGCGAAAAAGAGGGTGGTGGCGGTGAGCCCGCTGCTGGCAGATCGCCCTGCCAGCGGACCGGCGGCCAAATTCATGGCCGCCCTGGGGGCGCCAGCCGGCGATGAGGGAGTGAGGGCTCTCCTGGGCAAGGTGGACCTCTTTATTGTAGACAAAAAGAGCAGCTATCAGGGAGAATGCCGGCGAATGAGCACCCGCATGAAGACGAGAAGGGAGAGCCGGAAGGTGGCGGAGGAGCTGCTGAGGATAATGCAGGACGCTCCGGGCTAAGACTGACTCCTGTCCGTTTTTTCGCCGTCGATCCGATCGCTCTATATAGTCTATATATCAATATAATAGATATAGTCAACAATATATTCTATTTGAATCAGCTTTTCATATCATTGCCGCTTTGCCTGGGCTGGTGGATTGATTGAACAAGCCAATCAGCATACTGCTTATAGCATTGATGGCCGCTGCAGCCGGCGGCAACCCGGCTCTGGCCATGGAGGCGGCTGCTATTTCTGGATCGACAACGGTATTGCCTTTAGCAGAGGGCGGTGGAGAGGTATTCAATGCAGAGCAGTCGGAATACCGGGTGACAGTCACTGGAGGGGGCACCGGTGTGGGCATGAAGAATATCGCCCAGAAAACCTCTGATATCAGCATGGCCTCCCGCGAGGTCACAGCCGATGAGATCAGCCAGTTCGGAGACCAGTTCCAGGAGAGGCTCATCGCCTACGACGGCATCGTCATAGCGGTGAGCAAGGAGATCTATGAGGCAGGGGTAACCGCCCTGACCAAGGATCAGGTCAGGAGAATTTACTCCGGAGAGATCAGAAACTGGAAGGAGCTGGGCGGCCCGGATGAGGAGATACTGGTTGCGGCACGGGAGATGGGCTCCGGCACCAGGGATACCTTCAATGAGGATATCATGGAGGACAAGAAGGCGGAGACGCCCGGCGTCAGCACCGTGGCCGGCAGCAATGCGGAGATTAAAACCGCCTTGACCGGAAGCAACAAAGCCATTGGATATCTGGGATTCTCCTATGCCGAGGCTGGATCTGTGGGCGTGATCACCCTGGATGGAGTGGAGCCGACGGCCGAGAGCATCAAGGACGGAAGCTATGAGCTTGCCCGGAGGCTTTATTTCTACACGTACGGCGATGCCTCTCCCGGGGCACAGGCCTTCATAGACTTCATGACCGGGCCGGAGGGGCAGATGGTGGCCGAGGAGTATGGATTCGTGCCGTTCCTCACAAAATCCCACCTTCCAAAAAGCAAATAAGCTTGTACGCCGCCCTCACCAGCATGTCCCGCTTCCTGGTGGTCCTCGGCACCACCTCTCACTCCGGCAAGAGCACTCTTGTCGCTGCCATCTGCCGCTTGCTCTCGGATCGCGGCCTTAAGGTGGCTCCCTTCAAGTCCCAGAACATGAGCCTCAACTCCTGGGTCACCCGATCTGGAGGAGAGATGGGCATCGCCCAGGCGGTTCAGGCCTGGGCGGCGAGAGTGGAGCCTAAAGAGCAGATGAATCCCATACTGCTCAAGCCCAAGGGGGACCGCACCTCCCAGGTCATAGTCATGGGCCAGCCTGTAGCGGACAAGTCCGCGGCGGAGTATTACCGGGATATTGAGCCTCTCAAAGGCGTGGTGGACAGGGCCATCGAGGAGCTGGAGAAGGAATACGACTACATCATCGTGGAGGGAGCAGGAGGAGCATCAGAGATCAACCTCTTTGACCGGGATATAGCCAATATCTATGTGGCCCGTCACTTGCAGGCTCCCATTATCCTGGTGGGAGATATCGAGAGGGGCGGCGTCTTCGCCAGCCTCTTTGGCAGCGTAGAGCTCTTCCCCCCCGACCTGAGGCCGCTGGTTCGCGGTTTGGTCATCAACAAGTTCCGGGGAGATCCGGGGATACTGGGAAGCGGCCTGGCCAGGCTCACAGAGCTTACAGGCGTGCCGGTTCTGGGGGTTCTGCCCTACCTAGACCTGGCTCTGCCTTCCGAGGACTCGGTCTCACTGGGGGATAAGAAATCCGGGCCGGCAGGGGAAAGCCTGGATATCGCCGTCATCCGCCTGCCCCGCATCAGCAATTTCACAGACTTCGAGCCCCTGGAGCGGCTGGCCCGGGTCAGATATGTCGGCCTCTCTGAAAATCTGGGCCATCCCGACGCTGTGATCATTCCCGGGACCAAGAACACCGTCTCCGATCTGCGGGAGATGCAGGAGAAGGGAATGGACCGACAGATCAAATCCCTGGAAAGCACCCCTATTCTGGGCATATGCGGAGGCTACCAGATGCTGGGCCGGGAGATCATAGATTGCGGCATCGAGGACACGGTTGGTGCAATGCCTGCTCTCGGTTTGCTGGATGCGACAACCCGCTTCGACCTCTATGAAAAGAAGACGGTGCAGGTGGAGAAGACGGTTACCGGCGGCGGCCCCATTCTTGAGCCCATACGGGGGCAGAAGGTCAGGGGCTACGAGATTCATATGGGCCTGACCAGCCCCTCTGAAGAGGGCGCCTTCGAGGACGACGGGGCGGTCTCAAGCAGCGGAATTGTGATCGGCACCTATCTGCACGGTCTCTTCGATAACGAAAACTTCCGGGCTGCGTTTCTCGATTTTCTTCGCCGCCGCAAGAGAGCAGGCAGTGAAATAGATGAACCCTGTCGGCGAGGCGAAGCTGAATGCGAGAGAGGAGCTGGAGAAGGATCTGCCCTGGAATCGGACGGCTTTGCCCAGCTGGCAAGGGCTACTGCATATCATCTGGATATGAAGAAGATCTATCAAATGCTGGATCTGGATTGATCTGGAGACCGGGCCACAGCATCTTTTTTATCCTTGCTGAGCTTCTCGGGGCAGGATGAAACTAGGGGTTCTCTTCTCCGGGGGCAAGGACTCTGTCTTCGCCTGTTACCTGGCCAAGCAAAAAGATGAGGTAGCTTGCCTCATAACCATAGTCTCCCAGAACCCGGACAGCTACATGTTTCATACCCCGAATATCCGCTGCACGGACTTGCAGGCCAGGGCTATGAAAATTCCCATCCTCTCCTGGCCTACAGCGGGCCGGAAAGAAGAGGAGCTATATGATCTGGCGGCAGCCATAATAGCCGCAAAAGAGAGATACGCAATCGAGGGAATAGTCACAGGGGCCATAGAGTCTGTCTACCAGGCATCCCGGGTGCAGAGGATCTGCCGCGACCTGGAACTATGGTGCTGCTCACCAATCTGGCAGGCCAATCAGATCGATTATCTTTATCTTCTGCTTCAGGAAGGCTTTTCTGTCATAATCTCCGGGGTCTATGCCTATCCCTTTGATGCCTCCTGGCTGGGCCAGACTCTAAATGAGGAGCGGATCAGGGTCCTGGCGTCCTTCCAGAAGAAATATAAGATCAATCCCTCCGGGGAAGGGGGAGAGCTGGAGACCCTGGTGGTCGACGGCCCCATCTTTCATCAGAGAATAGAGATCCTGAAGGCCTCTCAGATCTATGCCCATCATCGGGGGCAGTTCAT
>JAEAMG010002872.1_pt1 | contig 10134 bp, 6 predicted proteins | sample 8958741 | NCBI WGS metagenome assembly JAEAMG01 (sample SAMN16933256, study PRJNA681125) | bioreactor sludge metagenome | isolation source: anaerobic bioreactor treating anionic surfactant - SDBS | place: India: Bengaluru | collected 2019-02-28
TGTATCCCGGCCATGCCGATCAGGTGGGTACAGCGGCGATCTCAACAGAGATGGGCGCATACGGTTTAAAGACTGTTATCGTTGTCGACGATGACATCGATCCCTGGGATATCCCGAGGGTGCTCTATGCGCTAAGCTTCCGGTTCCAGCCTAACCGCTGCCAGATCATTAAGCGCGGCCGTTCCACACCCCTTGATCCATCGCTTCCGCTCGATTCACGGGAGATTACAGGCAGGCTCATTATTGATGCAACGATTCCTTATGACTGGAAGGAAAAACCTATCCCCATCGAACTTGATCCGGAGACGGTGAAGAAAGTAAAATCCCGCTGGAAAGAGCTGGGGCTGTAAATGAATTCAAAATTGCATGCCTTTGATTGGCGTATTAGATACAGCAAGGTTTTTTACGGTAGGTACTAAAAAAGAAGGGGGCAACGAGTATGAGACCGATCAGATATACCGATGAAATGATCAAGGAATTTAAGAAAGACAAATATTGGACTGACGAGATCTTCTATGACTTCTGGGCAAAAAATGCGAAGAAACTGGGTGATAGAGAGGCCCTTGTCGATTCCAAATATCGGGTTACATGGGCGCAGGCGAAGCAGCTGATTGATAACCTTGCCTCTGCGTGGGTGAAACTGGGTATTCCAAAAGACTCGCGGGTTATTATTCAGGCCCCGAACAGTGTCTATGGTTTTCTCGCCCGTGTTGCCAGTGAACGTGCTGGTCTCATCTCTCTTACCGTGTATCCTTACTTGAGAGAAAAAGAACTGGAGTATATGCTTGAGAGGACAGAAGCCACGGCCGTATGCATCCCGCAGATATATCGGAAATTTAATTATCTTGAGATGTATAAAGGACTCATAGGCAAATCAAAGAACCTGAAATACTTTTTCCTTTTCGATGAAGAAGTACCTGCAGATGCCCCGAAGGGTACCTTTTCACTTATAAAACTGGCAAACGAACCTGCGAAGAAATCGGATCTGAAGCTTCTCGATGAACGGAGGTTCAGTTCCACAAATGATGTGGGCCTGCTCACCAGCACCACAGGCACAACAGGGCTCCCCAAGCTCGTTGAGTGGCCTATCGCGTCAAGAGTCTGTACATCAAAGGCGAGGATTGATATATGGAAACTCACGAAAGATGACATTACCTGCGCGATTGCTCCTCACGCTGGAGGCGCGGCAGGAACCCTTACCTATTTCGCTGCACCGCTTGCCGGAGCAAAAACAGTGCTCATGGAGGAATTCGACCCTGAGGGCGCCCTTGCCCTGATACAGAAAGAAAAGGTGACTTCCATAGGCGTTGTCCCCACGCATCTGGTGCGCATGCTTGAAGCCGATGAGACGAAGTACGACCTGAGTTCCCTTCGTTTCATCCGTTCCGCCGGTGGATATCTGCCGCCTCAGGTTGCCGAGGAGGCGGAAAAGAGGTTCAAAGCGATCATCACGAGCGATCTCGGCACACAGGACGTAGGTTCTGTGTCGGGGTGTTCCATTGATGATCCTGGTGAGATCAGACGCAGGACCGTGGGAAGGATGTTGCCCGGAAACAAGGTCAGGCTCCTTGATGATAACGGAAAAGAAATGAAAGGGGGCGAGCCCGGCCAATTGTGGTTCAGAGGTCCTCATGCACCGGCGGGATATTACCGTGACCCAGAAACCACAGCACCGGTATTCGACAAAGACGGCTGGACAACAACAGGCGATATCGTGAAATCTGAGGAAGGATTTCTCTGGATTATGGGAAGGGCAAAAGACATGATCATCCGTGGCGGCCAGAATATTTATCCCGCTGAAATAGAAGGCATCCTCAATGAGCACCCGAAAGTGGCCAATGTGGCTATCGTCGGCTATCCCGACAGAGAGATGGGAGAGCGTTGTTGTGCCTATGTGGTGCCCAAGGCCGGTGAGACGATTACCAAAGATGAGATGGTTGCTTTTCTGAAAACAAAAAAACTTGCCGCCTTCAAACTTCCTGAGCGGCTTGTAATTGTCGATGCTCTGCCCACAGTCGGTGATTCCGGTAAAGTGGACAAGAAGGTACTTAAAACAGATATCGAAAAGAAAGTGGCCGAGGGGAAATAATGAAAACCATTCTCGTCGTTTCAACACTTGACACCAAAGGAATGGAGACATATTATCTCAGAGACAAAATAAAAAAAATTGGTTATGAGCCGCTTGTCCTTGATATTTCCATGCGTATGTCGAAAGACTCTAAAGCTGACATAGCACCAGACAAAGTGGCTGAGGCAGGAGGTTCTTCGTTTCAGGACATCCTCGCGTCAAAGGAGAGATCAAAGAATACAGCCATTATGACAAAAGGCGCCGCGCAGATCGCCCTCTCTTTGTGGAAGGAAGGAAAACTCCACGGCGTCATCGGAATCGGAGGTTCAACCGGTTCCCTCATGGCGACGGATGTGATGCGGGCACTTCCCTTCGGAGTGCCGAAAGTAATGATTTCTTCAACGGCAGCGCTGCCGGGCATGTCCACCCGATATATCGACATAGGAGATATTGCCCTTATACATTCCGTTGTTGAAATCTCAGGGTTAAGCGATGTGCTGAAAAACGTGATCGACAGATCCGCCTATGCGGTCTGCGGTATGGCTGAAGCTCAACCCTTGAATGTATCGGCAGGGAAAGGTCCGAGAAAGGCCATTGCGCTGACCATGCTTGGGCCCTGTGAACAATGTGCCAGCAGAGTGAGGAAGGAGCTTGAATCAAGAGGGTATCAACTCATCGGATTTTCCGCTGCCGGGATAGGTGATCGGGCAATGGAAGCAATGGTAGAGCAGGGCCTTTTCGACGGCGTTATTGATCTTGCCCCTGGAGCGGTGATAGAACACCTCATAGGAGGCATGAGAGACGCTGGACCAACAAGAATGGAGGCAGCAGGAAAGGTGGGCATACCGCAGATCATCTCGACATGCGGGGTTAACCATATAACACCGCCCAAATCAAAGTATACTGACGATCATAAATCGAGAAGGAAATATGATCTCGACAAATTCCGTACCTGGCTTCGTACATCTCCGGATGAACTGAGAATGGCAGCCAAAGCATTTACGGAAAAATTAAATAAAGCCAAAGGTCCAGTAACAGTTATTATTCCATCAAAAGGCTGGTCTTCAGTTGATGTGCCGGGAAGCGTCACCCATGATCCTGTTGAAGACCACATCTTTGTGGAAGAACTTGGGAAAAGCCTCAAGGCTGAAATTAAGGTGCTCGAAGTAGATGCGAACATGGAGGACCAGGCCTTTGCCGAAAACGTCATTAGACTTGGTATGAAGATGTTTGGAACAAAAACGTAGAAGATTATACGGATTGTGCCTGACGATATGATAAAACTAAAAGTGTCTTTCCTCAAATATATTCCTGTTGAGAGGATAAGTTCACGATAGAGAAAGGAAAGGAGGTATTATCCATGATGTTGTTGCCAAAATTTGATTATTACGAACCACAGAACATGCAGGAAGCGTGCAGGTTAATGACGAAGCTAAAGGCTAACGCGCAGATTGTTGCCGGAGGCACTGATCTTCTCGTTAACATGAAAAACAAAAAAGTTTCCCCGAAATATTTAGTGAGCCTTGCCGGGATCCGCGGTCTTGTTGGTATCGAACAGAAAAAGAAGGCTTTTTCTATCGGTTCCCATGTTATCGTTTCCGTCATTAGAGAGTCGGCGGATATTAGATCGCACTTTCCCGCTCTTAATGAAGCGGCTTCAGTACTCGGTTCCCCGCTGGTACGAAACCGCGCTACCATAGGCGGTAATATTGTCACTGCCCGTCCCGCGGCAGATCTTGTACCTCCTCTCATGGCATATGAAGCCAAACTTATTCTCGTGAGTACAGGTAAGGAGAGAAAAATGTCGTTGGAAGAATTTCTTGTAGGGCCCGGTCAGACAAAGATAAAGCCCGCAGAGATATTAGCAAAGATTCTCCTTATGATACCACCTCCACACACAGGGAGCAGCTATATGAAACTGATGCACAGGCGTTCTCTTGAGATCGCTATTGTCGCTGTCGCCTCGCGGATTACCCTCAATAAGTCTGATGGTTTTATAAAAACAGCAAAAATAATTCTCAGCGCTGTTGCTCCTACAGCGGTCCATGCCGTGTCGGCAGAGAAAGTGCTCATCGGAGAAAAGCCCTCTGAGATGCTTTTCGCGAAGGCTGCCGCTCTTGCCATGAAGGACTGCAAGCCCATCACGGATATCAGAGGCGGCAAGGAATACAGACATGCTATGGTGGAGGTACTTACAAGAAGAACATTATCTGCTGCCTTGAAACGGGCGCAGGGCAAATAAAAAGAGGTGGCTTATATGAAGAAACTTATAACTCTTACGGTGAACGGTAAAAAGCATGAAGTAGCGATAGTTCCAAACAAGACCCTGACCCAGGTGTTACGTGATGACCTTGGTCTTATCGGTACAAAAGAAGGCTGTGGTATCGGTGACTGCGGCGCTTGCACGGTGATCCTGAACGGCAGGGCCGTAAATTCCTGCCTTGTCCTTGCGATTCAGGCAAACGGAAGCGAAATCACAACCATTGAAGGCATTGCCAATGGCCCCAACCTCCACCCAATCCAGCAGGCTTTTGTGGACTATGGTGCTATTCAGTGCGGCTTCTGTACACCTGGTATGATCCTGTCGGCGAAGAACCTTCTTGATAAAAACCCTCGCCCATCGGAACTTGATGTTCGAGAAGCAATATCAGGTAACCTCTGCCGATGCACCGGATACCAGAAAATAGTCGAAGCGATAAGCGCCGCTTCAAAGACGAAGAAATAAGGAGAGACGACCATGAAGGAATATAATATTATCAATTCACGACTCCCCCGCGTCGATGCCCGGGCAAAGGCAACAGGTGATGCGCTCTATACCGATGATCTTAAGGTGCCCAACATGCTCTACGGCGCTCTGCTTCAGAGTCCATTAGCGCACGCGAAGATAAAAAAAATCGACACCTCTAAGGCAAAGAAACTTCCCGGCGTGAAAGATGTGGTTACTGCGAAAGAAGCAGGCCTTATTAAATACGGTGTAAGTCCGGCACGGTATGATGAGGCCATGTTCTGTGATCAGAAGGTGAGATACATCGGAGACGAAATAGCCGCTGTCGCCGCTGTTGATCTTGAGACAGCGCTTGAGGCCGTCTCACTCATAAAGGTCGACTATGAAGAACTTCCTGTACTGCTTGATCCTTTTGATGCTATGAAAGAAGGCGCCCCGGCTATTCATGATGACTATCCGAACAATATCTGCGCTGAAGTCCATCAGGAGTTCGGAAATGTTGAAGAGGCTTTCAAAGAGTGCGATTATATCAGGACCGATAAATTCGTGAACAAAAAACAGGACGGTGCTTTTCTTGAACCCCAGTCATGCATAGCCGTCTTTGATCTTAATGGAAACCTTACCCTTACCACGTCGACGCAGACAGTTCATTACGTTCAGAGATCTGTCGCCATGGTATTAGGACTGCCTATCGGCAAGGTAAGGGTTGTAAAACCCTATACAGGGGGAGGGTTTGGCCCCAAGGCGGCGGTCAATACCATTGAGCTTGCGTCGAGCCTTATGTCCATGCGGACTGGAAGACCTGTTAAGATGACCTTTACGCGTGAACAGGTTTTTCTGCACAGCCGGGCAAGACACCAGTTCTGGCACGAACTGACCACGGGCGTGAAGAAAGACGGCACCCTTGTTGCCCTCAAGAACACGTGCCATATGGATGGCGGGGCATATGCGAGTTTTGGCATCGCCACTGTCTACTACGGAGGTTCACTCCTTGGCGCCCCATACAAACTGCCTAATATGAAGTACGATGGATACCGCATGTATACAAACAAGCCTGCAAATGGCGCTCAAAGGGGTCATGGAGGGGTCGTGGCCAGGGCCGCGTGGGAGCAGCAACTGGATATCATCGCTGAGGAACTGGGTATAGATCCGATTGAAATGCGTCTCAAGAACATGATGAAGAAAGGCGATACAACCTGCAATGATTTTAATATGAGCAGTCTCGGCATGGAAGAATGTCTCAGGGCGGTTCGTGACGGTTCAGGATGGAAGGAAAAGAAAGGCAAGCTTCCAAAAGGGAAAGGGATGGGCATTGCCTGCGGTTTCTTTGTCTCCGGAGCAGGGTTTCCCATCTATCGTTCTGAAACTTTTCACTCAACGGCCATGATAAAGCTTTCCGAGGATGGCGGCACGATCAATCTTTATACCGCGGCGGCAGAGATAGGACAGGGTTCTGATACGATCCTCACCATGATGGCGGCAGAGGCAATCGGAGTTAAATATGAAGATGTCCGTGTCCTCTCCGGTGACACGGATTTTGGTGTTGATCTGGGTGCCTATTCATCACGGCAGACCCTTATGTCCGGTCACGCGGTGAAACAGGCAGGTGAAGATGTGAGGAACCAGGTGCTCGAGGTGCTTTCCCGTAACCTTAATGTGCCCGTGGAAGATATGGACATAAAAGAAGGACTCATTTTGTTCAAGAAGGAAAAGCCTGATTTCTCCGGTCTAAGATCAAGATATATCAAAGAACACAGAGGATGGGTGGATCCTCCTTCCGGTGATGAACTCACATTCAAGGAAGCGGCCCGTGTGGCGTATTTTGAAAAGGGTGTGGTAGTAGGCAGGGGAAGTTACAAGCCAGGTGAACTGGGAGGTAAATACAAAGGCGCAACCGTCGGGACATCTCCCGCATACGGATGTTCCGCCCAGGTTGTTGAGATTTCCGTTGATATGGAGACCGGCAAACTGACCATTGACAACATGACAGATGCCCATGACTGTGGTTTTGCTATTAGCCGCATAAATGTGGAGGGGCAGATGCAGGGTTCCCTCTCCATGGGGATAGGGGAGGCCCTCTTTGAAGAGATGAAATTTGACAAAAAGGGTAAAATATTGAATCCTACCTTCGGGGAATATCGGATTCCTACCTCCCTTGATATGCCCAACGTAAATGCTATCATTGTTGAGAGTAATGAACCGAACGGCCCATGGGGTGCGAAAGAAGTCGGTGAAGGCGCTATCATGCCCACCATCCCTGCCATACTCAATGCTGTCTACGATGCCACAGGGGTGAGAATCAATGAATTGCCGATTACCGCTGAGAGATTACATGCTGCGTTGAAGGAGAAAGAACAAAAGAGCTGAAAAAAACAGACCTGCATTGTTATTGATATATATGAAACTGGTATTATATCCAGTGTAGGAAAACAAGTGACTGTGGCTGATGTATAGCAAGACCTGCTTACCTTGGAAAAAACTTTATGGGGATTTAATTTCCATGAAGGAAACTATGTGGAGGTGAAGTTTGGTCCGAAGAGTGTTTGTCGATAACAGAACCAATAATCTTCAAAAAAACTGCCAAAATTATGAGAAACATACTGCGCGTAAAAATGAATATCGGTCTGTGGTGGAAGCGCGGAGCGTTTTGATGAACCTGAAAGGTTCATGCTTTTATATATATGAAATAGCAAGTGTTTGAAAATTGATTGGTTTTATTCATGGGAGGTGGTAGTAGTTTTAGATATCACAATAAAATAAGGGGGTAGTTATGTCAGATGTTAAAAGGTTTCCATTTGCATCAGAAGTAAAAATACCAAAAGAACTGGAAGGTTGGGAAGAGATGTACGCGTCTATACGTCCGTTCGCCAAAGACAGACAGGAGTGGGATGAGAAGCAGCTCTGGTTTCAGGATAAAATACATGCTCCTGAGCCTCTATATCCATTGGATGATATTTTCCAGGAGGCATGGCAGATTGCGCTCTCACAATTTACCACAAGGGTGTTCTGTATACCTCCGGCACAGGGTGTGGCACACAGAATTTTGGGCTGCTATATGTATATATCGCCTGTAGCGCCGCCGTCAGAAGCAACCATAGGGGCAAAGGCAGAACTGTTTGGAAAAAGGGTGCCATTTGTTTTTCAAAACTATAATGCACTATGGGAAAAATGGATAAAGAAATTCCAGGCGCTCGGAAGAGAAATGCAGTCCCTCAAAGTTCCCACAGAGTTGCCCCAGTTTGTTCCGGATGAAGACATAATGCCTGTGGTAAAAGGATACACCCCGGCTTATGAGGTAATAGAATCGTTCAATATATTGATCAACCAGATATTTAAATCATGGCAATATCATTTTGAGTACCTGAATCTGGCTTATCTGGCATATCTTATGTTTGTAGACACTACAAGAAAACTGTTCCCGGGCATAAAAGAGAGTACTATTGGCAAGATGTGCGCGGGCGCGGAAGTAGATATGTTCCGCCCCGAACAGGAACTTTGCAGGTTAAGCAGACTTGCAGTAGCACACAAGGCTGTTGCCGATGTCCTTAAAAAGAACACGTCCGCAGCTGAAAAGACTAAGGAGCTGGAGGGCATAGCAGATGGCAAGATGTGGCTTGCGGAGCTGCAGAAAGTAAAAGATCCCTGGATGATGGTGTCGTGCGGGAGCGGGTGGTTCCATCATGAAGGGAGCTGGACGACCAAGAAAGACGTGCCTTTTGCCTATATGCAGAGCTATATTCTGAGACTTGAAAAGGGTGAAAAAATTGAAAGAGAGCTTTCAGCAATCTCTGAAGAAAGAGACAGACTTGTAGCTGAGTATAATAAGCTCATAAAGTCAGATGAGGATAAAAAATCCTTTAATGATGCTTATAATACCGTAAGAACGATATACAAATATGCGGAAGACCACCTTTTCTGGGTCGAACACTGGTTGCACACAATATGGTTTGAAAAGGTAAGGCAATTCGGAACACTGCTTGTAAACAACAAAATATTGAAGAAAGTAGATGATATTTTCCTTTTCAATAGGTTTGAAGTACCGGTGCTCCTCGAGGATTTGGTGACTACATGGGCATTGGGAGAAGGAGTGCCGTCAAGAAGCAAATTCTGGATGGAAAAAGCGGAGAAAAGGGAAAAGATACTGGCAGCAGCAAGACAATGGGCAGCCCCACCGGCCCTTGGGATACCCCCGGCAGAGATCGTGGAACCGTTTACCGTTATGCTCTGGGGTGTTACCGGTGTCCAGGTTGATGAATGGATGAAAGGTAAGGCAGTCGACGCAAAGGATGTCACAGAACTTAAAGCCTTTGCTGCATCGGCAGGGGTCGCCGAAGGCCCTGCAAGGGTAGTTAAAGCCCTTGAGGATATTGGTAATTTACAGGTAGGCGAGATTTTAGTTGCTCCAACCACGAACCCATCATGGTCGCCGGTCTTCACAAAGATAAAGGCTGCGGTGACGGATATAGGAGGGCTTACATCCCACGCGGCGATTGTTTCGAGGGAGTATGGTCTGCCTTCCGTGACCGGTACCGGAATGGCGACACAGGTTATCAAGACCGGGGACATCATCAAGGTTGATGGATCTGCAGGTGTAGTAACAATCGTTAAAAGGGCATAAGAAAAAAGGGGATGAGTTGGAGGCACAGCAGTTGTGCCTCCAGCTCATCCTTAATAAAGGAGGAAGAACCGACATGGCTGGGAAATGGATATACTGGCTGAAAGAATTGGGGCAGGAGAATAACGATATCGTAGGAAAGAAGTGCGCCAATCTCGGAGAGTTGATGAAAGGAGGATTTAATGTGCCTCCCGGCTACGCGCTCAGTGTTGAAGCATATAATAAATTCATGACTGAGACAGAAGCTGAGGGGCGCCTGCTTGAATACTTCAAAAACTTCAAGGCAGATCCGAACGATGTATCCGATATGTTGAAATTTGAGGAGGCGTCGAAATACCTGCGTGAAATGGTGGAATCGATAAAACTGCCTCAGGAAATGGAAAAAACAATTAAGGAATATTACCAGGAACTGTGTAAAATAGCGGGACGTGAAAACATCCATGTTGCCACACGTTCCGCGGGTCCGGCAAGCCATCCCGGCCAATATGAAACATATCTTCATGTAAGTGGTCCCGATGATGTGGTTTTCAATGTTAAGAGGGTATGGTCGAGTACATTTAATACGAGGTCAATGATTGCGAGGGCGAGACTGGATCTTCCTTTGCATACTGATCCGATTGGTGTGGCAGTATTGACTATGGTTGACGCAAAGGCTGCCGGGGTCATGTTCACTGTTAACCCTGTCAACGGTGACGAGTCGAAAGTCGCAATGGAGGGAAGCTTTGG
>JAEAMG010002876.1_pt1 | contig 10117 bp, 9 predicted proteins | sample 8958741 | NCBI WGS metagenome assembly JAEAMG01 (sample SAMN16933256, study PRJNA681125) | bioreactor sludge metagenome | isolation source: anaerobic bioreactor treating anionic surfactant - SDBS | place: India: Bengaluru | collected 2019-02-28
CGCCCCGTATAAAGGGTTCTCGTCTGAACGCACCCACATTACCAACACAAAGAAAGAGGATGAAAAGAGAGTCGGGATTGCGACCCGACCTACGGTTGTCCGCCGCCCGCGCCTGTCACGCACCCGCTCCGGCGGCGGACTCCCAATCGGACTTTGGCGTCGCCTTATGTTGCCGTTCCTTCGCGGAATACCGCTCATCACTCCAGCCTTCGGCTGGCCTTAAATAGGCGTTTGCACGCAGCTTTCGCGCGTGCTCTGCGCGCGTTTATTGACGAGAGCGACGGGCAGGGACCTGGGCGGAGGCAGAGCATGACCCCAGCCAAAGTCGTATCCGCTGTCACGGGACTTCGGGCGGCCATGTGCCGAATCGATGCGCCGGTTGAAAAAAACGCGCTGGTTATTGTCACAGGCTTTCGGCATAATTGCGGCATACGTTGAGGTTAAGATGTTTGCATGCTGTGGTTTAGGCTGGAGGGCTTATGATGCGAATGACGGCGGGATTGCGGATATGGGCCGCGGGGGCGTTGACGGCGTTCGGGACGGTGTTCGGGCAGGCGCAGGATCTGAATACACTGAAGGGCCTCTACGAAAAGAACACGGTGGAGATCAAGCAGGGCTGCACGTTCGATTTTGATGCACTCCAACTGCAATACGCAAAAATGCTGGAGTCTTTGAAGGGAGATTTTCAAAATCAGGGTGAACTGAAGAAGACAAAAGCCGCGCTTGCCGAGATTGACCGGTTCAAGAAGCAGAAAAGCCTCCCCCCTGACGACAGCGAGATCCCTGAGATCAAGGCGCTCCAAGTCAGCTACGTGAAGCGGTTTTCGCAACTGGAGCAGGAAATGGTTCGGAGACTGGGTGCGCGGACGGTTCAATACGAGCAGGACTTGGTCAGCTTGTCGAAAGCGCTGACCAAAGCCGGAAAACTGGAAGAGGCGACGGCGGTTGAGGCTGAGCGAGCCGAGGCGCAAGGCGAGATCAAGAAATGCGCAGACCAACTGGCGGCGCTCAAGACAGGAGCGACTAATGCGATTGGCGTGGTTGCTGCGCGGCTGCCTGCCGGCAAAATCGAGACCAAGAAGGACCTCTACATGGTGGTCGACCTCTCAGGTGGACCCGAGGCGAAAGAGTATCCTGTGAGCTCCCTTGCCGACGTGCCAAAGGACGGGTGGACGGATGAGTACAAGACGGATAAACTGGTGCTGAGAAGGATTGAGCCGGGGACGTTCGACATGGGCAGCCCTGAAAATGAATTGGGCAGGGAAGAAAAAGAGAAGATGCACAAGGTCACACTAACCAAGGCCTTTTATATTGGCGTGTTCGAAATGACACAGAAACAGTGGGAACGCGTGATGGGCGACTGGCCGAGCAGTTTCAACAATCCAAAATGCCGCGAAGTCCGGCCGGTCGAGAAGGTGAGTTACAACGACATCCGAGGCTCGGTCGAAGGTACGGGCTGGCCGACCACCAACTGCGTGGACATGGCCTCTTTCATGGGCGTGCTTCGGGCGCGGACCAGCCAGGCATTCGATTTGCCGACTGAAGCGCAGTGGGAGTACGCCTGCCGTGCGGGAACGCTTACCGCGATGAACACGGGCAAGACTTTGACCGAGAAGGCTATCTGCCCGAACATGGCCGAGGCGGGTCGGTATAAAGACAACGCCGGGAACGGTGACAAGAGTGGCGACACGCATGAGGGAACGGCCAAAGTCGGCAGCTATCTTCCCAACGCGTGGGGACTGTACGACCTGCATGGCAACGTCTGGGAATGGTGCCTTGATTGGCACGACAGCTACTCTGGCGCGGTGAGTGATCCGTGCGGTGCGGCATCGGGGTCGCGCCGGGTGCTAAGGGGCGGGAGTTGTCACGACGACGCGAAGGGCTGCCGTTCCGCGAATCGGTACAACAACTTCCCGGCTGTCCGGTACTACGTCATCGGCTTCCGTGTCGCCCTGCCCCAGCCGTGATGCCGCCAGAGCAGGTCGGGATTGCGATCCCGACCTACCTTTGTTCAGACAAGGCGGAGGCATTTTCCCGTTTCCTCCACAGAGCACCTGCCCGTCGCCCTCGGCAACCTTTGCTTGACCAATAGCCATCCGGCGGAAGGTTGCCTATAGCCAATTGCCGCCTTCCCTTCCACATCCCGCTGCACTATACTAGCGCACAATGATTGATGCGTTCATAAAGCGGTGGGAGCTTACGGGGGCGGCGGAACGGGCCAACTACCAGATATTCCTGAGCGAACTCTGCGTGGAGCTTGAGGTCGAGCCGCCGCATCCCACCCTTCCGGACGACGCGCTGAACGCCTACGTCTTCGAAAAGTCCGTCCGCTTCCCCAACCGCGACGGCTCCGTCAGCCTCGGACGCATCGACCTCTACAAGCGCGGCCACTTCGTGCTGGAGGCCAAGCAGGGCGCGAACGACGGCGACGCCAAGACGGGCCACGGCATCCGCGGCTCCGAAGGCTGGGACCAGTCCATGGTCCGCGCCAAGAACCAGGCCGAGCGCTATGTCCGCGCCCTGCCCGCCGCCGAGGGCCGCCCGCCCTTCCTGCTCGTGGCCGACGTCGGCCACGCCATCGAGATCTATTCCGAGTTCACGCGCACCGGCGGCATCTATATCCCGTTCCCGGACGCCTCCTGCCACCGCGTCCTGATCCGCGACCTCGCCGACCCCGCGCTCCGCGAACGCCTGCGCCTCGTCTGGACCGACCCCGCCAGCCTCGATCCCGCCCTGCGCAGCGCCCGCGTCACCCGCGAGATCTCCGGCAAGCTCGCCGAACTCGCCAAGTCCCTCGAAGCCTCGGGCCACTCGCCCGCCGAGGTGGGCGGCTTCCTCATGCGCTGCATCTTCACCATGTTCGCCGAGGACGTGGACCTGCTCCCCAAGGCGAGCTTCAGCGGCCTGATCACGTCCCTGCGCGACAACCACCGCGCCTTCAAGACCATCGTCGAGGAACTCTGGAAGACCATGGACAAGGGCGGCCTGAGCGTCGCCCTGCGCGCGAAGCTCCTGCGCTTCAACGGCGGCTTCTTCGAGGAGCGCCGCGCGTTGTCGGTCACCCCGGAGCAGATCGACCTGCTCGCCGCCGCCGCCCGCGCCGACTGGCGCGACGTCGAGCCCGCCATCTTCGGCACCCTGCTGGAACGCGCCCTCGACGACCGCGAGCGCCACAGGCTCGGCGCGCACTACACGCCGCGCGCCTACGTGGAGCGCCTCGTCATCCCCACGGTCATCGAGCCCCTGCGCACCGAGTGGGAGAGCGTGCAGGCCGCCGTCTCCGCCTGCCTGGCGTCGGACGACCGCAAGGCCGCGCTCGCCGCCCTCCGCGCCTTCCAACTGCGCCTCTGCACCGTGCGCGTGCTCGACCCCGCCTGCGGCTCCGGCAACTTCCTCTACGTCACCCTCGAACACCTTAAACGCCTGGAGGCCGAAGTGCTCGGCCTGCTCGCGACCCTGGGCGAGACCGAACGCTCGCTCGACCTTCAGGGCCACACGGTCCATCCCGCGCAGTTCCTCGGCCTGGAACTCAACCCCCGCGCCGCCGTGCTCGCCGAACTCTGCCTCTGGATCGGCTACCTTCAGTGGCACCTGCGCACGCGCGGCAAGGCCGCCCTCGCCGAGCCGGTCATCTCCAAGTTCCACACCATCGAGAACCGCGACGCCGTGCTCGCCTGCGACCGCATCGAGCCCCTGCGCGACGCCGAGAACAACATCGTCACCCAATGGGACGGCCACACGCTCAAGAAACACCCCGTCACCGGCGAGGAGGTGCCCGACGAGTCGGCCAAGCGCGTGGTCTACACCTACGCCAACCCGCGCCCCGCCGAATGGCCGGAAGCCGACTTCATCGTCGGCAACCCGCCCTTCATCGGCGACAAGGTCATGCGGCAGGCGCTTGGTGAAGGTTATGTTGATGCTTTGCGTGCCACCTATCCCGCGCTTCCCGAGTCCGCCGACTTCGTCATGTACTGGTGGCACAAGGCCGCCCGCCTCGTGCGCGAGCGCAAAGCCACGCGTTTCGGTTTCATCACCACCAACTCCCTGCGCCAAATCTTCAACCGCCGCGTACTCGAAGCGCATCTCTACCCGCCGTCCAGAGACTTGCGCTTCAAACTCGCGCTGCTCTTCGCGATTCCGGATCATCCTTGGGTCGAGAACGCCGACGGCGCGGCCGTGCGCATCGCCATGACCGTCGGAGGGCCTCTCCGCATCGGCACAAAAGGCACCCTCCAGACCGTCACGGCCGAGGCCGAAGGCGCCGAGGGCGCGATCGACGTCACGCTCGCAACGCGCACCGGCACGATCAACGCCGACCTCACCATCGGTGCGGACGTTGCGGGTGCGATCGCGCTCAAAGCCAACGAGGATATCAGCGTCAACGGTATGATGCTGGCCGGTTCAGGTTTCATCGTCACAAGAGAGAAAGCTAACGTACTCGGCCTCGGGACTATACCCGGTATCACTGCACATATCCGGCACTATCGAAATGGCAAAGATCTGACTGACCGGCCCCGAGACGTCATGCTTATCGATCTGTTCGGTTTGACCGCTGAACAGGTTCGCAACCAGTTTCCTGCGTTGTACCAACACGTCTGGGACAATGTGAAGCCGGAGCGTGACTCTAACAACCGACCCAAACTCAAAAGAGATTGGTGGTTATTCGGAGAGGTTCGCAAAACCCTTCGTGCAGCGCTCATGGACTGTTCACGTTACGTTGCAACTGTGGAAACCTCCAAACATCGGTTCTTCACTTTTCTCGACAAAACGATAATGCCGGATCATAAGCTCGTATGCATCGCACACGACGATGCCTACGTGCTCGGCGTGCTCTCCAGCCGAATCCATGTCACGTGGGCGCTGGCTTCTGGCAGCACTCTTGAGGACCGTCCGGTCTACCCCAAGTCCCGCTGTTTCGAGACCTTCCCGTTCCCGGACGCAACGCAAGAACAGAAGGCACGCATCCGCGACATCGCGGAGCGGCTCGACGCGCACCGCAAGCGCCAGCTCGCGCTGCATGCCACGCTGACCCTGACGGACATGTACAATGTGCTGGAGGCGCTCCGAGCCAACGAGACGCTGACCGCCAAGCAACGCGCCATTCATGACCAAGGCCTCGTCACCGTCCTGCGCCAGCTCCACGACGAACTCGACGCCGCCGTTGCCGCCGCGTATGGCTGGGGAGAAGATTGGAGAGAGGACGGAGGACAGAAGGCAGAGGACGGCGGGAAGGGAATGGCGGACGGCGAGATTCTGGAAAAGCTTGTGGGGCTTAACAAGCAACGCGCCGACGAAGAATCACGCGGCCTGATCCGCTATCTCCGCCCCGCGTATCAGCAACCCGCCGCCGCCCCCACACAGTCCGACCTCAGTCTTCCGTCCTCCGACCTCCGTCCTCCGACCTCTGACCTCTCCCCCGAGCCTCTCGCGTGGCCGGACACCCTCGCCGACCAGATCGCGCTCGTGCGCGGCGTGATCCATCAGACCGCGTGGCAGCCGTCCGACGGCGCGAAGATCCTGGCCCGCCACTTCACCGGCGTCCGCGCCCCGACCGTCCAGCGCCTCGTCGACGCCCTCGCCGCCTTGGGGCAGGTCGGATAGAAGCACGGGAAAAGGTTATTAATACCTGCAACTTACAAAAGGAAGCAAGTCATGGACAATCTGGTCTTGTTCGAGGAGAAGCAGGTTCGCCGCGTGTGGAACGAGGCTGATCAGAAATGGTATTTCGCGGTACAGGATGTGATTGAAATTCTCACGGGCAGTGCGGACATCAAACAATATGTGAAGAAGCTGAAGAGCCGTGATCCAGACTTGAGCGCCAACTGGGGTACAATCTGTACCCTGGTTGAGATGACGGCTGCGGACGGTAAAAAGCGGAAGATACAGGCTGCGAACATCGAAGGACTGCTCCGTCTGATTCAGTCCGTCCCGTCACCGAAGGCGGAACCGTTCAAACGCTGGTTGGCCAAAGTGGGTTACGAACGGTTACAGGAAATAGAGAACCCCGAACTGGCCTCGAAGCGCACGCGGGAAATCTACCGGCAGAAGGGCTATTCCGAAGCATGGATCGAGAAACGGATGCGCGGCATCGCGGTGCGAGACGAACTGACCGATGAATGGAAGAAGCGCGGTGTCAAGGAACAGACCGAATACGCCATTCTCACGGCCGAGATCAGTAAAGCCACTTTCGGGATGACGCCGAAGGAATACCGCGAGCACAAGGCGCTGACCCACCCCGGAGACAATCTTCGTGACCACATGACCGATTTGGAGCTGATTTTCACGATGCTCGGAGAAGCGTCGACCACAGAGATCGCCCGCAACACAGACGCGCGGGGCTTCCCCAAGAACAAGCAGGCGGCCAGAGAGGGCGGCAAGGTGGCTGGCAATGCCCGCAAGGAGCTGGAGAAGAAAAGTGGCCGGAGTGTCTCGACCCCGGAGAACTACAAAGAGATTCCCGAGAACCAGCGCCGTATTGACCGCCAGAGTGAAGATGGGGTAAACGGATAAGTAGATCAAGCGATAGAACAGCAGGTCACCAAGAAAGCCAACATGCCCAGCTTAACAACACTATCCGCCCTCCAACCCGACGGCGCGAAGACCTTTGACCGTCATTTCACCGGCGTCCGCGCCCCGACCGTCCAGCGCCTTGTCGATGCACTCTCAGCCCTCGGCCATGTCGGATAGGACGCGCACGAGAAGGGTTTTTTCAGTGCGGAACACGAAGACACAACGTCCCGTGATTGCAAAAGGCGACGCGAAGGGGCTATACGGAGTCCGCTTCCAAGGAGGGCAAAAGCATGACTGCAAAACAGTTTTTCGACTGGCAGACGGATGGCGGCACAGACGATGTGATGCGCCTCGTGGATTGCCTTGAGCGGTCTGACGTTGCCTGGTGCGCCATTAACGGAGTCGCGGTCAACCATTGGGCGGAAGGGGGTCAGGAAGCGGAACATTTTTGGGGAATGGGAATGGGGCTTGAGAAGCGTGGACTTGGTGGACAGGGTGGACGCGGCAGGAGGCTACGCTGAAGGCATGGACCGGAAGGGTGTTTGAAGGGGACTGATGGGACGAAGAGGACATAACAGGACGTAATCGAGGGACTCGAGAGAATCGAGAGAATCGAGAGAATCGACTGTATTGACAGCGGGAGGTTAACCGTTAAAGGAGAATACGGTGCCGCGCACGGGAGATGACCGGTTAGACCGGGGCGGCCTGGAGCAGGTGCCAGAGCATCAGGTCATCCTCGAAGATGAACTGGGCTTCAAAGGGGCGCCCCAGCAGCATCAGCGGGATCCAGAGCCGGTCGTCCGACCACATGCGCCCGTAAGGGATTTCGGACTCCGCGCACCAGAAGGGCGCGGCCTCGTCGGTCTCCGTCAGCGTGCCTTCGCACGCGTCGGCGGTGAAGACGTGGCAGCGCAGCGAATAGCCGTCGGTGAAGGCGAAATCGAGCCGACCGGCCCTGTGCAGATCGAGGGGCGTGAGCCCGACTTCCTCTTGTGTTTCACGCACGGCGGCCTGCTCGGCGGTTTCTCCGGCTTCGAGGCGTCCACCGGGCGCGTTGAACTTCCCTTTGCCGAGACCCCGTTTCTTGAGAATCAGCAGAAGCTGCCCGTCGCGGCGAATGAAGGTGAGCACCGCAGTGTCCGCCGGCTGCCAGGCCGACCAGTCGACGGAAAAAACCAAACCGGAGGGTGTTGTAAGGGTCATCGACATATCACCGTCAGTCGATATGCCGCGCCATGAAGTTCTCACGGATGTAGTCGATGGCCTCATCCAGCGACGGCAGGATTTTGGTGCAGTGCTTGACCATCCAGGGCGAGCAGTCTTTAAAACTGAACGGCGAGAAGGCGACCACAAACTTGCCTAAGTCGTGCGCCGCATAGAAGACCTCCATGGCCGTGCCGATCGAGGTCTTGCTGTAGTTCACGAGAACGATATCCGCGTCGCGTACATCCTGGAGGTCAAACTCCACGATCTCGTTCGCGCTGTCCACCTCGCGGTCCTTGAAGTTGCGGCGCATGGGGTCGAGCAGCACGAAATGGTCGCGCAACCGCTCTTTGGCACGCTCACGCCACGTGGCGGCCAACTCAGGATGCTCGTCCATGATCGGACCGCTCAGGTAGATCTTCTTCTTTCCGTTTGCCATAGAGGCCTCACGACAGGCAGGCACGCTCAGGGCACCCGGAAAGACGCCGTCATTTTCGACACACCGGCACCGACGGAGGCTTGCAGCGCGGTGTTGGAGATGTCGCCGAGGACATCCGCGATCCAGGTGCCGATCTGCTTCATTTCAGGCTCTTTCATGCCACGGGTCGTGACCGACGCGGTGCCGATGCGGATACCGGAGGTGACGAACGGACTGTTCTTGTCGAACGGGATGGTATTCTTGTTGCAGATGATGCCGGAGGCGTCAAGCGCGGCGGCGGCTTCCTTGCCGGTGAGTCCGCTCCGCGCCACGTTCACCAGCATCAGGTGGTTGTCGGTGCCACCGGAGACGAGGTGGAAGCCTCGCGCGGTCAGCGTGGCAGCCAGCGCCTGGCAGTTCGCAACAATCTGACGGGCATATTCTTTGAAAGCAGGCTGGAGCGCCTCGGCGAAACAGACCGCTTTAGCGGCGACAATATTTTCGAGCGGACCGCCCTGGAGTCCGGGGAAGACCGTCTTGTCGATGGCTTTCGCGAACTCCTCGCGGCAGAGAATGAGACCGCCGCGCGGGCCGCGCAGAGTCTTGTGCGTGGTGGTCGTCACAAACTCGGCATAGGGAACGGGGCTGGGGTGCACGCCACCGGCCACAAGCCCCGCGATGTGCGCCATATCCACCATGAGCATGGCGCCACACTTATCGGCAATGGCGCGGAAACGGGGAAAGTCCAGTATGCGGGGATAGGCGCTCGCCCCCGCGACAATCATTTTAGGCTTGTTATCCATCGCGAGCTTTTCGATGGCGTCGTAATCAAGCGACTCGGTTTCAGGCGATACGCAATAGGGAACGATATGGAAGAGGCGCCCCGAAAAGTTCACGGGGCTGCCGTGCGTCAAGTGGCCACCTTGGTCGAGGCTCATGGACAGGATCGTATCGCCGGGGTTGAGCACCGAGAAGTAGACCGCCATGTTGGCCGAACTGCCGCAGTGCGGCTGGACGTTGGCATGATCCGCACCGAAAAGCTTCTTGGCACGTTCGATGGCGAGCGACTCCGCCGTGTCCACGGGGATACAGCCGCTATACCAACGCTTGCCCGGATAACCTTCGGCATATTTATTGGTCAGCACACTGCCCGAAGCTTCACGGACGGCACGCGTGACCGTATTTTCGGAAGCGATCAGGTTGATGGTGCTGTTTTCCTGGCGGATCTGACCCACGATAGCGGCATGCACCTCAGGATCGGCCTTTGCGAGATAGGCGACTTCAGCGAGCCGCTCCGCACGCTCCAACTTACACACGCGACGCTGATGGCGCACCTCATCGGAAAAGGGTGTGTCGAGAAAAGCACGCGTAATGTCCACAGCTTCTTCCGGCGAAAGGGTACCCGCCAACACCAAAACATTCGCGTTGTTATGCGTACGCGTCTTTTGGGCGATCTCGATTGAGCCACAGAGGGCAGCGCGGACACCGGAAAAACGGTTGGCGGCAATGCTCATGCCCACACCGGTGGTGCAGATAAGAACGGCGGCGTCCACCTTTTTTTCAACAATGAGCTCAGCCGCTTCAACGGCAAAGTCCGAATAATCGACAGCGTCACGAGTAAATGTGCCGAGATCGGTCACCGACTCTGAACGCGTCTTGAGAAAATCGCTGATCTTATTCTTAATCGTCAGCCCGCCATGGTCACATCCGAGTACGAGTTTCATGTATGCTCCGAAAGAAGAATATCGTGTTTCAGAAAAGAGGTTTTTCAATATATCACGGTCGGGCCAACAGGGCAAGGCCACAACTTCAGGTCTGCCACTACACACATGTCCTTAAAATCCACTTGCATACAGAGACACGCCATAGTACAAATTATGTGAATTTCGAGCGTTGGAAGATGTTCCACGTTCACATTTTCAGCCGGGATGGCAGTCCCATGAAAGAGATGCCCGCACCCGGCGGCGTATGGAGGCATTAAGTTCC
>JAEAMG010002878.1_pt1 | contig 10112 bp, 6 predicted proteins | sample 8958741 | NCBI WGS metagenome assembly JAEAMG01 (sample SAMN16933256, study PRJNA681125) | bioreactor sludge metagenome | isolation source: anaerobic bioreactor treating anionic surfactant - SDBS | place: India: Bengaluru | collected 2019-02-28
CGTGACGTTCGAGCATGTACGATTGGTGTTGCTCGATCTTCGGCCGAACGTGCCCCAGGACAAGCGGCAAGACCTTCAAATCTATGATCCTGCGTTGCATCTGATTGCGCCGGGCAAAGCTAATCTGGTGGTCCACAATTGCGAGTTCCACTCGGCGGGTGCGGGGATCGAAATCGGTTCTTTGCAGCGAGATCACATGGAGGACAGTCCGCCTGACCCGAGCACCGATTACGTGCGTATTGATCACAGCATCTTCCGCGGTTACTCGCCGGGATTCTACAAAGAACCGGCGGACGAGGGTTCCTATGGGTGCATGGGATGTCTGAACCAGGGGGTCCAGATTTTCAACGGCAAATATGCAATCATTCAAGGATGCGATTTCGCCGGAGCCGATCGGCGCGGCGGCAAGATGATGAACCGCTCAGTCCTCGCGTACAACAGTTCCGTCAGGGATGTCTATGTCGCCGATAACCTCAGCCGAGACGTGGGCATGGTGTGTCCCCAGGCCGACCGTTATGTCAACCAGGGCGAACAGATTCTCTTTCACTTTCGATATCCGCACGGCGGCTATTTCGACGTATTGGAGGCGGGGCCGGATCATGTGACGGTCAACCCGGCCGATCCCCGCAACAATGGCGCGCTAGCAGCTCCCCATGCAACATCGGATCGTGCAAGAAGCCGCGTTTTGCCAGAAGTGGGTACGAACGATCATTGGGTGTTGTTCATCTCGGCCGGCAAAGGCGCAGGACAATACCGAGTCGTGATCGGGGCAGATCGGAAACAGGATCGAACTATTCTCAAGCTTGACCGTTCTTGGCGTGTCCTACCGGATCGGTCCAGCCGTGTCACTCTGACCGCAGCCTATCGCCAGAATATCATCTTTCATAACTCAATTGACGCGGGATTTATTGATCCCCGATCCAAAGTTGCTGGAATTCTCTTCTGGTTTAACGCTTTCGACAACGTTATCGCCGGAAATACACTAAAGAACGTTGGCTACGGAGTCGGTCTGAATTCCAGCTTCCGTAATCCCTGTTGTTGGAACCTGACACGAGACAACACCATGGAGCAGTTGGGCGGGATGTCCGTCGAATGCGCAACGCCGGCGTTCTATTTCGACTCTTGCGGCGCCGCGGGTGGTCCCAAGGGGCCGCTTTTCGGACCCAATTCCGATGTGGCCGGCTGGTATGCCGTGGGCAACGTCGCCCGAGCGAATGAGGGTAATGTGAGCACAACGGCAATGTACGTCTACGCCGAGTTGGACGATGCGACCGCGCAGCAATTATCGGAACAGAATGAGGCTGGCGTGGCGATGCCCGTAATTGAGAACAATCGTATGATCGGCGTCAAGCAAGGAATTATCACCAATCGGGGCACTGTCTGGCCCGTCATTCGCGGCAATAATGTGGAGACCGACGTTTCCACAAAGAAATGACTTTGTCTCTTCCACTATGTATCACAGGAATCCATGATGTCTCAAGAGTTTTCTTATGAAATGGCCCAATTTCTCGAGTTCCGCGACATGGCCGAGTGCCGGCGTGTTCGAGCAATCAAACGGGCTGATGTTACAAATCACCCGAATAAGAACTTCAATATCCGCGTGATCGAAAACGACACCGCTTTCAGCTTCAGCTATGTAATGCACATCGTCGCCGGAATCAAGCAAGCGTTGGACGAAGGACGCAAGCGATACGTGTTGATTCTGCCTGCGCCGAATCCGAACTACGCTTTAGTGGCCAAGATGATCAATGATTTAAATATTCCGTGCCATCATGTGCATACGTTCAACATGGACGAATATGCCGACCAGGACGGCAACACGGCTCCACGATCGTGGCGCGGCGGCTTTCAGTATTGGATGTGGCACGATTTGTTCAGCCGGATCAAGCCCGAACTACGCATGCCCGAGAGCCAGATACATTTTCCCAACACGCAAAACGTGGGCGATTACACAAAAATGATTGAGGATCAGGGCGGGGCCGATGTGTGCTACGGTGGGATCGGCTGGTCTGGGCATATCGCATTCTTCGAGCCGCATCTGGGCCGCGAGTTTGTCGGGGATATGGACGGCTATCTCCAACAAGGCGCGCGAATCGTCGATCTGCATCCGATCACGATTATGCAAAATTGCCTCTATGCCGATGCCGGTAGCGCAGGCGATTGGTCGTGGGTGCCGCCAAAAGCTGCTACAATTGGGCCCAAGGATCTGGTAAATTCGAAATTAGTCAGCTTCTGGGATAGCTTAGGATGCGGTGAAGGCATGTGGCAGCGGTTTATTACTCGTTTGGCAGCACATGGTCCCGTGACGCCGCTGGTGCCCGCGAGCATTCTTCAAATCCTTAGAAGCGAATTGATCCTCTCCGGACCAATTGCCGACGATTGCAGTTTGAATACGTATGAGCGCCGCACAGAGATTCAGATTTAGGCAGGAGACGCATCATGGCGATTCGCCGCATGGAACCGAGCGACCTTGAAGGTAAAACGATCGACGTGCATTCGCACGTTGGCGTAAGTCTCAAGTCGTATGCATGCATTGAGTATCCCTACGCCCAGACCATCGAGGGTCTGTATTATCGCCAGTTGGCCGGCCACGTGGACGTCAACGTGGTCTTTCCGTTTTCGCCCGATTTACATTTCGATCTGCACAAGCTTATTGAAGGGACCGTAACGGCTGACGTCCCTCCGATTTCACCGGCGCCATACATCAAGGAAAACCGCTTGCTCATGCAAGAGGTGTTCCATTGGTGCCCAGAATTGCAACATCGGTTTTTGCCGTTCGTGTCGGTCGATCCCGGACGGAATGTGGCCGAGCAGATTGCAGAATTGGAGCGTTTGGAAAGCGAGTTTCCAATCTATGGCATCAAGATCCTACCGGTCTTTTGCCAAACGCCTGTTACAAAGCTGCTCGATGAAGGCCAGCCGATCCTGGAATTCGCCCGGAAACGAAAACTTCCGTTTCTGCTGCACACAACTTGCGACCTTCGCGAGGAGTATTCGAACGCCAAGTTGGCCTTCGAGGTGATTGAACAAAACCGTGATCTTCGGTTTTGTCTGGCGCATTGCATTGGATTCGACCGCGAATATTTGGATCGGGCTGCATCTTTGGGAAATGTCTGGGTCGATACGTCGGCGATGAAAATTCAGGTGGACCTCGTTACACAAGGCATTCTCGATTTCCTTGGCGAGAGGCGTTTTGACGCGGACTATTCCGATTATCGTCGCGTGATGCAAAGACTTGTGGAAACCTATCCACGGATGATGCTTTGGGGTTCGGATTCGCCTGCATACAGCTACATCGTTCGCCGTCGACAAGGGCAGGGCGAAAACGACTTTTTGGATTTCCGCTTGAAGGGCACCTACGAGCAGGAGGTGGCGGCATTGGATTTTCTGCCGACCTCGCTTAGACAATCCACATGTAACGGCAACACGCTCCAGTTCCTTTTCGGAGGCTGAGCAGTAAATACAATCAACGATTTTTTTCAACATTATTTGAGGAGTTCTTACGTGATTCGTGACGGACGTGATATCCGACTGCAACGGTTGATGGGCGACGGTCGTGCGGTGATTGTGGCAATCGACCATGGTTTGTTTGATGGACCGATCCCCGGCATGGAGAATCTGCCGGCCACGGCGGCCAAAATCAACCCCACGGTCGATGCAGTTTTGCTTGCCCCGGGCATGATCCGACATTGCAGCGACGTGTTCGCCGGCGTTAAACGCCCTCTGGCTGTCGTGCGGCTCAACTGGAATACCGTTTATTGCTTCCATTTCGCGTATACCGGCGCGAAGAGCGTCTATTCGTTCGATCCGATAGATGCCCTGCGTGAAGGCATGGACATTGCATTGGTTTCGTTGACACTACAAACCGGCGACGAGTTGCGCGACGCAGCTAACGTGGAAGTGTTCTCGAAACTCACGAATGCTTGCCACGCCTTGGGTATTCCTGTGATCGGCGAGTATTTTCCGACCGGCCATGCCGCGATGTCGCCGCAGGAACTTCACAACGACGTGCTGATCGGCAGCCGTGTGGTCGCCGAGCTTGGCGCCGACGCCATCAAGACGTTTTACACGCACGACTTCAAGGCAGTCACTGGTTCCTGCCCTGTTCCCGTATTTGGCTTGGGCGCGGAGAAGCTGCCGACGCAACTCGACGCCTTGACATTGGCGCATCGCGAAGTTGAAGACGGCGCGGGCGGAGTGGTATTTGGACGCAACGCGATTCAAGTAGCCAATCCGTTCGCGTTTCAGGCAGCGTTGTGCGATGTGGTCAAACGTGGTCGAAAAGCCATGGATGCCTGCCGTGAACACCAACTTGGAAGCTGATTCATGTACCTAGGGTTTGATCTCGGTACGACCAACGTCAAGGCCGTCGTCGTGGACGATGATTGCACCATCGTCGGCAAAGGCTCTGCGCCCGTCGCCAGATTCACCACGAGCGACGGCGGCATTGAGCAAGATATTGAGCAGATTTGGACTGCAACATGCACGGCGATTCGCCAGGCCGTCAACGGACTCGACTCGACTGCAATCCGTTCGGTGGGTGTTTCCAGCCAGGGCGGCGCTATGCAACTGCTCGACCGCGACGAGCAGCCGGTAGGACGGGTCATCAGTTGGTTGGATAGCCGCGGTCAGCCGTTCGATCAGAAACTTACTCGCGATTTGGGCGAGCGATTTTGGAACGAGCACGTCGGCCACAGCTTTTGCATACTGACTCCCGGGCAGATTATGCGGCTTCGAGAACAATCGCCCGAACAATGGCGAAAAGCCCGCTTTATTGCGTTTGTCGGCGACATGATTGTCGGGCGGTTGTGTGGTCGTCGGGCTCATGATCCAACATCGCTCGCCATTGCCATGCTTTATAATCCTTGGCAACGCCGCGCCGATCCCGATTTGTTGGCTCATCTGGGCATTGAAGAGAATCAACTGCCCGATTTGCTGCCGGCAACGATGCCGGCGGGAACGATTCGTGCTGAAGCCAGTCGAGCGACCGGTCTGCCTACGTGCATCCCCGTTTCGCCGGCCATCCACGATCAGTATGCGGTCTCGCTCGGCTCGGGTTCCGTGCATAAGGGCGATGTAACCTTTGGCGCCGGCACGGCCTGGGTACTCTTGGCGCACGGCTCGCAACTTACGCATCCCGTTGTGTCGGATGCTTTCGTATGTGCTCATCCCGTGCCGGGACTCTATGGCCAGATGCTGTCGATGCGAAACGGCGGTTCGGCAATCGACTGGGTTTTGAAATTAACCGGCCACGACAACGGGTCATCGGACGTTGTTGATCGGCAGGTTGAAAAAGTGTTGCCCGGCAGCGACGGCTTGCGGTTTTGGCCTTTGTTGACGCCAACCGGCGACGGCAGCCGATTCCCGTCGGGCGGCCAGATAACCGGAATTACGTTATCACACCAGCCTCATCATTTGCTTCGAGCCGTGATCGAGGGGCTTGCCTGCGAACTGGCGCGACATCTTCGGTTGTTGACCGATGCAGGGTTTTCCGCTAACCGATTGATAATGTGCGGCAGCGCGGCTTCGAGCCGAGTGACGCCGCAAATCATTGCCGATGTAACCCAACGGCCGGTAACATGCGTCCAGACTTTTGACGTGAGCGCTCTCGGCGCCGCCGCTGTGGCCAAGGCGTTGGCCGAGAATGACATGGAATTCACCCGGCTGATCGCCGCACCGGCGTCCGCAGTACAAACAACGATGCCCGGCCAAGACTCGGCCATTTATGGCACGCTGTTGGAACAGTATTTACAGCACTTTAACGCCGATTAACGATTGCGATTTTATGGAACCGATTCCCTTGCACCATGTGTGGCAGTATACCGACGTTGATCGGGCGTTTTGGCAAGAACATCTCGAAAACTGGATGCCGCGAAAAGTTTTCGACGCGCACACGCACGTGAACGAGCCGCGTTTCTGCATCGAAACGATGACGGACGAAAAGCGGCGGCAATACTGGGTTAACGAGGTGCTGGAACCGATCGGCGCCGCGGAGGCTCAGCGTTGCCACGAAATGGTGTTTCCCGGCCGCCAGGTTTCGTGCCTCGTTTTCGGAATGCCCACGCTGGAATATGACATTGAAGCCAGCAACGCCGCCCTGCAAGAAGAATGCGTTCGACGCAGTTGGTATCGTTTGGCGGTCGTCCGGCCGCAGTGGTCGGCCGAGCGAATCATCAGGGAACTGGAAAAACCGAACACACTGGGCGTGAAAGTCTATTATGCTTTGATTGAAAACGATCCGACGACTCGTGACAAGTATCTAGAAGCAAGCATTTTCGACTTCCTCCCACATCATCAACTTGAACTACTCGATGAACGCCGAGCATGGGTTACCTTGCACGTTCCCAAGGCCGCACGATTGGGCCATCCCGACAACATCGCCGAAATCCGTCGGATTCGCCGTCAATATCCGAACATCGTTTTGGTAATTGCCCATCTGGGCCGCAACTACACGATGCCCCATGCCGAGCAATCGCTGCCGCAACTGGCCGACGATGAAGGGCTGTTCTTCGATATGTCCGCGGTCCTCAATCCCGACGTGTTGCGCTACGCGATTAAGACGCTGGGCCCTGCAAGATTGTTGTACGGAACCGATAATCCAGTATTCTACATGCGAGGTCGCCGGCAACATCACGACACCACCTATGTCAACCGCACGAATTACCCGTTCTGTTTTAACCGCGACCGTGAATCGCCGGAAATCGAGGCCACGTACACGCTTTACATCTACGAGGCGTTGCGTGCCCTGCGTTGGGCCTGTGAAGCGGAAGGGCTCGCCCGCAACCAGATCGAAGGAATCCTGCACGACAATGCGGTGCGTCTGATTGGAACCATTCCGGGATATACGGAGAAGAAAGCCCGATGAACTCAAGACTGCCCCGTTTAGCCGCCAATGTTGGCCTTCTGCTGATTGTCAATATCCTTTGGGGATCGCAGAGCACCGCCTACAAACTCGTCGGGGGAGACATAAGCCCGATCGCAACGAGTTTTTTGATCTTTATGATTGCCGTTCCTTCGATTGTTCCGCTCTATCTTTGGCAGCGAAGGACGGGACAAATGCCGAGCATTCCATCCGAGCAGCGATCCTTGTTTCGCTGGGAGAACATGGTTCGTTTTCTCAGCCTCGGCGTCGTGGCATCGTGTACGATGATTTTTATGGCGAGCGGAATGACAAGGACAACGGCCGCCAACGGCGCGCTATTGTCGCTGACGATTCCCATTATTACGGCCGTTTTGGCTGCGTTGTTCCTGCACGAACACATGACGCTGGCTCGCTGGGCTAGCCTTTTTGTCGCCATGTTGGGCGTGCTGATGCTCTCGGTCCAAGCTCCCGAGTCGGCCGCTCAGAAGGGCGTGACCATCGACTGGCGCAATCTAAACCTCGTGAACAAAGACCTTATGCTCGGCAATCTACTGGTCATGCTAGGTTGTCTGGGCAGTTGCCTTTTCAATATCTTTTCCAAAAGTCTATTAAGCCGTTTCTCGTTGGTCGAAATTCTGATCTTCGGCTACTCGTTGGCCTTGGTTTACGATGCGGCGATGCTTGCCATATATGAGCCGTCGTCGCTTGCTACCTTGTTCAATCACTCGCTCCGCACATGGACGGGCCTGTTGATCATCGGCGCGGTGGCCAATGGTTTGGCCATGGCTTTGTGGTTGTTTCTGCTGACCCGTATGGATGTCAGCCAAGCGTCGGTTTCCATCTACCTGCTCCCATTCTTCGGCGTTGCGCAGGCCACTATTTTTCTCCACGAACAGATTACGCTCCCTATGATCATCGGCGGTGCAATTACCTTGGGCGCAACCATTCTCACGGTCTCGCTGGACAATATGAATCAGAAACGTCTTTCTACAACCGTTACGGAATCATGAGGCATCGTTCTTGGCAAACACACCAAGGGTGGTGATATCTAACAAATATTACGATCGACACTCGTGTGGGCTAATGAGTCAAGAAACCCGCCAAAAACCGATTTGCGATGTCCTTCCGGTGGATTCTTCGGCGATTATCGCTGCTGAGATCGTGGAGCTTTTGCGGATCCGCTTGTATCATCCAGCAACCTTGTGGACCATGTTGTTGCCGTGCGGTCAATGAGGCGGATGAACGCGAAGGGCGCAACGGCGAATAGCAGCATGGCGTCATGGGCTTCGGTCGCGCCGGGGACGGCTCATTTAGAATTCGGACGTCCATCGCGGTTGTCCAAGACTTTTTGAAGCGATTCTCGCAGGTTCTCGACATACTGCGGCCCGCCGCCGATGAAAACGCGCGAGACCGAGCCGGCGCGGTCGATAATCACGGTCTGCGGGATCGCCGACGCGCCGTACTTTTGAGCGATCGCACCGCTTTCGTCCAATGCGACAACCGGGTTGACATGCAACCGATCCAGTGCAGCTCGAATGGCCTGTGGATTCTCTTGCAAATTGACCGCCACGAGCAATACGTCCAGATCCTTGAATTGATCGGTTAATTGAGTGATTCGAGGCAATACCTCGACGCATGCGCCGCACCAACTGGCCCAGAAGTCGAGCACCACGATCTTCCCTCGCTGCTGACTCAAGCGGAACGTTGCGCCGTCGAGCCTCGCCAGCTCAAAGTCGGGCGCGGCCTTGCCCACTAAGGCCGATTCCGTTCCCTCGGCCTCGCCGCCTTGGGCAAATATGGGGTCTTGGGCAGCATGGAGCTTCCATCGCTGATAGGGGAGTTTTTCGGCCGTTGCCGTGGGAAGTGTACCGAAGAAGATCTGATCGACAATCGCTAATTCGACGCGGCATTGCCCCAGGGTCTCGTTGTTTCCCAACAGCGTCACGCCGTCCAACCGCTCGAACTTCACCGTTAGGCGATTACCGTCGCGGCGAAGGGCCTGAACGAGCATAGCCGAGGGATGCCGCGGCTCGGCTGTTTTTTTGGCCGCGTCACCCTCGTGCAGCCAGATAATGCGAGCGATCTTGCCACGGGGCAAATGACGTTCTTCGAGACGAACTTCGACGTTTAGCATGTGGTCGTCCATCGCCACGACGTTTGCCAGGAGATAATCGCCTTCGACGGAGCGAATCAAGTGGCGTGGCGGATCATCGCGCCGCATGCGAGGCAGCGTCAGCATCCGATCGCGTTTAGTCGGATCGATCTTCGTGTCGATGCTGGCGTTTTCCAGGTCGATCGCCTTGATGCTCTTGTGCGGTGCGAAGGTGGCTTGATATTTAGAGGATTCGAACCAGACGCCGCGATCGTCGATTCGCTGAATCTTGCAGGGGATTGCGTCGCCGGCGATCAGGTAAAGAGTGCCCTGTGTCTTGGCGGGCGTTTCGCCAGCGCTCGGAATGGCCTCGCCCGTCTCGGGCTTGACTCTGACGCCGGCAAGCACGTTGAGCCAATTTACACCAGGGGCTGCAACCTGTTGGCGACGCGTTACTCGCGATCCGGCCTGTGGAACGCCTGGGGATGGCTGTGGAGGCGGCGGGTCGCGATACACGATCACGCCCGACGCGTCCGGCAACAAGGCGCTTGCTGCAGCGCAACCGCGAGGACGCCACGCGAGGCAGCCGGGATGCGACGTTTCGGCTCCGTCGGCGAGGCAGCCGTGCAGCCGAACGCCTTTCATTTCCAATCGGCCGATGCATTCCGAGTCGTCCGCAGCCGGCTCTCCGTGATGCGAGATTGATAGCCCTTCAATGTCCGCGACGTTTGCGCTGAGGGGCTCTGCGATGCCGGGACATTCGAGCCAGAGGCAGCCGCCTTTGACATGGCGGAGCGTGCCGGAAAGGTGGACGCCATCTTGCAAGCTAAGGTGGATGCCGCGCGGTAGCATGTCGTTCGATCCCGCCCAAGTGATTCGAGCGATAGTTGCGGCCGAGACGCGAGTTTTGTGAACCTTCTCACCGTCCTTTGCGGCAACAACAAATTCCTTTGTCTTGGCGTCGAATTCTTCGACATCGCCTGGGACGATCGAACCGTCGAGGCGGACGAGATGCGATTGGCCGTTGCCCTGTTGTCGCGGCAGTTCTCCACTGAACTTTCGGACGATCAGTTGTTCGAGCCGAAGGCCGCCACAACGGTTGAGCATACAAATTTGTGACGCGGGCTTCCGTTTCGCGTTCGGCAATGTCAAATCAGC
>JAEAMG010002880.1_pt1 | contig 10105 bp, 9 predicted proteins | sample 8958741 | NCBI WGS metagenome assembly JAEAMG01 (sample SAMN16933256, study PRJNA681125) | bioreactor sludge metagenome | isolation source: anaerobic bioreactor treating anionic surfactant - SDBS | place: India: Bengaluru | collected 2019-02-28
ATTATGATTATTGCTATCTTTCTTCCAATGGCAGTATCATGGATATATTCCGCTCAGGGTGATATCTAAATTATACTCGGCTTGACAATAACTGTAATCTATGTTATAAAGGGGCATATAGGAGCAGTCAGCTCAAAGATTATGAACACTTGATAGCGCAACCGCAAGGGCAACGGTTCACCGCAGGCAGACAACGGGATAATATCTCGCTGTCTGCTTTCTGTTTTAAGGAGGCATGATGGCAACAAGAATTAGTATTAGAAAATCTAAAAGGAATCCAGATTTTTATGAGGTACATGGTGGAGGCTTCCCAACGGTGAATGTTATGGGAAAGAGAAGGGCAAACGAGATTGCATCGGCTCGTAAAAGAGCCCTTGCTAAACGTAAGGCACGTAAATAGTCTGTTTTATGTGGTAGCAGTCAGCTACATGGAGGATGACCGATGGCTAAGAAAGGGAAAGTCCATTACGGGAAGCGTGGAGGGCGATACCGCATCAGCAAAGGACGCAAGGTATACGTGAAGAAGCGCAAGTAACCGGCGCAGGAATCATTAACATTTGAAGAATGGAGGCAGTCAGCCTTATGAGTGAGAATACATGATAAGCAGAATCATACAGGGCATGCTCGGCGCAGTAATCTCCGTCGTGGCGTTCATCACCGTCCGCGCACTGGTGGATGGCCTGGACACCTCCGGCTGGAGCTCGGCCGAAATCACGATCATGAACACCCTTCTCCCGTTGGCAATCGCCATCATGGCGGTTGTAGTCGTGTTCATCGGCCTCCAGCGCATGAGCGAATAACGACCAATCCCCGAAGCATCACGGGGGGAGCAATCCCCCCATGATGGAATCATTCATTTATTATCAAGCAAGGATGCAGGAGGGACAGGTCAGATGCTCAAGCAGGGATACCAGGTCAAGGCTTACAACAAGGCAACACGGAAGACGGCTTATTACAATTACAAGGACAGGGCCAATGCTCAGGCAAAGGCTCGTGAACTGAGGAGAGACCCGAACATCGGGGTATCGATATACAAAGTCAGCAGAGGAGGTCAGTAAGATGAAAAAGGGAAGGATGGGCAAGTTCGCATGGTTCAGTCTCATGACGGTAATGCTGATGGCTCTTCTGCTACCAATCGAAATGGCCATTGCTGAAATACCGGGAGATTCATCGGTTGTAGATACTGATGAGGGATATGTACTCGGTGATACATACCAGAGACATTCCTGGTATTCGGACGGCAGGCATTGGGTGTTCTGGTCAACGGATAGCGAGATACTATACACCTCATCTGCCGACCTTCTGACTTGGGAAACTCCCGCTCTATTTTCTGATTATTCATGTACGCTGGGTGAAGGCTGTTGCAACGGCTCGGTTTTCTCCTTGTGGTATGATGTTTCTATTGATAGGGTAGATGTCGCATATCTGAATGTTTCAAATGAAAGTGAGGCACTCTATTACAAAAGAGGCAGACCCGAAACTGATGGTACAATCGCTTGGGGCAATCAATATACAGCCTTGAACGCTACAGCCAATATCACTTATATGCATCCTTCAATCTGTACCAACACTGACGATTATCCATATATTGCTGTCATGGTATATAATTCTTCGGCTACTAATTATGAAGCATGGGGAACAACCTCTGCTACAAAGACGGGTGTTTGGACAGGCGCAACAAATTCAACGATGAATTTTTCCGCAATGGCAAATACATCGGGTGGATTTTACTATCCGTCTGTAATACCCGTGTCAGCAGGAAATGTATCATACCAGTATGTTTTTGAACTTGCTGAAACAGGCTATGTGTTTGGACAGTGTTATGCAGATTACAACGTGAGTACGGATATATGGGCTTACGGAACAGCACAAGAACCATTGCCAGCAACATCTGAATTGATACCTGCCGAGATAATGAGACATTCGGAAGTCGCTTTTGCTTCAATAAATAATAGCGATGATGTGTATATAGTATGTAAGGGTAATGACTCGATTATAGGAACAGGGTTATTCTATGACAGATACGGCGACCCTGCAACGCCATTTGCAGATGATGACTACCTTGAGGAAGCCGATATTATCGCTACACTCTCGGTTAGAAATGCACTCGGTAATCTTGTACTGACGGCGGTTAATACCAGCGACCTTGCCAACATATATTCGGCAGACTATACACAGGCTTCGCTTTCATGGAACACTATCACGAGTGTACGCCCAACGAATATGCAAGGCGCATACATAATGAGTTCATATGACAATAGCAACTCATCTTATGTGGACTATCTGTGGCTCGATAATGGAGTACCTTTTGACCTTGCACTCGGATGCTACGGCTGCACTGTCTCACCGTCTCCAGCTGCATCTACCGATCCCGGTACGACCATCATGCAGATAATCATCCCGCTGCTGATAGCGATAACAGTCGTGGTGCTGGCGCTCAAGGGCATCGGCGAGGTGAACACGGTCAATGCCATCGTGATACTGATGGTTGCGACCCTTATCGGCGTGGCTACATTCTTTGTAGTCAAGACGCTGGTGCTGGGATTATAAGGAGGCTTGATGCCGGTAAGTAGGAAGCAACAGGCACAGGGCAAGTGGTATCATCATGGCAAGAGCCTCGGCTGGAGCAAGGATGATGGGCAGATAAAGCGCAGGCGGGCGGCTCTGGCTTCCCGCAGGGGAAATTACCTCAAGACCGCCCGCGCTCTCCAAAGTCTTGCCAATGTGACACAGGACAAGGACACAGCTCGCAAGGCACGGGCTGATGCCTTGTATTTCTACAGGAAGCATCAGGAAACAGGGAGATAATCATTGTGCGATGTGTGGCACGTTTTCTACTACTGATAATGGCTCTCATGCTGGCGCTCGTGCCTTCGGGCAAGGTGCTGGCAGACTCGTACACCCTGTACGAATACTACAATACCAACGATGATGCTGATAATGAAATCTACTCGGCAAACTACTTCGCTCAGACCTTCACGGTCGGCAGTGAATCCCATACGATAAATGCTGTGCGCCTCATGCTTTACAGCGAGGGAACGCCCGGCAACCTCTATGTGTCCATCCGCGCTACATCGGCAGGCGCTCCCGATGGCCTCGACCTCTCCACAGGTGCATACACTGGCTCTCTCCTGTCTGCGGCCTCTCCCGGTGACTGGCGTGAGATAGAGATGACGGCATACACTCTTGAAGCTGGTGAGACCTATGCCATCGTGTGCTATGGCACGGGCACTTCCAATGCCAACTGCATCCACTGGAGGCAGGATGCCAGTGGCCCGACATACGCCGGGGGCAGCAAGTATGCCTCGACCAACGGCGGTGTTACATGGTCGGCAACCGCAGGCACGGACTTCATGTTTGAGGTGTATGGCGAGACTGTCGTATCGCTGGATGATGTGCGTGTGTACAGCGGATATCTCGAAGATGATGACTGGGTGATAGTATGCAGGTACACCTGCAATGACCCGCTATATGCTCCATACGGTGACCCGACGGAAACATGGTCTATCCAGCTGTTGGATGCAGGCGGGAATGTGGTAGCACAAGACCCGCTCCAAGACTGGGGACTCAGGCCGGGAAGTATCTATATCTCGGCTGCCGATGCTGCTGCCCTTGAATGGGGCAATGTAGACTATGACCTGCGGATACAGGCTCTGTATGATGCTTCGACATATGATAGCTATGATCTCGTGGCAGGGACGTGGTACGGCTCCATCAGCGCGGCAGGCGATCTGCTAGATAACTGGTGCATCTACTCGGCGAAGCTCATGGGCGAAGAGGATGCAAGTGATGAGACCGAGTATATCATATCGGTCATCGAGTATGGTGATGTGCTGAATGTGGAAGGCGGGAATATCTTCCAGAAGGGCATACCGCACCTGGAGGAAGTCAGGCCATACATCTTCTATGTCAATATCGATGACATCGGAGAATGGGATGAGAGCACAGGACCGGGAAGTTATGAGACCGCACTGGATGACTGGGAGACAGCAGTAGGAACCGAGCTTGAGACTGCATTTGATGATGCTGGAGCGATCGTCGGACTCTCGGGCAGGTACATCGGCGGGATGATAGTGTTCATATCCTTCCTTGTGCTGTCAGGTCTCGCGGTAAGCACCGGGCACTTCACGGCCGGCCTGAGTCTGGGGAGCGTGGTGCTGATATGTGGGGTGCTCGTTGGCCTGATACCGATGGGAGCGATGTTCGTAGCGATAGCGTTGCTGGTAGTGCTCTTCGTGAAAAACTTCTGGTGGCAGGGAGCATGACATGAGAAAGTGCTTGTATCTGGCAATGACTGCAGTGATGCTGGCGATGCTGGTGTTGCCGGTATTGCCGGCCGATGCGGACAAGGCCGAGGATGCCTACCAGAAGATGACAGGCGTTAAGGTTGTCACATCCTCTAATACCGATGTTACTTACACGGGGAAACATTGGAAAGAGGATGGAGAGGACAAGTACGAGTATATCGCCCAAATACATCAGGCTCCAATTTACAATGAGGACGGGAGTCTAGTTGATTGCTCGTGGCATGGCTCTGAGGATGCCTATGTCATAGTGGATAATGTGTTTTCGGCTCAGGTCATCGGGAGCTATATCACTGTCACATATCAAGGTAAGTCTATGTCTTGGAATCCTGTGGTGATGGTAGATAGTAAGGAGTATGTGGCGAAGGGAATACCTACACTCTTGGCGGTTGACCCTGTGAACGAGAATTACAGGAACAATACGCTGGAATGGGACTACGGCGTGTGTGTCCGCAGAGTCAGGGTTATCGAGGGCTTGATTCAGGAAACTTGGACATTCGACAAAGACCCAAAGGGCAATGTCTGGATTCGGGATTATGCTCAGACACAGACAGGTTTTGATTGGGCGATAGAGCCTTACGGGTATGATGCCAACGGAAACTCGATAGCGGTCAACGAGTACAAGCAGGTGAGTGCAAGTGTGATGGCTTCGGCGGCTTATCCCGTAGTGATAGACCCAACAGAAGTGTTTGTAACATCTGCTAGTGATGGGCGTTTAGAATATAGCGATGCCGTATATGCTACAGCTCATGATGCCATTAATGCAGAAGGTAAATACGATACACTTAGTTATTTATATCTTGGACAACGGTGGTATGGCTTTCCTGATAATAATTATTATGTATGGCGGTCTTATGTATATTTTGATACATCTGCACTTCCAGATACCGCAATTATAACTTCATCAATTTTAAGTTTAAGGGGTTATGAAGACCATTCAACTGCTAACTTTAATATCGTGATACAAAGTGGACAGCCTACATATCCTCATGATCCGCTAGCAGTAGGTGATTTTGATTACACTAAATATTCTGGAACAGGTAGTTCATTTTCAACAGCAGGATTTGTCACTACGGGATATAATAATATCTCTCTTACTGCGGCAGGACTGACTTATATCTCACTAATAGGGGAAACGAAACTTGCACTTCTGAGTTCTGAGGACATTGCTGATTCTACACCTACTGGTGAGGAGTGGGTTATTGTCTATTCTTATGAAAAAGGAGCAGGTTATAGACCTACACTCTATGTAACCTATGTGTCCTCTGGCCCACCTGATGTTACTACCAATGATGCAACCTATGTATCAAAGACTTCCGCAAGGCTCAATGGCTATCTGGACTCAGACGGCGGTGAGCCTACCGATGTATGGTTCAATTATTGGGAATGGTATGATGCGGATTGGTCGGATTGCATGGAACTTTCCATCAATGCCTCATACGTTGATGCCAACTTAACCAACTTCCCCGTGTTGATTACAGGAGCGCAGGTCAACGGGAGCAATCCTAACTTCTGGACAACCGTAGATGTCAACGGCTCGGACATATTGTTCACGGATGCAAGCGGCAACAAGCTCTATCGGGAACTGGTAAGCATAGATACTACTAATATGTCGATGGAATGCTATGTGAACGTGTCCAGCGTGGATGCTACCGATGACACGCCGATATACCTCTATTATGGCAATCCTAATGCCTCAGAAACTAACGACACCGACACGTGGAACGCAAACTATGTAATGGTTCACCACATGAACGACAACCCTGAAACTTCTCATATAGCCGACAGTACAGCTAATGGGAATAACGGAACAAAGAGAGCGGCGGACAATCCAATCGAAACCGAAGGTTGTTTTAACGGAGATAAGGCGCAAGATTTTACAAGTGACTATATAACTTGTGGAGATATAGATACAGACTATGTAACGGTGGAAGCGATTGTCTATTATCCTGACCAGGGTAATTATAATAATATAATCCAAAAGTATAATTCTTGGAAACTGTGGGCTTATCATGTAAGGTCATACCATTATGTTTATGATGATATTGGGGGAAGTGCGTCTGCAAATTTTTATCCCACACTTGCATCGACATGGATATATTTAGCTACAACGTATGGTAATGATACGTTGAAAGCATATTTTAATGATAATAGTAAGACGGCTACAGGTGCAACGGGAATTTTAAAACAGGATAATACTGAGGTAATAATAGGGGCAAGAACCACAGACCCATATTATTCGTTTAATGGCAAAATAGCAGAAATACGTTTGTCAAATATTGCCCGTTCTGCCGAATGGATACTAGCAACCTATTATAGTCTAATGCAACCAGAAGATTTCTGCCCTGTAACAGATGTATTCCACTCCACAACTACACAATCAAAGGAAACAGGAGATTCTTTCTATAATGATTTATCAGGCTTAACAGCAGACACTTTATATGGGTTTAGGTCACTAGCAGACCAAACTCAAGGTATGGATTATGGTGCGTGGCTGTTCTTCAATACTTCGGTTACACTGGGAGCACCTTCCAACGCTCTCTGTAATCCTACCTCATCCTCCATCAGCCTCACATGGACAAAGGGAGGCAATACCTCCACGACCTATATCCGCTACAAGCAGGGAGGCTACCCTGCATCCGTAGTCGATGGCAACCTCCTGTGCAACACCTCCGATATCGGCTACACGCACTCCGGCCTGCTCCCGGGCACAACCTACTACTACAAACTCTGGGGACAGGACGGCGGCCTGTACTCCGCTACCAATACCACACTCATCTGCACGACACTGGCAGGAGGCGGAGCAACCTCCACGCCAGGAGTGCCTGCCGAGCCCGACACATGGACTGATCCGACAGATGAGACCACTATCGAGGACTTGCCCATCTATGATATCGGGAACGTGTTCTTCGATAGTTTCAGCCTACCGCACAGCACTGGATGGATGGCTGGAGCCTTCTTCTGCGTGATGGCAAGTGGGTTCATCATCTATTCGCGGAGCAAGAACCTGCTGGTTGCGATCCTGACGGTCATGATATTCAGCATCATATGCTCGATAATCGGCCTGCTCCCGATGTGGGCTGTGTACTGCTTTGCGATCACATCGCTGGGCATGAGCTGGAAGGAGCTGAGATAAGGAGGAATTTATGGAACAAAAATGGTATGGTGGAGATAGAAAAGCAAGAGATGAAGCTTATCGTCGTATGCAAAAGCAAGGAATAAGGTCAAAGAGAATTTCCTTAGCTAATCAGCATACGTGGGAGCCTGGTATGGCATCATTTGGAGTGCCAATGACACAACGGAAAAATTATCGCTATGGCACTGTATATGGTATCTTAATCTATTAGGAAGGAGATGAGATAGATGTCACCACGCTGGCTCATAGGCATGGCACTGGCCTTCCTGATACTGGGAGTGTTTGCCAATATCACCGATGGCATCTTCCTTGAGAACTCGGATGTCATGCCGCTGTGGGATGCTATCAGCCACTTCAAGAATGTAACCATCCTGAATCCTGTATACTCTCTAGGGCAGATATTCATCGGCGTAGGAGACCTGATATCAGCTGTCTGGCAGACATTCACATGGGACTTCACTTTTCTGAACGGTGACTATATCTTCTTCCGATGGCTGCTCATCACGATATCGGTAGGCGTGTTCATCGCCTTTATGTACGAGACCTTCAGGGTTGTGAGAGGAAGCGGATAGATGAAGCCTATATCAATCGGCCTGTTTGCCTTCGGTGTCGGGCTGTTCGTGCTGTTCTGGATAGCATGGAAGCCGATAATGGATGCGCTGAACGACCTGATACCTGGCATCGCGGGCAATGACTTCGAGGTTGCATACTTCGAACTGCTGCCATTCATCATCATGGCGATCATACTGGTATCGCTGCTGGTCATGGTCACGAAGAGGAAGAGAGATGAGTAGCTGGGAAGCTGTATACCAATGGGGCGGTGTGATACTGGGCATCATCGCCTGTATCGCACTTGTGATAGCGATAGCCGGAGGCAAGCGAAAGCGGGGTGACTTCTGATGGCTGAAGAATATGTGAACATAGAAGGAACCGTGTATGCCGCAAGCGACCCGTATGCTCAGAGTTACATGAACCAGCCGGGAGCAGGCTGGTCAAAGGCTGAAGCTCCTAGCAGTGGAGGCTCGTCAGGCGGTGGCAGCATTGAATCGCAGGAGCAGGAGCAGTGGACAGGCGGCGAGTATGTAGAGGACTTGGAAGGCAGCGGTCCCGCCTACATCTGGAGAGACTCTGCCGGTAACGTACTGGCTACAAGGACACCCGAGCCTCCGAGTTCCCCTGCTGGCCTGCCTGCCGGTACTCCCATGCCGAAGTCCAGCACTCAGGAAATCTACAATGTAGTGCTTCCAGATGGCAATGTTGTGAACGTACCTGCTGGCGCTAAGACTGTCAATATCAACGGCATAGATTACACGATAGATTATAGCGGTGGGCTGGAATCGCCCAACATCGTCGGTGCTCCTCCTGGGACAACTCTCAGTTATCTTGTACCTGTCGGACAGAAGGCTGGCGCAGAGCAGGAGTATGTTCATAAGTATCAGATAAATGAACTTATTCCTGAAGCACAGGAGGTACTGAAAGAGAGAGGCATCGAGGGCTATAACCTGTATGTAGAGGAACTGCAACAGCAGGTAGCTGGCTATAAGAATCTTGGATATGATGAAAGCATGGGCGGGTATGTATGGGAAGATGCTCAAGGTGGCAAGACATTAACGAAAACAGAAGTTCCCCCGATATTTGCACCTGAAGTAATGGTAACTATGGGACAGGAAGAGCAGGAATCTTTCTATAAACTTCCTATAGAGCAGCAAATCGAGAGATACAATCAGCAGATACCTATAGCGCAAGAGCAAGCACGAGAAAAACAGGCAGAATATAATGAGTTTATAAGCACGCATGAGCAAATCGGTCCAACTGAAAATAATGAATGGTTGCCAAAAGATGTATTTGATGCTATGTCAGAAGAAGCTCAGATAGCAATAAAAGCAGATGGATTTGCTCCTTATACTGAACTGGTAATATCAAATAAACCAAAGCCAGCATTAGAATGGCTTATCAGTCATAAACTTGTACCAGAAGATGCTATATACACAGGAGAAGATGAAGAAGGCAACCCATTCTATATGCTTCCTGATCATGATTTACTCAACAGTTATTATGTACATCCTGATGTAGGTGAACAGGATATTACTATACGTGATAAGATGGAAGAGTTTATTAACAAAAGGCTCTCTAGTGGTGAATATGAACTAACTTTCACTACGAATAATGCTCCTAAGTATGAAGATACTTTGCAATGGGTTCCTTTTAATAAGCGTGTTTATGGGTATGGCAAGTATGCTGAGAATATATTTGGACAGGTACGTGATACCTCATCAGTACAGGATTTCATCCCAACCCTGCCTGAAGGTGGATGGAATGCTATCCCTGAAGGATATATTCATGTATTAAACATACCAGAGACTTATAAGAATCTAAGCAAGTCAGAACAGGATATGTTTCTGCAATCTATTTATGGGGTGTACCAAGCTGGTGCAGAGGCAAATTCACTAGTAAACCAATCATTAAGCCTTATTCCATTTCATACTCTGGTTACTAACTGGAGTGAGATGGATAATTGGGAACGAGCAGGACGGATATTGCTTGATAGTGCATTTCTCGCCAGTCTTGCTTTACCTATTGCAGCAAAAGTGCCATATCTTAAACCGATTTTAACTAAACCTATTGCTGGTATCACAAAAGTGGAAGTTCCTATAAGAAGTGGCAC
>JAEAMG010002881.1_pt1 | contig 10101 bp, 9 predicted proteins | sample 8958741 | NCBI WGS metagenome assembly JAEAMG01 (sample SAMN16933256, study PRJNA681125) | bioreactor sludge metagenome | isolation source: anaerobic bioreactor treating anionic surfactant - SDBS | place: India: Bengaluru | collected 2019-02-28
GAATGGTATCAGGCAGGGATTCCTTCTTCCCTGAACAGCTGACAAGAAGGAATCCCTGCCTGATACCATTCTCCCTGATCTCATGGGTGACAAAGCCGGCGAGTCGATGATCTGACAAGGCTCTTGCCAGCCATACCAGGATCGTGGTCTTGCCAATCCCGGGACTGCCGGTGATGAGGAGGTTTTTTGCCAATGGTATGGTCATGATAATGGGTCATCCCCCGATTCTTTACGAGGTGTCCCTCCATTGCTGTTCACCAGATATCGTCTCTGGCAGACTTCTCCTTGTTGTGTCAAGGAGGTTGAACCGGGTAATGTGCTGTTGCTGTTTTACGTAAAAAATTCTGCCGGTGGGAATAGATTACTTACCAAAAAAACCAGAATACTAAATGAGTATGACCTTTGGCCCACCCGTGTCAGATGAATCCGTTCTCATGAGATGGATGGCTCTCGAGATGGGGAAAATAAATGATGGCGTCGTTGCTGATCGAAGGAGACTTTCAGACCTTGTCAGGGAACTACATCCTGCATCGGTCACCCGTGGTGGCAGAGAGTATGCTTTTGATAGAAATACGATCCGGGTTCTCTGGGAGAGACTTCCCAAACCTCTCCGCTACCGCCTCAAACTCCCCATTCTTTTTTACTTTGATTCAACGGTCACTGACAGCTTCATGCTGGCTGATGCTACGGCACTTGAGGCGTTACAAGCTCTTGGGGAGTTGTCGGACCTGAGGGAATTCATCGGGGGGAGGTTATGGGTGGGCAGGGCGATCGTGTTTGCCATTATGGGCAGGTATCCTGGTGCCATCCAGATCATGGTCAGTTGATCGATATCTTTGAGCCCTGAATGGGAGCGCCGGATAAGTGATTCGATAGGTATTATATACGATTACATGGTACCTTAAGGAAGGTTAATCGTATAGATGAAGATTAATCTCATTGATTAATGGCACTGATGAGAATTTGTCATTCGCCATCAGAAACGGGGGAACACGCATTGCGGTGGTTATCCCTGAAATGACATTTTCCGGCAGGCAGGTCAGTGTGGGTGACACAGAATGGCAGTAGACGAGTTCACTCGTATGATGGGAGATATCCAGGCACTTTTCCGCTCGCGACTTCAGATCCAGATTTTAATAGCCCTCATGGATGGTACAAAGACCCTTGCACAACTCCGTGAAATAACAGGAAGTTCCTCGCAGGCTCTCATCCCGAAGATACGAAAACTTGAGACAAGCAATTTCATAACGATAGCCAATTACCAGTACAACCTAACCCCCATAGGGAGGATCTTCACCAAAAAAATCCAGGATATCATCCTTTTCAAATCAGTGATCAAGAAACATAAAAAATTCTGGGACCAGCATTACATGCAGTCGATACCAGATGAGTATTTCTCTTCTGTCGGTGACCTGTACAATTCAGAAATTGTCACCGATACCAATGTCGAAATATTCAATGTTTATTTCAATTTTCTTAAGATTATACAGGAATCGGAAGAGATCTATATCCTTTCACCTATCTCAAGCCCTGCCCACATTGATGCAGTTCTGAAACGGATTAATGAAGGTGCCTATGTGGAAACACTGGTGGGAAAAGACCTTATCGCACACCTCTCGCAATCACCACTGTTCGATAAAATCTATGAACTAGCCAGTCATACGAAAAGTAAAATACTCGTTCTGGAAGAGATGCCAAAACTGGGTCTTACGGTTACAGAGAACCATATCTCACTCGGGCTTTTCAAGAATGACGGAATCACGTATGATACCACAACCGACCTGTATTCCACAGATCCAAGAGCTGTCAGCTGGGGGCATATGGTGTATCACTATTACCGGAATATGGCAACCGAATTGAAATACTGATGGTTCATCTTGGCAACCCGATCTTTCATTTGTCCGAATATCCCTTGCAAAGAATATGTGGCCTGATAGCGCATTTTTCAATAAGTTCATGTACATCTCATCCCTTTTCGCGAAACTACCCGCGGGATATGAGATTGACAGTGCTCTGATTGTTCAATGCCTTGCAAAATTATATCGTATAGGAAGGGATATTTCAGCTCCTCTGTTCCCTGTGAAGGGAATAGCCCTTTTAAGCACGGACATTAACTGCTACGATTAACATTCATCTCTTTGGCGATTCTTCGCCATAGGAATTTATGTTTATTTCACCCTCGAAGAACAAGTTATGTTTGAACAGAGCCGGACGATGTATAGTTCGAACATTGCATTCACCGGACTGCCCCCAAATCATGGTTTGAGAGCAAAAGAAGTTGATCAGTATACCCGCATCATGGGGGATATCCAGGCCCTCTTTCGGTCGAGACTCCAGATCCAGATCCTTCTTGCACTTGCTGATGGAACAAAAACCCTTTCGCAGCTCAGAGATATTACCGGAAGCTCATCCCAGGCACTGATTCCAAAGATCCGAAAGCTGGAATCAAGTAATTTTATGGCAATCTCTGACTACGAATACCACCTGACTCCCGTGGGAAAGATCCTCACAAAAAAGATCAAGGATATTATCCTTTTCAAATCAGTCACAAAAAAGCACAACAATTTCTGGGATCAGCATTACTCAGAAGCAATCCCTGAAGATTTTTTCGTGAATCTCGGAGAATTGTACAATTCCGATATCATTCTTGATACGAATGTTGATATCTTCAATGTGTACTTCAATTTTCTCAGGATGATACAGGATTCAAAAGAGATCTACATCCTCTCCCCTATCTCAAGCCCAGCCCATACCGATGCTGTACTCAAACGAATCAGGGAAGGTGTATATGTGGAAACACTGATAGGAAAAGACCTTATCGGACAGATCCTACAATCTCCCCATTTCGATAAAATTCACGAACTTGCAAGCCATACCACGAGCAAGATTTTCATTCTCGATGAAATGCCCAGGCTGGGATTGACAGTCACCGATAAGCAGATCTCGCTTGGTCTTTACAAGAGTGATGGAGTCACCTATGACACCACCACCGATTTGTTCTCAGCAGATCCAGCAGCCGTTACGTGGGGGCAGAAGCTGTATCAGTATTATAAAAGTAATGCAGTGGAATTTACCTTATAATCATTTCTCAATAATAGTCCTGGATATCTTTTCCCGGGAACATTTTGCATGAGTTGCATTCGGGTGACATTTCACGATCACGAGGTCTGAAATTGAGTTATGATGTATGTTTCCATGTGTTTTTTCAGTTATTTGAGCCCAATCTCCCCAAAAAAGAGCCTTTGCCGGGCAAAAATATATATCTCATATCGGAAAAGGGATAATTACACAATATCTTTGGTGTATCCCCAGGCTGGGGCTGGCGCTCTTCTTGTAATTTGATTAATCGTTCAGATTAATATTAACCTTTTTGCGTACTTTTCATCATGGGAATGTATGTTTATTCTAGTCATGAAGAATAATCTATGTTTGAACACAGCCATCCGGTATATACCTTTGACCTGGATCCCGGTGTTTTCATCGAGTACCTGGTTTATAGCTCAATCTACCTCTCTTTTGCTGCGGGGGCAATGGCCTTCATCTCCAGTGTCCTGCACCATGTCGCTTTCAATCCCGTGGTGCTTGCACTTGGGATGCTGATCACCTTTTCGGTATACAACCTGAACAGGAAAACCGATGAGAGCGAGGATGCCATCAATCATTCTCACCGGTTTGCCTTCACAAAGAGGTATGAACATCTGCTCTTCGCTTCAGCAATCGGCGCATATGTGCTTGCCCTCGTCCTTTCTGGTCTTTATGGATTGAGTGTGCTTCTTATCTCAGCAATACCCCTCATATCAGGGTTGATTTACAGCACACCCATCTTCCCTAAGGGATTCAAATACAGGAGACTGAAAGAAATTCCTCTCGCAAAAAGTATGATAGTAGCCATAGCCTGGGCACTTCCGCCTGCGCTGTTGCCCGTTTACATCGGAGGGGCAGTACCGAGCCTTATTACGCTTGCAGTGGTATTGTTCTTCTTCTCGCTGGTTTTTATCAACACGGTCCTGTTTGATATCAGGGATGTTGAGGGTGACCGTGCAACGGGGGTTCGGACCATACCTGTCTGCATCGGGGTGACCAATACAAAGATCCTCCTTACTCTGATCAATATCATCTTTGGTGTGGGGATAATCGTGTTGCTCGAATTCCAGATTCCGATGCTGTTTCTCTGCCTGTTTCTCTTCGGAATGATCTATGCCCAGGCATACATCCTGTTATACGAAAAGATAAGCACAGGAAATCTGAAGTGTGACCTGATTGCAGACGGGCAATTCATTGTCCTTGGTGTGCTGATGGTTGGTATTGTGTTCATCCAGAATTCGATACAGATCCTGCTCGTCTGATGCAGAAGGCACTATTCCCCTCAAGGGGGAACCTATAATTTGTTAGTGGCCTAATTCTCCTTATGAAGCCAGTGCGATCTCTCATTGTAGCCGCTCTCATTATTCTGGTCATCGTGGGGAGCGCAGCTGCAGATGACTGTGGTTGCGGGGGATCCTGGGATTCTCCATCAGATGATTGGGATGATGGCGGGTCGGGAAGCTTCGATGACGATGATGACTCCGGGAGTTCCGGAGATAGCAGCAGTTCTGGTGATTCCGGGAGTTCCGGGGATAGCAGCAGTTCTGGTGATTCCGGGAGTTCCGGGGATGACAGCAGTTCTGGTGATTCCGGGAGTTCCGGGGATGACAGCAGTTCTGGTGATAGTGGGTCAGGATCAGGTGGCAGTGACCCCAGTGATGGGCAGGAAAGTACCAGTGGCAGCTCCGGTTCAGACAGTTCCTCATCAGATTCCGGCTCTTCATCCGGAGCAAGTGGAGAATCTGCTGAGGAAGGAGTCCTCTGGCGGATAAAAGGTGATGACCTCTTCACGAAAGGCCAGTATAACGAATCACTCGCCGCCTACGAAAAGGCACTATCCTATGATCCATTCTCGTTCAGGGCATGGAAAGGAAAGGGAAATGCACTTCTGTCCCTGAACCGGACCGTTGAAGCAGAAAATGCGTTTGGTAAGGCGCTAAAACTCGATCCCGGTGATGCCAGCGTCTATGCTCTTCTTGGTGATGCCCGTTTCGCTGCAGGAGCATATGATGATGCCGTGGAGCAGTATCTTAAGGCCCTCGCCATGAATCCGAATCTTGAAGATGTCGCCGAAAAGCTCTCTATGGCATATGCCGGCGACCAATCCCGAGAGACCATGGAGACCGAAGCTTCCGTCACGGAATCAGGTACCCCCGTCCCCACTGAACTTCCAACGGTTGCCCTGATAAATGACACTGCAACCCTTACAGCGGAAGTAACCAGCACTGAACTCTCCCCCACACCAACAGCAGGGATTGCCGGTGGAGTGACCGGGATAGTTGCATTGATGTTCCTTCTTATTGTCACTGGATCAAGAAGAAAATAATCTCTTCTCCTTTCTCTGTTCTGTTCGATAAAATGGTAATTGAAGAACTGAATCGATTGTTCGGATTTGAATGAGTGAAATGTCCCTGATATGATTTTTAATGGTTGTAACGGTTCAGGAAGGGATGAGCTTATTGATGAGTCGTCAGCTTGCTATGAATTGAGATATATTCTGATGAAGTACTCCTCTATCCGCACCCTTATCTGAAATCTGAACTATACGTACTACCAAGACACGTAACCTCGTCCCATGGCCTCACGTTCCGACCCCTGTATCCTGGTCCTCCACGGACCGGAGGTATATGATGCCGGCGATGTTCATTATCTTATTGACCGGCTCCATCCGGAACGGGTGATTGTTGCGGGGGTGATGGCCCGGACCGCCGCAGAGGAGTCCGGGATAGACTGCGAGTTCATCAGCGTGCCTCCCAGCCTCGTTCTGAAGGATCTCTCCGGCTGCACTCTTCTCGCCAACCATGGCAAGACCCCTGAGTCCGGGCGAATATTCGGTGAGATTGTGGCATCTCGTCTTTTCCCCCGGGGGCTCATTCACCTTGAATGCTCAGACAAGACCCTTTATTCATGGAACCAGGCTATTGACAATCTGGCCCATGACATTGGGGAAAAGACCGGCTTTCGTATTGTTCCGCAGAAGATCTCAAAAAACGAACCATCACCGAAACGGTCGATTCGGGGGTGCGTCAGGGGGGAACCTGTCTATGTCAACGGCATAGTGATTGGTCATGCCACGGGACCCGAGGTCATTCTCACACTCGAGGAAGGAACCATTATTCCCGAATCGGGGATCATACCGAAAATGCACGGTCTTGAGAAGATCGCAAAGATACCGATACATGACCTTTCCGGTATCTGGTGCAAGAGCGGGACGATACGGAGAAATGCTCCGGTTCCCACCAATCTGCGGCAGAGGCAGCAGGGCCGGGTACTTTTCATTGATCACGCCGGGCATCACCTGTACCGCCTGCTCACTCCTGACATCTGCGGGATCATCAGCGTCGGCGATGATACAACGGCAGTATGCGGGCATATCGGCTCCCATCTGGGTATCCCTGTCTTCGGCATTATTGACGGAGACCGTGACGGAATAGTCGAAGCAGGGTACGCCCCTGGTTCTGTTCTCGCAAGAGCAGTACGCGAGCGGGATGATGACATTGGTACCGAGATCAGGGTGATGATCCCGCAAGGGCAGGTGACGTGGAATGACCTGGTGTCACAGCTCATCCTTCATCTTGGAAGCAGGGTGGCTATCTCCCGATACCCGGATTGATTCTCTATGCTCTGCGCTGTATGCAAGGGAAAAGGTCTTTGTGGACTCTCACGGTGTCCCATCATGGAGCGTTTCCACTCACTGGCCACAGCACGTCCGGTTACTGAGTATCAAGGGACAGCCCCGTCTGTCTTTATCGGTAGTGCAGGGTACCCTTCAGTCAGTGGCGGGCCTCTCCTTGTGCAGGACACCGACATTCCGACCGACTGGTTGTCACAGGGTCTCGGGATCGAGGATATCGTCAGCCTCCGGTCAGAGACCATCAGGGGAATTTCAAAGGTTGCTCCCTATCTTGGGCAGATACAGGATATCGCGCTTGCCTCACGCCCCGTTTCGGTCGAAGCCTCCTTCGAACAACCGGTCAGGTTCGAACCTGATTTTGACCGGGTGACTGCACCTGTTGGAAGCGTGGGGAATATCAGGCGACTTGATCTGCTTGATCATCCCCCTACCGATCGTGTGGTGGATCGGATTGTCTCGGATACCGACCTCCCTGCGGTAGAGGCATGCATCGATCTTCACCGGTCGGGACTTGATGTATACCGGATCACCCCTCTCTTTACTGCGGGGCTTCTTGGGAAGAAAAGAAGGATCGTACCCACCCGGTGGGCAATAACAGCAGTCGATGATTCTGTCTCAACCGCACAGAAACGTGCTGTGGCGCGGTTCTCTCAACTTCAGGAGATCCGGCTCCATTATTCGGAACTGTTTGGAAACCGGATCGCTGTGATCCTCGTACCCGGTGACTGGCGATACGAGATGATCGAGCGTTGGGAGCCGCGAAGCCTCTGGGCTGGCGAGACTGCAACCGTTGTCAGGGACGGAGAAACCATGAAAAAAACAGGATACTCCCCAATAACCGGTGCGTACTATTCGGCGAGGCTTGCGGTCACCGAGCACCTGTTCCGATCAGGTCGGTGTGCCCGCGTGATCGTGATCCGGAATGTTGACCCCACCTACTGGGCGCCGCTCGGAACATGGGTTGTGCGGGAGGCGACACGCCGTGCAATGGCGGGGTCACCACTTGTTGTTTCTTCTCTTACTGATGCCATCCAGCAGGCAGGCTCTCTTGCTGGTTTTCCTGACTGGATCCATCACTCTGCCCTTGTCCCGGAGATCCGTTTCCAGAAGACACTCTCTGAGTTTTAGGCAGTGGCCTTCCTGTAAAGGAGGTGCAGGGAACCTCGATAATGGGGGAGAGGGTTCCCCGGGATGCTCACTGCTGTCCCGCTGATTGCTTCAAATGCCGTTCCCTGATGCTCTCAAGGGTCTCGATCTCATCGACCGACTTGTCATCGCGGAGGCGGATGAACCGGGGAAACCGCAACGCAAATCCTCCCTCGTAATTGGGACTTTTCTGGATCTCGGAGTAACCTACCTCGATCACGATCCCCGGCTCGAACCGCAGCTCTTTCCCTGACTCGCTGATCACCCTGTCTTTGAGGAGGGCATACATCTCCTGGAGCTGCTCATCGGAAAAGCCTGTTGCCACCTTCGATAACGGGACCAGTTCCCCGTTTGCATCCTGGCATGCGAGGAGAAAAGAGCCGAAGAGATGTGCCCGTTTCCCTTCACCCCAGTCGGCACCAATCACCGCGAGGTCCAGGGAATCAACCGCTGGTTTTATCTTGATCCAGTTCTTCCCCCTGACTCCCGGGGTGTAGGGTGAAGACGGGACTTTCAGCATCAGCCCTTCGTGGCCTGCGGCCAGTGCTTCCTGGTACATCCGGTCGATCACCGCTGGATCCCTGCTCACTATCTGGGGAGCAATATAGGCATTGATCACTCCCATGAGCCGAATTCTCCGTTCCGAGAAGGGAAGGTCTATGAGGGTCTCGCCATCGAGGTAGAGGAGGTCAAAGACGTTCGGGATCATCCTGATCTCCTCGCGTATCTCATCGATCCCGTATTTTCTCCGGAACCTCCGAAGAACAGTCTGGAATGGCAGGGGACGATCATCCCTGATGGCGATAACCTCTCCGTCGAGGATCACATCATGGTCGGTAGACTTTGCCAGGAGATCGACGACGTCCGGGAGTGCATCGGTGACCTCCTCCAGTTTCCGCGAGTACATCCTGCAGGTGGCGCCTGATTTATGAAACTGGAACCTTGATCCATCGTATTTGTATTCTGCGGCCATTGCCCCGTTCTCGGCAACAGCTCCCTCGATACTTCCCTGCTGGGCAAGCATCATCTTCACCGGGTGGAAAAGGGCAATCCGCACCTCCTTCAACCGTTCCTCCCCCTCTTTTGCGAGGAGTGCAACCTGCCCAAGGTCATTGATTGCCTGGAAGGCATGCTCGACCTGGTAAGGATCGACCTGGAAGGCCTGGGCGATTGCTTCCCTGACATTCCCTTCTCCAACTCCTATCCTCAAATCCTCAAGCATGATCCGGGCAAGATATCTCCCTTCGAGGGGACCCGCATTGCTGAACAGCTTCCTGACGACTTTCAGTTTCTCTTTTTGCGACCGGTTCCCGCCAGTGGCAGCGATGGCAGCAAGTTCCCTGTATACATCAAGAAGAGAGAGTTCCTCGGTGAAGAACGAAGTCTGTTCTTTCCTTCCCAGGAGTTCCTCGACCGCTCTCCCCACATCCCCGGTCCGGTTGATGATCCGGATGACCTCCTCTTTCCGTATTCCTGCCACGTATGCGATCCCCTCATAGAGGAGATTTGGCCCTATCCCGAGTTTTTCAGGGCTCCAGTCAGGAAAGATCTGTCCCATAATGAACCTGATGAATACCGGCAGTTCTTCCTCGGTGAGCCCGGGAAGGATCCGGCTGATCAGATCGATCATCGCAAGGCGTCCGGGGATCCCTTCAAGCTCCTCGCAGACACGTGCAAATTCACGAAAGTTCATGTACAGGCCCTTTTTGCATCAGGTTTGGTGGAACAGGGAATAAGGATTGTTATGTCGTTCCTGCCGAGGATCCAAGCCTCACCTGATAAGTGAAAAATGCTCTAATGGCCGGGTAGCGTCATTACTACCAGGAGACGAATCAACATCAGACCCTGATCCGTCCGGGCCAGTGCTGGTCTTTATCCGGATTGGAGGCAAGGGTGATATCGATCTCGTCCATGAAGAGGCCGATCCCTTCCTGTGCGGTCTTCATCGCTTTTTCAGGAGTGTTATTCACCTCCGAAAGGTGAGAGAGCATCACCGTATGGATCTGCTGGGAGAGGGTGCGGATGCATGCTGCAGCATCAGGATTGGAGAGGTGCCCCCGCTTTGACCGAATCCTCCGTTTCAGCATCTCCGGGTAAGGACCGGTCCGGAGCATCTCAGGGCAGTGGTTGCTCTCAAGGACCAGTGCGTCACAGCGGGCAAGCCACTCCTGGAGCCCGGGAGAGATGGTTCCGGTATCGGTACAGCAACATACTGAAATGCTGCCCTCTTCTACGCG
>JAEAMG010002883.1_pt1 | contig 10092 bp, 9 predicted proteins | sample 8958741 | NCBI WGS metagenome assembly JAEAMG01 (sample SAMN16933256, study PRJNA681125) | bioreactor sludge metagenome | isolation source: anaerobic bioreactor treating anionic surfactant - SDBS | place: India: Bengaluru | collected 2019-02-28
GAGCGAAGCGAGTTGAGGGGGAGGCTCCATCGGGCTTATGCCCGTGGAGGTGGCGACACAAGCTCCAGTAATAGCAGACTCACGACGACGAAGACAACAAAGGTGAGTCGATGAAGGCAACTTGGTATTAGAACTCGCCTTCCAGGCTGTAAAGCTCCAGCAGAAGTGTTTTTGCTTTCATCCACTGCGAATCGCGACTGCTGGAATAAGGGGTTGTCTGTAGATATTCCGTGAGATATTTTCTCGCTTTCTCCGTTTCTCCCAATTTAGCGTACATATAACCGAGATTGAATGTGGATGCTTCGTAGTAGCCTGTGTAACGAGGTATGAGCTGATTTAGCCCCCTCAATTTGATAAAAAGATTTTCTTTGTCTTTCTGTGAAACCTTTGGATCGCTGACGGCCTTTTCATATTGTTCCTTAATTGCTTTTACTGTCGTAAGCACTTCTTTTGTGTAATCATTGATTTTCAGCATGATCTTCAGCGCGCCGCTATAATCCCCTTTGCCAACGAGCTCTTCCACCCTTTTCTGGTTTGCCATCAGATTCGCGTCATTTACAGCAACATCTTTCTGGGCAGGCGCCGGTTGTGCCTTTGGCTGCACCTGAGGTTTTGTTTGTGTTTTTGGTTGTGTCTTGGTTGTTGCACCATATATAAGAGAAGGCGCTGTCAAGAGAAACGAAACGAATATTGCAAGAAAGATAGTTACAATAGATGATTGCTGACGAACCATACTCTTGTTTTTAATAGTTTTATCCGTTCCTTTTGGTGAAACTGGTTTCATTGATTGACACTCCTCGTTGGGATCATTAAATGGCGGTGCAGGGAATTGAACCCCGGACACTGCGGATATGAGCCGCATGCTCTGACCATCTGAGCTACACCGCCCCGGACAATTGATATATGATATAATGCCTTGATTTGTCAAGCGAAATAACCCCTTGAATTCCATCAATTATCGATGATTTTCCATTCTGATGAACATAGATGTCGGAATATCTCCAGCAGATACACTCATTATATTCTTGCGTGATCTAGTTTGTACTAAAGAGCAATACGCATTTTTTTACGGAAGATTTTAAGTAATTCAAACCAGGCTATGCTCAATACCCCGGCGCCAAGGCAGATTAAAAGATCAATGGCGTGAAGTCTTGAAAAAAGGAAGAGATCTCTGAGAAAAGGAATATACAAAACTAAACCGAGAAAGGTGAGGGCACCGGAAATAACCCACCACAGGGCCTTACTGCCCGAACGAAGCGCGGAAAAAATTGTTTGCGACCAGGAAACATTGGTCATAATAAGACAAAGGTTCGCGATAATGAGCGTGCAGAATGTGAGCGCACGCGCGTCTCTTTCTCCATGTCCCCGCGAGAGGGAAATGAAAAAAACTACGAGGACGATGGCGAGAACGCTCAATCCCTGAAGAAGGCTGATATTGATCAGTTTCCTGCCGAAGAGAGGCTCTTTCGAGTCTCTCGGGGGTCTTTTCATGATGTCTTTTTCTGCCGGCACGGACTCAAAAACAACGGAACACGCGGGATCGATGATCAGTTCGAGAAATACAATATGAACGGGCAGGAAAACAAGGGGCCATCCGAACACAAGGGGCAAAAGTGACATCCCTGCTATCGGGACGTGAATAGCGAATATATACGCCATGGCTTTTTTAAGGTTATCAAAAATTCTCCGGCCTATTTTAATCGCTTCAACAATAGAGGAAAAATCATCGTCAAGCAGCACCAGAGAAGACGCTTCGCGGGCCACATCTGTCCCGCGACCCCCCATAGCAATGCCGATATGTGCCGCTTTTAATGCGGGAGCGTCGTTCACTCCATCGCCGGTCATCGCCACAATTTCCCCGTTTTCTTTTAGTACATTGACGAGCCTCAGCTTTTGTTCGGGAACAACTCTTGAGAATATAGCGGTATTATTGATCCCTTCATGGAGCACTTTGTCGTCTTTTTCGTCAAGTTCGATTCCTGTGATAACTCTGTCTGGCGGTTTAAGACCGATCTGCCGTGCTATGTTAAGGGCTGTGCCGGGATAGTCTCCTGTTATCATGACGACCTTTATGCCGGCATTATGACACTCCGCGACTGCTTCCGGCACCCTCTCGCGAACAGGGTCTATAAGTCCGATAAGCCCGAGAAATGCAAAAGCAAAATCATGTTGTTTTCCGGGTAATGCCTCTTCTTCCGTAAATGATGATCGCGCGACCCCGATTACTCTGAGACCTTCATCTGCCATATTGTTAATATGTTCTGATAAATTATTTTTATCCGAATCGTTGAGATGGCAGAGATCGACGATTGCTTCCGGCGCTCCCTTTGCCGCTATGATATAATCTTTTCCATCCGGTGATTTCCAAACATTCGAGAGGGCAAGAATTCCCCGCGACAGAGGATATTCGCGTATAAACGTCCAATTATGGTGGAGATGCTCCGTGTTGGAGAGAGTATATTCGGCAAGCTGCTTGAGTGCTTTCTCCATGGGGTCGAAAGGGTCTTTCTGGCTCGCAAGCACAGCATATTCGACAAGCCTGTGAAATGTTTCCGGCAGATAATCCTTTTGTGAATTGCCCACATCATAGTAACTGCCTGCAGCAAAAAATTTACTTACCTTCATTTTATTTACGGTAATGGTCCCGGTTTTGTCGCTGCAGAGCACCGTCGCGGAACCCAGCGTTTCAACGGCGGCAACGCGGCGAGTGAGGACCTGTTTCTGCGAAATGCGCCATGCGCCAAGAGCGAGAAAGATGGTCAATACCATGGGAAATTCTTCGGGGAGCATTGCCATCGCAAGGGTAATACCCGCGAGAAAACCTTCAAGAACATTCCCCCGCGTTACACAGTACAGAATGATAACAGCTACGCAGAGTAAAGCGCCCGCAATGGCAATAGTGCGTACGAGCTTTCCGGTTTCTTTTTGTAAAAGAGTCTTTTCGGTCTCCACTGTCTGAAGGCTCTTTCCAATCTTGCCAATCTCTGTATTTATACCCGTTGAGTTGACCTTAGCAATCCCCTGTCCGTTAACGACGAGCGTTCCCGAATAGATAAAAGAGGTATTGTCACCACCAGGACGGTCAATCTTAATGTTCGCGTCATCACACTCTATTTTGTTAACTGATACGGATTCTCCGGTGAGGAGCGACTCATCCACTGAAAAGTTTGTGCAGGAAAGGAGGATTGCGTCAGCAGGGACACGATCCCCCTCGCTTAAAACAAGGATGTCACCGCGTACGACATCCCGTCCGGCAATACGCTTCTGTTTTCCTTCCCGGATGACAAGGGCCCGGGGGCTTGAAAGGTCGCGCAGCGCCTCAAGCGCCCTTTCAGTTTTTCTTTCCTGATAGAAGGTAATGCCGATTACAACAAAGACAAAAGCAAGAAGCATAGAAGCTTCTCTGATGTCACCGAGAAAAAAGTATATAGCCCCGCAGGCAACAAGTAAAAGGAACATAGGTTCCCTGATCACTTCAATAATTATGGCAATGCTGGAGCGTTTTTTCGTGGAAGGTATTTCGTTATAACCTTCTTTTTCAATCAATTCCTGAGCGTGTCTTTCGGAAAGACCGGTTATAGTTTCAATATCAAGTGTCTTAACCATAAATCATACTTGTCAGTAACAGTCGGAAAATGAAAATACAGTCTAAGAGTAAAACAAATTCTCTTTGAAAATGCAATGTAACCGATACCTCAAATGAATCTATTGGCAAAACGGTTCTGTATTGTATACAATCATGCCATATGGATGTTTTGAAAAGGGATATTTTTGGCGGTTTTGATATCATCTACCGACAAGGATTGGTCGATCCGTCTGCGATAGTGAATCAATTTGCGCATCCATACGGCACAATAAAAAAAGGGAGGGGGGAGATAAAGATACTCTCTGTCGGGGACAACCTGCTCGCGTGCAGAAAATATATCCATGGCGGTTTACTGAGAGGGATTACGGGGGATGCTTTTTGCGGAGAAAGACGCGCAGCCGCTGAATTGGAAACGATGATGTTTCTTGAAGAAAACAATTTCCCTGTCGTTCGTCCCTGCGGATACATAATAAAAAGAACATCCTGCGCGAAAGAGCTTCATTTGCTCACTTTTTTTGAAGAAAATGCTATTGATTTTATCGATTTTTTGAAGTCCGCTCAAAAAAAGGAGAGGTATCAAACCATTATAAACCTTGCCCGTCTGTTTTTTGAAATGGGAAAGCTCGGTGTTTATCATCCTGATTTTCATTTGCAGAACGTGCTCGTTACAAAACAAGGCAGCCTGTTATTTCTTGATTTCGACAGGGCTTACCGGAAAACGATGACAAAAAAAGATATGGAAAGAATACTGTGGAGGCTCAACAGGTTCACAGAGAAAAAAGCAAATTGTGGTGGGCTCACTGTCAACGCAAAGGAAAAAATGCTTTTTTTAAGAACTATCGAACGGCTCTCCGGTCATCATTTAATAGAAGACATGCAAAGACAATTAAAAAGTAAGCGCCGCGTTTACAGGCTGGGATGGTTTTTAGACTCACTGTTTTACAGAAAAAACCGAAATACCACACAATTTCCGTCACCATAACCAAATAATTTTGTTCAAAATAGCTAAATTTTTTATTGAAAATAATATTAGATTAGTTATATATACTAAATTAGTAAATTACTAAAAAGGAGACCTAATGAAAATACCTGTTGTATTAAAACATAAACCTGTCGTCGTCTCAGAAAACTATGACCGCATTGACGGCAGGTTTTCATCCAATACAGACGCGAAAGGTCTTTCGCTGGGGCTTGCACAGTGGAATGACCGGGGAAAAGTCGATATATCAGCCAAAATTTGGCGGCATACCGGGGAGAAATGGTCCAGACAGTCTGAAGAAATGCCTCTTCACAGGGTATTAGATCTTGCCATTTTGATCTGTCGAACAAAGCTCTATTTCAGCCAACGCTATCATAAAAAGGATACTGATTACCCCAATTTTCCTATTATAGAGAGAATAGGCCTACAGGGCGACGCCATGAATATGGCAATCTGTATTGATAATGACCGTATTGACGAAGATATACGGCTTTTCGATAACTGCCTGCACAAGGATGACGAAATTATTGGTGAGCGGCTTAAGACATTATCTTCACTGCTCAAACAATTGGAATATTAATATCACAGAATTGATTTCTTTTACGTGCTATTACAAGTATGTCCGCTTTCCCCACCGTCGGTGCACCCAGAACCATTCATCGGGATATTGCCTGATAATGGTTTCTAAAAAGGCGTTGACCTTCCTCATATTCTTGGCAATCATCTCTTCGATGTTTCCTTTTCGCTCCATTTCGAGAGGAGTGCCGCACACGATAGTGTAACGCAGAAAACCCTTCCTTACAGCATATATGGGAACGACAGTTGTGCCGGTCTTCATGGCTATCACGGCGACTCCCTTTGACGTGGAGACCCGCGCGCCAAAGAGCTCCACAAAAACCCCTTCTGAACTCTTTTCCCGCTGATCCCCAAGAATGGCAATAAGCTTATTTTCCTTGAGGAGTTTTATCACTTCTTTGCCTGTATTCTCATTAACAATGACGGTAACTCCCATTGACCCCCTCAGGTTATTCAGAAAATTATTCAAGAGGGCGTGTCTTTTGAGTGGCCGGGCAAGGGTGATAATATTGTGTCCCAGTAGTTTCGATATGATACCGGTGACTTCCCAGTTGGCGAAATGAAAGGCCAGTACGATCGCGCCCTTCCCTTTTTGAAGGGCCTCATCAAAGTGGTGTCTCCCTTCTATGCTGAATCTCTCTGTAATTTTTTTATCTGTTACAAAGGGCATGAGGAGAAATTCAATGGCATTGACACCGAATTTTTCAAAATTGCTTTTTGCTATGGCGTTTATTTCTCTATCTGTAAGATCAGTAAAAACCCGTTCGATATTTGTACGGGCAACCCCTTTTCGGTAACGCATAAAAATAAAAGCGAATCTTCCAAGGGATTTACCGACAAAAATACACGCTTTTTCAGGTAAGACACGCAGTATCTGCTGAGCGGATTTGATAAAAAAAATCAGTACGCGGTCGACAAACACAATTACCTAGTGCGAAACGGCAGAGTCTAGCGAGATCGCTTCTTCAATGAGCATAATCGGGATATCGTCCCTGATGGGGTATAAAAGTTTACAGGCGCCGCAGATGAGTCCGTCCTGAGCATCATTAAGCTGTATATCCCCTTTGCATTTCGGACAACAGAGGATTTCAAGCAATTCCTTGCTGACGGCCATCAGGTTTCCCCCTCTGAATTATTTTCCATATTATTCTTTTGCATTGCCGGTTCAAGGATATCACCCAGCGTGGAGAAAGCGCCTTCATTTTCGGGAGCAGCGTCTGTTTCCTTTTTTTCATCACCTTTGTTCTGTTTCTTGGTGCTCAGCGCAATTCTCCTGTCTCTCTCGTCGATATTAAGGATTACCGCTTCTATCTTCCCGTCTATAGGAAAAACCTCCGATAGCTGTTTGCCTTGCAGATCGTCTATCTCGGACAGATGGATAAGGCCTTCTATTCCTTCTTCTATCTCCACAAAGATACCAAAGTCGGTAACGCTCGTGACGTGTCCTTCCACAATATCGCTAACATGGTATCTCGATGCTGCTCCTTTCCATGGATCACTCATAAGCCGTTTTATGCTGAGGGAGAATTTTTTCTGCGCTTTATCAATATTGAGTACGAGGGCCTCAATGCTGGATCCTTTTGTGTATTGTTCCGACACAACTCCTTTTCTCCTCGACCATGAAAGCTCAGACATGTGTACCAGCCCGTCTATCCCGTTGCCAATACCGACGAACATGCCAAAATCGGTGAAGTTCTTTACCTTTCCCGTGACAATAGATCCGGGTGGATATTTTGTTTCCAGCTCGTCCCATGGATCAGAGGCAAGTTGTTTTAATCCGAGAGATATACGCTTTTTTTCCATGTCAATCTTCAGAACAACAAGTTCGAGCCAGTCTCCTTTCTTCACAATCTTTTCGGGATTTCTCAATTTTCTATCCCAGCTCATTTCGCTGATATGAAGAAGACCTTCAAGGCCCTGCTCAAGCTCGATAAAGGCTCCGTAATCAACAATACCCACCACTTTACCTTTAACTTTTGATTTTAGAGGGTATTTTTCCTCGATATTTACCCAGGGGTCAGGTTTCAATTGTTTGATGCCTACCGATATGCGCCCTTTTTCGGTATCTATAGCAACAATCTTTACTTTTACTTCATCGCCTATTCGGAGATATTCCTTGGGGTGGGTAATCTTTCCCCATGTAATGTCATTTACATGGAGAAACCCGTCGACTCCTCCGAGATCGATAAAGGCGCCGTAATCCATAATATTGCGAACGAATCCATAAACTATCTGGCTTTCTTTAACGTTCTTCCAGAATTCCTGTTTCTTCTTGTCCCTCTCTTCTTCAAGCAGCGTTCTCCTGGAAAGGATAACGCCTCCCCTTCTTTTGTTTACTTTAATAACTTTGAATTTCAGATGTCTGCCGACAAATGAAGACGGATTTTTTACCGGCTTTATATCAACCTGAGAAAGCGGCAAGAACGCGTTGACACCACCGACATTTACAATAAAACCCCCTTTTACCTCCGACATGATGGCACCGTCAATCGGGGCTCCTTCTTCGAGAGACTTGTCGATCTTTTCCCATGTTCTGATTTCATCAACCTTTTGTTTCGACAGGAGGAGGAGGCCTGATTCTCTGTCCCTCCCAATGACCATGACTTCGATTTCATCATCAATATTTACCTCAGGTTCCATACCTTTTAACGCGAATTCACGCTTAGAAAGAGTTCCTTCTGACTTCAAACCTACGTCGACGATAACGGAATCGCCGTTGATTTTTATGATCGTACCTTTAAAAACATTTCCTTCCTGCGGGCTTTTCATGGATGTTTCATAAAGCGCCCTCATTTCCTCCTTCGAGTTTTCTTTTGTTGTCTCAACATCGCCGCTGTTAATCATCGTCTACGCCCCCTAAAGATTTTTTACGCGCCTTTCCACTATATCTATAATGAGATCAGGAGTGGATGCTCCTCCTGTAATTCCCACTGTGTGAACATTTTTAAACCACTCAGGTTTTATGTTGTTTTCTGTTTCAATGTGATGGGTGTTTGGCTGTACTTTATGGACAACCCTGTAAAGCTTTGTTGTGTTTGAACTATTTTTTCCCCCCACAACCAACATCATATCCACCTTGCCGGAAAGCACAATCGCTTCTTTCTGCCTGATCTCTGTACTTTCACAAATCGTATTATAAATCCTGAGTTCTTCAACGCCCCCTATAAGTTCCTTTACAATATTTACAAAGGTATCTTTATCAAGTGTTGTCTGGCTGACAACCCCCACCTTTTTCTCTTCGAGCTCTGTAGGCTCCTGCAATACAATACCATCGTTATTTAAATAACTCAAGACACTTTTGACTTCCGGATGGTTCTTATCGCCAATAATAACAACCTTATAGCCCTGTTTTTTCAAATACATAGCATGTTTGCGTACCCTTTTGACGAAAGGGCATGTTGTGTCGATGATTCTCAGACCTGTTTTTCTAATATATTCTTCTTCTTCTTTTTTTATGCCGTGTGTCCGAAAAACAACGGTGCCGTTTCTAATTTGAAACACATCATCTACGGGCACAACCCCTTTTTCTTTCAGGATATTAACCATCTGAGGATTGTGAATGATAGGCCCAATTGTGTAGACGGTATCTTTCGTAGCCTCAGCCTCCCTGAGAACCATCTTGACGGCCCGCTTTACCCCGAAACAAAAACCGATATTCTTTGTTTTGAGTATCTTCATGCGGCCCTCTCGCCAGCAATATGTTTTAATATTATATCCAAGACACCCTTTACGTTGATACCTGTTGTATCAATGTATCTTGCGTTTTCGGGCATAACGAGAGGCGCAATATCCCGCTCGGAATCGTTTTTGTCTCTCGTGATCATTTCTTCTTTCACTTTTACCAGAGATTCAGGGTTTCCTTTCGCGGTAAGTTCCAGATGTCTTCTCTTCGCTCTCTCTTCGGTATTCGCGTCGAGATAAATCTTTACCTGAGCGTTTGGAAAAACAACACTTCCTGTGTCTCTGCCCTCAAGGATTACACCTCCGTAACGGCCTATCTCTCTTTGAACTTTGTACAGGTACTCTCTTATTATTTTCAACTGGGATAATCTGGAAGCAAGAAGCGAAATTTCAGGAGAGCGGATCTCGCCTGATATATCTCTGCCGTCGAGAAAGACTTTTGTTTCTTTTTTGAATTCAAACCGTATTTGGAGGTCTTTTAAAAGATCCATTAGCTGGGCTTGCGTCGCCCCCTCCAACAGCAAAGCTGCGGCTTTTGTTTTATAAGCGTATGCAACACCCCTGTACATAGCGCCCGTATCGATATAGCTGTAGCCAAGTTTCCGGGCAAGCATTTTAGCGATGGTACTTTTCCCGGCACCGCTGGGGCCATCGATGGTGATAATAAGGTCTTTTCTGTACGCCATTTCCCTGCGCTCCATTTACCGGAAACTATTAGTATATATTAAATCGTTGCGTAATTCCAATTCGACAGCGCTTAATCAGTAACAGGTTAAGATAATTTATACCCGAATTTCCTCAGCAATGCCTTCCTGTCTTTTTTGTCCTTCTCCTCTTCTATGCCTATCGGTCTTGACCCGTCTATAACGCCCATAATGCCCCTGCCCTGTTCACTTTCGGCGACAATCACCTCAAGGGGATTAGCCGTCGCGCAGATTATGTGACATACTTCCTGGCATGCTTTAATAGCGTTGAGCACATTAATGGGAAAACCGTCTTTCAAGAAAATGACAAAAGTGTGCCCGCAGGCGAGATTGAAGGAAGTATTGCCGGCAAGTTTCGCGAGTTCTTCGTCATTGCCTTCGAAACGTACCAGACAGGGTCCGCTCGCTTCAGAGAAGGCAATGCCGAATTTCAAAGTTGGTGATGAGCCCGTGAGGATTTCATACATATCTTCCACTGTCTTTACAAAGTGAGACTGGCCTATTATAATATTGAGGCCTTCCGGAATATTGATTTTTACTGTCTTAATCTCCATTTTTCCCTCCTT
>JAEAMG010002889.1_pt1 | contig 10073 bp, 5 predicted proteins | sample 8958741 | NCBI WGS metagenome assembly JAEAMG01 (sample SAMN16933256, study PRJNA681125) | bioreactor sludge metagenome | isolation source: anaerobic bioreactor treating anionic surfactant - SDBS | place: India: Bengaluru | collected 2019-02-28
GAATAAGCTTTTTCAGTTGCCCTGCCAACTGAAAAACTTTGTTGGACTAAACGCATGCAAGAAGACAGAGCAAAAAAGGGACTGACTGCCAAATAGCCCATGACCGTTGCATTAAGGCTGTTTGTCAGTCCCTGCTATTTGGTAGTCTGTCCCCTTTTTGCGGACACAGGAATGAATATCCACGACGAAGCCGTTTAGTCCAACGATTTAAGGATACTATGGAACAATAACTACAATTGGCTAAATCGTTACTGAATCTTCAACTTTCATTTCACGGAGAATCTCCTTCCGGAACGGGGCACCAAGGAGGCCACGCCGGCGAGGATCAGTGCGAAAGCTGCGGCGCCCAGGAAAAGCCGTTCATAGCCGAGGCCGACCCAGATGGCGCCTGCCACGGTGGGGATGAGCATGGAGGCCACGTGATTGATGGAAACGCCCATGGCCAGAGAGGAATTCAGTTCCTGGGGTGACGGCGCCAGACGCGACAGGTACAACGCGCGGGCGTTGCCAAGGGCGAAAAGCATCTCGTCCAGGATGAAACAACAGCAGGCGAGCCTCCGCGCCCACCCCGGGTCGGCGATGAGCCACTGGGCGTACCCGTAGCCCAGGCAGACCACGACCAACACAAGGCCCTCCGCGATCATCACAACCCGTTCCCCCGTATAATCCATTACCGTGCCCGCCAGGGGCTTGAACACGATGCCTATCAGGCAGGAGACCATGAGCAGTCCCGCGATGGACGGTGCCGGCAGGCCGTACACCTTGATCAGCACCCAGGGCCCGAACGTGAGGAATATCTGCTTGCGCGCACCGGAAAGAAACTCGAGGAGGTAATACAGCCGGTACGCCTTCCGGAATACCAGCCGCTGCCGGGGCTGATGCAGATGAGGGATGTGCATGGTCGCGTAGAACAACCCGCCGCATAGAAAGATTCCCGCCGCGCAGAGGAAGGTGGTTTCATATTGGGGCGCGGCGCGGTCCATGAAGAACCAGACCAACCCGGTGCCGAGCGCTGTGAAAATGGTGCCCACCGCGGCGGCCTGGCCCAGCCGGGCACCCCGGTTATGTTCCCCGCTCAGGCCGATCACGATGGACGCACCCACCGGCTGAAGCAGGTGTACGCCCGCGCTCATGGCCACCATGCTCATAATCATGAAAGGGTAGGAGGTGCCGTACAAAGCCAGCCCGACCAGCCCCGCCGTGGAAACCAGAACCGCCACCAGCCCCACCCGCGTCAGGGCCAGCATGCAAAGCAACCCCGTCATCATGACCACCAGGAAACCGGGCAGTTCCCGTGGAAATTCCAGATGGCCGCGGGCATCAGCGCCCAGATGAAAGGTGTCGGCAAGAAAATTATTGAAGGTGGAATCGTGAATGCTCACCGCCATGGCGGTAAAAGCCATTGCGCCGTAATAAAGGCCCAGCTGATATTTCAACGGGATGGAGGGCATAAAAATGGGATTCCTTGCAATGCATTGTATGGGAATCTTGTGCCAGCCACAAGAAACACATTTTACCTGAGAGTAAAGTTTATTCCAAGGTGGGCCTTACCCACAACCCAAAGATGTCCTGAATGTATGTTGTTCGCGCTTTAGCGTGCGGGACGCGCATAAGCTTCAAAGAGCACGCTAAAACGTGAACAATATACAAAGTCTTTTGCTTCTAATGATAGAAAATATCAGATAGGACGCCAACAGGGACGTTGTTCGTAACCCAAGAAAAATAACAGTACCTGAGCAAAAAATGGGACTGCCTCCGGCGCACGTAAAAACTATGGATGTTGTATCTAATCTTTAATCGCGCCGGAGGCTGTCCCGCTTTTTTGCGGACGTGGTCAACAAGACCGAAAAAAGCGGTACAGTTCCCGCCGCCGGGTTACGCGTAAATCCAAAGTCTAAACCATGCGGCTATGCATTCCTGCCGACAAACGATCAACATAATCCGCAGCGGGAACAGTCCCATTTTTTCTCCGCTCATGCATACATCTTCTTGCTTTTTATAGCGGCTACGAAACGATAAACTATAAACAAGGTGTAGTTGCTCCGGCAGCTATGGAACACCCTTTTAACGTTGATGTTAGATAGCGCCGTCGGGGAAAAGGTATCATATTCAGCTATAGGAAGACGGTATCTGCGCCGACAAAAAGCCATCGGCTTGTGTTTGAAACCGTCTTGTAACATCGTTTTTTGAAAAGGGACCTTGTGCGTATGAAAATCATTTATATCTGCTTCATGATCTGCATGGGTATGGTATTTTCCGGAGCACCGGCGGAAGGGGCTGACAATGCCGCCACGGCACTTCCCTCCGAATCTTCCAACGACGCAATTTATGTGTATACCCTGGACGCGGCGGGGACGCCCGGGGCGTATGACGAGGCCGTGGCCGCCGCCTGTATCCAGGGCATTATCAATCGGGACCGCCCTTTGGTATATTTTCTTTCAGAACGTTCCGCCCGCCCGCGATACTGGCTGGACTTGCTTTCGAAAGATGCGGGTTGGCTTGCGGGAAAAACACCGATTCCCTTGGCGGACTTGAACGCTCTGGCTGCGCTGGCAGGAAATCGATTGAAGGGAGCGGTGATTTGGGACCCGGCCGTGCCGGCCACCGTGAATGTCGCCACCACGATTGCGGGCGTCAAGGATGCGGTGGTGCTCAGTCCGGAACTGGCTGAAAGCTGTTTGTCACAATGGGGCCTGCCTGTTCTGGATGATTTGCGGAATCGTTTTGATGGATCCGAGTCGGGCAGCAAGAAAAATGACGCCTATCGCTGGGCTATCCGGGAATATCTTGCGAAGGGCATGTGCTCTTCCCATTTTCTGTGCCTGTATGAGGATGCCGCGCAGGCGCGTGATGCGGGTGGGGTGGGCTACGCGGTGACACGGGACTGGGCTGTCAAAAATCGGGCCTTTGTCTTTGACCTGTCGCCTTGGGGCGATGAAAAGCCCAAGGATGATCCTGAACAACCTTTGGGAACGGACCTCGCCACTTACCGGATGATACTGGAGGAAACCCTGCGGCAGTCCGCGGGAAAACACATGACGGAATTGGCCGGGTTCTTCGCCTTCTGGAAATACAGTAATGTGCCGGGGTACGCAAGCGCCCATGAACCTGTGCCCACGGAATGGGAAACGGTGTACCTGATCTCGCCCTATAACTGCTACCAGAACACGGTGGCAAGTGACTGTTATAACCAGTCCTTTCACGCCCATGCGCCGTTCACGCCGCTCACACAGAGCCGCCCCGAACCGAGAAGCGCGCCCGAACCCAGGGCTTATATCTGCATTCTGATGGCGGACTACGATTCCGCGACCCCCTTATATGATTTCCTGCCCAACCATTGGAATGACCCCGGTCGGGGAAAAATTCCGTTGGCCTGGGGTATCAATCCCAACCTGCTGGAGACCTACCCAGACGTGATACAGTATTTCTACCGCACTGCCACGCCGAATGATTATTTTACGAGCGACGCCAGCGCTGCCGGGTATATGAATCCCAACCGGATAACATCGGAGTATCTGCCCCTGTTCATAAAACACAACAAGGACTTTTTTGGACGGGCGGACATGAGCATCGCGCCTATGGTGCTCGACTGGGACCAGCCGACGGACGCCGTCAAGGATACGTTCACCCAGTTCGCGCCCGACGGGTTTGCCACCATTGTCATGGACCTGCACGGCACGGGCGGCAAGGCGCCGGAACCGCACGTGTGGAAAGGAATGCCCGTCACGGAGCTGCTTAACGATACCTGTAATTTCTCAAGTCCACAACAGACGGCTGATGCCATGTTCCACGCCATCGAAAAGCGCGGCAACACGAAACCGGGCTTCTATTTCTTCCGTATTGTGTGGACGCCGCCGTCATCGGTTATTGAATCCCTGGACGTGCTCCGAAAGGACCACCCGGAAATAATGTTTGAAGTTGTAGACCCTTACACGTTCTTTCAACTGTTCAAAAAAGTCTATGAAAAGTGAATACTGGGAGCGCCGGCATCCCTGCCGGCAGGATAGTCCATTCGCCCAGGCTTGCCGGCAGGGATGCCGGCGCTCCCAGTAGTACAAAAGGAATACCTGTATGTTCACAATACTGTTGCCCGTTCTCTTGCTCGTTGGCAATCTAGGCGCCGCGGAGGTTACCTTCTCAGAGGAAACCATCGTCCTGCCCACCTATGAGACGAAAGCCCCGGACAAAGTACCGCTGTTCTTCCGGTCGGAAGAGGTACAACTGGCGGAGAGGCACATCTACCCGTATCCTTTCTATGATGTGCAGGACGCCGAAAAGGTGGACAAGACATACAAGGCCATTATCCTCGAAAATGAATACCTGAAGGTCTGCATTACGCCCGAGATGGGCGGCCGCCTGTATTACGTTCTGGACAAGACCAACCACTACGAGGTCGTGTACAACAACCATGTCGTGAAGCCCGCCCTGATAGGTACGCTGGGCGCATGGACTTCCGGCGGTGTCGAATGGAACACCCCGCACCATCACCGCGCCACCAGCCTGATTGAGGTGGACTGGGTCTATACCAACAGTGCCGACGGCAGCGGCACGGTCTGGGTGGGGGAATATGAAAAGCGAAGCCAGACCCGGTGGATGACGGGAATGACGCTGGAACCCGGCAAGGCGTATGTAAAATTATCTTTCCGAAGCATGAATGTCACGCCCTTTCAGTATCCCGCTTTGTATTTTGCTAATGTGGCGGTTCATGTCAACGATACCTACCAGTTCATTTTCCCGCCCGATGTCGAGATGATGAACTTCCACTATGTCACCGAGTTTACCCGCTGGCCCGTGCTCAACCAGGTTTATCAATCAGTAGACTACACCCACGGCGAGGATCTGTCCTGGTGGAAAGAGACAAGGCAGCCCGTGTCGTTCTTCGTCACGAAAACCGACCAGGATTTTATGGGCGGTATTGACCATGGCCGGAATGCCGGCATTGCCCTGGTCGGCGATCACCGGATATTTAAAGGAAAGAAACTCTGGAACTGGGGGAAGAATGAGGTGCAGGAGGTATGGGACCAGAAATTGACGGATGAGGACGGCCCCTATGCCGAACTGATGATGGGCTTTTACTCCGACAACCAGCCGGATTACAACTTCGTTGCTCCCTTTGAAACCAAGTACGGCGACATGTACTTGTATGGCATCAAGGCGATGAGCGGCATCAAGGAGGCGAACAAAGACTGCGCCGTGAACCTGGAACTGCAGGGACAAAAGGCCCTGGTGCAGGTAAATACCACTTCGGAACAACAAGGGGCAACAGTCGTGCTCGCATTGAAGGATGCGGTCATCCTTGAGGAAACGGTGGATATTTCACCGGCGGCGCCCTATCAAAAAGAAGTAGATACAGGCGCGGGGAATGCCCTTGAGGACTTGAAGGTTTCTGTGCGTGCAGGAGATGGAAGGGAATTGGCTGCTTGGCAAAAGCAGCCCGCGTTGAACGAGCCTTTTCCGGAACCCTACAAGGATCCTCTGGATCCGAAGGACTACAGCACCACTCAGGAATTATATTTCGCGGGGTTGAAACTGGAACAGTTCGGCAACACGAACTTTGACTTTATGAAGTACTACGAAGCGGCGCTGAAGATAGATACGAATGATGTCCCGACCAACACCCGCGTCGGGCAGATTTATCTGAAGCACGGGGAATATGAGAAGGCGGAACAATACCTTCGAAAAGCGGTTGACGTGGTCACGGGCAACCATAAGAAAGCAGAGGATGCGGATGCTCTCTATTACCTGGGCGTGTGCTATATGAAGCAGGACCGGGTAGAGGAAGCCCTCGACCTGCTCTATCGCGCCACATGGGCCTATGAATGGACCTCGGCGGGCTACACGCTGGCGGCGCAACTGGAGGGCAGACGCGGCCGCTGGGACAAGGCATTGGACGCCGCGGAACGCGCCTGCGCGGCAAACACGCAAAACATCGAGGCCGTACTCGCGAAAGCGATCGCGCTCAGAAAGTTGGGCTGCTATGAGGAGTCCACGGTTATCAACCGGCAAATCTACGAACCCGATCCCTTGAACTTCATGGCTATGTATGAACAGTTCCTGTTGGGCGAAATTATGACCGGGAGCCCGTTCACGGAAACGCGGCACTATTTTGTCGCCCATTTGCGCGAAGAACCCTACAATTACATCGAAACCGCCGCCCGGTACGCGGCCTTCGGCTTGTACGAGGACGCAGCGGCGGTCATGGCCCTGGCCGCGGAATCGGACCTGCCCGCGCTGAATGCCTATCCGATGGTGTACTATCACCTGGGCATGTACCTGGCGTTGTCCGGGGAGGAGGAGACAGCGCAGGAAGCATTGAGCAAGGCATCCAGTCTTACCATGGACTTGTGTTTCCCCTATGGAGATGAATCCGTGAAAGTGCTTCGCTTTGCCGTCGAACAAAAGCCGGATGATGCAACTGCCTGGTATCTACTGGGCAATGCCCTGGCTGACAGGCAGCGCGAGGCGGCTGTGGCATGCTGGGAAAAAGCGGCCCAATATAGAAGTGACGCTGCCATGATCTACCGAAACATGGCCTATCTCCAGGCGAACCATCTGCACCGGATGCCGGAAGCCCTGGACAATATCATGAAAGCCATCTCTCTGGATCCTTCCCAGCCACGCTATTTTTCTGAAGCGCAACTGTACATGTCATACGCAAGCCTGACACCGGAACAGTTGTCCGCGTTTCTCGCCGAATACGGGGAGATGGGCAAGGACGTGACGGATATCCAGTTGATGCGTATCAAACTGAACCTTTACAACGGGGACTGTGATGCGGCCATCGGCCTGCTGGAGCAATTGCAGTATCACATCAAGGAAGGCGCCACCTTCAATCCCCATGTGTACTGGGTGGACGCCCACCTGCAGAAAGGCCGGGCATTGATGGACCGGGCGGAATACGCCGGGGCGGAACAGGCCTTCCTGCGGGCCATGGAGTTCCCCGCCAACCTGGAGGCCGAACGGGACAGCAAGACGGGTATTGCCCACTATTACCTGGGGCTTAACAGTAAACTGGCAGGCGATGGGGAGACGGCCCAGGCGCACTTCAAGGCGATGTTAGAGTATACGCCTGCCAGCGGGTGGGGCGCCGGGGATTTCCCGGAACTTGAGTACTTTAAGGCGCTGGCGGCCCTGGAATTGGGCGGTGACAAACAGGCAGCAGAAAAACAATTTCGGGATCTGATTGAAAAAGGGGAGGACCGGCTGGGCACGGTGAAGGACGGCAGGCATATCACCGTGTCCGTAGAGGAGTCCCATACTGCCCGAAAGTTCCTGTTGGAACATGAGCTGGGCCGGAAAGACCGGCGGGTTTCTTCTTATTATATTCAAGGCCTGGGGTACCTGGGTCTGGGCGACCGGGACAAGGCGCGGGAATGTTTTACAAAGGCCCTGGAAATCGATCCGATGAGCCTTGACGCGAAATGTATGCTGGAATCACTGTCATGAAGGCGCGCCTGATATTCCTCTGTGCATGGTATGCGAAAGCCTCCCCTGTACTGCGTAGCGTTTTGTTTATGGCGTTTGCCTCTATTTCCACTGCCGTTATGGCCGATGACACCGTCGGTGAGGCGCCTGCCCGTGCCGTAGTGGGCGCCATACGCTGGGATGCCTGGCACGGGGATGCCTCTACCGTGGGGTTGACGGTGGAGAAAACGCTTTCCCCGACACGATGGCACTATCGCCTGCCGTTTTACGGCAAGGTCGTCGGGGAGAATGCGGTTGAGGTGCGCGGTAACACCCGGGAAATCATGGACCGGGAAATTGACTATGCCCACGCTGCGGGGCTGGATTACTGGGCCTTTGTGATCTATCCTGAAGATAATGCACTGAGCCAGGGGCTTCACCTGTATCTCGCAAGTGAGAAGAAATCCCACATCAAGTTTTGCATGAACCTGCAGGGCGGTTGGGAGGCGAGCGGTGGCTCGACTGTGTGGCCCGGCAAAATCGCTCGTTATATCAGGTACTTCAAAGAGCCTTTTTACCAAACCGTCTTAAACGGACGGCCGTTGGTGTACCTGTATAGCGTGGAAGGCCTGGTGGGCCCGGGCAAATTTGAGGATTGGGCTGCGGCGCGGACGGCTTTCGACGCACTTCGCGCGGCGGTTATCGCGGCGGGAATGCCCACGCCCTATATCGTGGCCCAAGGCTGGTCGGTTGTAACACTCAAAGATCAAATGGAAACGTTGGGCCTTGACGCTATCGGGGCCTACGCTTCTTCCGCAGGCGCAAAAGCCGGCGCCTACGCCGACCTTGCCCGGCATACGGAAGAATGGTGGAATACTTTTAAATCTGTAGGGAAGCCTATTGTCCCGCTGGTCACAACAGGCTGGGACATGCGTCCACGGGTGGAAACACCGGTCCCCTGGGTCAAAGGCGGTGATATTGAGCAGTACTATGAAGCGCCCAATCCGCAGGAACTGGCGACCCATCTTGAACATGCCATTGCCTGGTGCAGGGAACACCCGGAAACGGCGGAAGCCCGGGCGATACTGATATACGCCTGGAATGAATTCGATGAAGGGGGCTGGTTGTGTCCCACGCTGGCGGAAGGTAGTACCCGGTTGGACGCGCTTGGAGGAATCCTCAACGCTTCTGTAACAACCGGGGCGTCGTAAAAAGTCTGAGCTTTATTCCTGGTTTATCCTGTAAGGCTCCAGTGCCGCCAAAAGTCTAGCCAGTGTTTCCGGTGAGACACCTGTATTGCTGAAGGCCACCATGCGCAAGACGGGCCAGGCTGCCTTGAGGTCCAGTCGTGGCCGCCTGCAAATGTATACGCCGAGGTTGTCCTCGAAAGGCATGCATTCAGGACAGGATATGACTGCAACCTGCTTCACCTCATCGTAGAACACACGGGATTTTACCTCGTTAAAGCCGTAAATGATGGCGAGTTTACCCGAAACTTGTGGTGGCCCCCAGAAGAAGTAGTTCTGATGCACGCACGTCGCATGCGGCAGTCCGTAGCGTGGCCCGTAAAAATTAAGCGCGCCGGCCTGGCCGAAATTACTAACGAAAATCATGCAGTCCGCTTGTTCCTCGGGCGTCAGTGCATGGAACACCTCCGAGACAGTGGCAACTTGGTTTTCCCAGCCGAACTGGTCATGCCAAGTCCCGGTGACTTCATATATCCGATCCAGCGCACCAAAGGTAATGGTTCTTATGTAGGGCTTAAGATGTTCCATGGACAATACGGGCAATCCGATGGGTAGCGTGACAAGACAGCCAAGGAGAAGTATGACGGGAAGAAGAAGCCGGGTCCGCTCCAAGCGATATCGGTCCAGTATGCTTTCGATTGCGATGCCGCCGGCCGCAAGCAACACGGGGAACGCGGGCGCAGCATAATAAATCTTGCTCCTGGTGATGAGCAGTAGCGTAAGTACCGTTACCGGAATCCACGCAAGAACGCGGTAAGGCGCAGCGCGTTTACTGAAAAACAGCCACAACGTTCCCCCCGTCCACAAGGGTAAGTTCAGCGGGTGTTCATATACCACTTGTCCCACCAGGAATAGCCAACGCGGTATATGAGACATTAAATCGCGGTTCATACCGTATACGAATTCCCAAGTAGGCCACTCGTTCATAGCCTGCCAGGCTATGTTGGGCATTGCTATAAGCAGGGCGATGGCGCCACCCGCCCAGAGCCATTTGTCGGCGAAGAATTTCCGTTGTTTCGTTACTACCAGCCCCACCGCCAGTCCAATGGCGAAAAATACCATACTCGGCTTGTTTAAAAGCCCGATACCGGCGATAACACCCACAGCGAGCCACAGACGGCGGTTTCCAGTCTTGATAATAACCGCAATGAGACAGATGCAGGCCATCCAGAACAGTGATTCGAAAGAGGGGAGTTAAAGGATATTACCGGCTTGCAGCCAAACTGGCGCGATGATCACACTCAGCCCGGCCAGCAGTTGCGCGGTGCGCCCGCCGCCCAGGTACCGTGCCAACCATGCGGTGAGATAGACGGTTGCCGCTCCGGCAATGGCCGAGGGAAGGCGAAGCGCAAGGAGGGATTCGCCAAACCCATCTTCTACAGTTGAACCGTGATTTTACATGAAAATCTTCAGATTTCCTAA
>JAEAMG010002890.1_pt1 | contig 10071 bp, 6 predicted proteins | sample 8958741 | NCBI WGS metagenome assembly JAEAMG01 (sample SAMN16933256, study PRJNA681125) | bioreactor sludge metagenome | isolation source: anaerobic bioreactor treating anionic surfactant - SDBS | place: India: Bengaluru | collected 2019-02-28
GCCCCCCCGGGGGGCGGGCGGCGGTGGGTTACCTGGGGGGGGTTTCTTCCCCCGGGGCTCCCGCACTTGGTTCCCGGGGTGTTGTTCTCCCCCGCGCCCGCTGCAGTTGGGAGCCGGTGACCTGCCTCGAGATAAAAAAAGCCTCAGCACGTGCTGAGGCTGTCTGTATCTGGCGCGCCCGGCAGGGCTCGAACCTGCGACCTTCGGATTCGTAGTCCGGCCAAGGGAAAATCAGTACCAGCACCGTCCAGCACCTGGCAGTAATGAATCATGTCATGATGGCCGTAAAATCGAGCAAACAGTAAATTTTTCGGATGCTGCTGTGAGTGGCAGAGAAATGCCCGTTATCGGGCAATTTTATGTTTCAGTGTGACGCCAGTGTGACGCGGAACGCATTGGGTGAAGTCTGCTCGCAGCACGCGCTCGTTGTCTTGGGACGAGGGCTGGCACTGTTACTCCAACCGCCTGCCGCCACACGAAAGGCATGTCATCTTGAACTGCTCATGGCAGGAATCGCTTCTGAAAAGGATGCTGCCGTGTGATGAGTCAAACAGCCATTGAATGGATCAGCCTGGGTATTGCAGGAGAGGAACTCCCTACGATCCGGAGTCTTGCCCCGGGGAGTCGGTTGGGTTCAGGTGTACACAGCCACATCGGACTCAAACCACCTGTCGCTCACCAACCGCAACCGAACATATCTATATCTCTCGATACAGTAAAAACTTTAGCTTCAATGAATTACAAAAAACATTGCGAGTGTATTTGTGGTTGACAATCGCCCGGTGTTGTGGAATGTTGCCCGGGATTGCGATTGATTCCACAATTTGGGGAGTTGTCACCATGAGACGAATGGGGGGCGTTGTCTATTTTGCAATCTGGATCAGCTTGTTCGGCTGCACCCTGCTGGGAACGCAAGTCCATTACCCACTGCCGGCGGTTTCGGGATCCTCGGCCGACGGCGTGCTGCGGCTGATCAATGCCAGCGATACACCGCAGGATGCGACCATCTGCTTTTTCCTCCATGGACAACTGTACACGGATCAACCGACCACGTTGACCGTCCCGCCCCACGGGGTTGTGGTGCAATCCATCGGCGCGCTTGCCGTGGCGTTATCCGATCCGCCGGCCGGCCGCCCCGGCTATCTCGTGGTGACCACGCCCATCGACTCGGTTCACGCCGAAGTGCTCCTTGCAAGTCTGCCGAACGCTCCCGCGACGAGCAAAGCCCGCCCGGATTCCTTCTTCAACAAAGCGATCAATCCGCCCGGCCCCATCGCGCTCTACCCCCTGTACCCGACTGCACCCCAGACCGCCTGGACTACGTTCTTTCAGGGACCGGCAGCGGTGACCGGCACCTGGCTCCTCCTGGGCAATCCATCAGCCACTCCAGCTCAGGTCGGGTTGCGCGTCGACTCCCCCGATGCTACTGTGCCCATCGCCGCAGCTCTCACCCTCGCCGGTCATGAAGTCCGGTGGGTGGCCGCGGAGAGTGAATTGTTCGCCGGATCCGGTCTGCCAGACACCGGCGTGCTTCGCCTCACCGCGGACCGGAGTGTCCTGGCCGTGGCGTGGTATCCCGAGGCCAACGGCCTCATGGCGGTTCCGACGTCCACAATGGGGATCGACAGCGACGGCCGGCTGGTGCCGGAATACGATGCCTTCCCCCGCTTCGGAACCGCCGATACGCTGTGGCTGGCCAATCCGGGCCCGGCATCGGTCAGCCTGACCGTGGATCTGGTCACCACCGCCGGCACCCGGCTGGGTCAAGGCACCATCGACGTGCCGGCCAACGGGTTTGTTCGCCGAAGCTGCGAGGAGTTGTTCGACGGGATCAGTTTCCTGCTCTATCAAACCCATGCCGTTCTCCGTACCGATGCTCCGACCTTGCTCCTGGCGGCAACCGTGATCTGCGGCGCGCAGCAATCGGCGGCCCCGATACCCGCCGCCATGGGACCGGCGATGACCCATCCCACCTGGCACGTGGTCAAGGACACGACGTTTTTTCCTCTGACGGTGCACAACCCGGGTGCCGGTCCCGCCACGGTGATGGTGACCCAGTACAACAGCTCCGGACAGGTCGTCCGCCAACCGGTCTATTCGGTGGCGCCGGACGCCAACCGGGTCATCTGACTCTCGACTCCGTTGGAGTCGTTCTGGGACTGGTACTGGAACCGGCCCAGCCTGGTCACGGTGACCGCGGACGGACCGATTGCCGCCTGGACCTGGCACACGGCGGTCACGGTCGTCGGCGGCGTGCCCGGCTGGGGTCTGGCGCCTGTACCTGAGGATCATCCCATACCAGTGCTCACCGCGCTGGAACCGGCCGCAGTGGTGGCCGGCAGCGCCGATCTCGCCGTCACGCTGCACGGATCCGGTTTCATCCCCGATAGCATTGTGTTTGCCGACGGCTCGCCGTTGAGCGTGACCGGCCAAACGGACACGCAGCTCACGGTCATCGTTCCGGCGGCGGATTTGATTCAGACAGGCGCCGTGAACATGTGGGTGGAGAATCCACCGCCGGGCGGCGGCACTTCCGTCACGCTGGCTCTGGCGGTGGTGCCGGGTGTGCCGGCCATCACCGCGCTCAACCCGGCGCAGGTACCGGCCGGCAGCACCGGCGTCACCCTCCGCGTCGACGGCGGCCCGTTGCATGCCGACTCGGTCATCACCCTGGATGGGGCGCTTCTGAGCACGACGTACCATGCCGGCAGTCCGGCGTTTCTGACGGCGGCGCTGCCCGACGGGTCGCTCACGCTGCCCGGCCCCCGGGGTGTGACCGTGATCAATCCGGGCCTGGGCGGCGGGGAATCCGCTCCGGCTGTTCTGACCGTGACCGCCGGCATTCCGTCTCTCGTCGCGCTGGACCCGGCCGAGATTCCCGCTGGCAGCGCGGGTGTCGTTTTACGCGCCGATGGCGGGCCGTTGTATCCCGACTCGGTGATCCGGGCCAACGGCGCGGACCTGGCCACCACGTTCCATGCCGGCAGCCCGGCGTACCTGACCGCCGTGCTGCCCGATGCGCTGACGGCGGCCACCGGTGTCCTGTCCATCACTGCCGTCAATGTCGGACCCGGCGGCGGGGAATCGGCGCCCCTCGAGTGTCTGGTGACCGCCGGCATGCCGGCCATCACCGCGCTCGATCCGGCCGCGGTCCCGGCCGGCTCCACCGGCGTGACCCTGCGGATCGACGGCGGGCCTTTCCACGCCGACTCCGTCGTGACGCTCGATGGTGCGGTCCTCCCAACCGAATATCACCCCGGTGATCCCGTCTGGCTCACCGCGGCGGTGCCCGCGGCGGCCACCGCGCTGCCGGGTCTGCGGGCCGTCACCGTGGTCAATCCCGGCCTCGGCGGCGGCGAGTCGGCCCCGGCAACGTTCACCGTGCTGGCCGGCGTGCCGGTCCTGACCGCGCTGGACCCGGCCGAGATCCCGGTCGGCTCCACCGGCGTGGTGCTCGGCGTCCAGGGCGCTCCGTTCTATCCCGGCTCGATAATCCGGGTGGATGGGACGGAGCTGGCCACGGTATATCACGATGGCAGCCCGGCGCTGCTCACGGCGGTGCTGCCCGACGCCCTGCTGGCTGTCTCTGGCAATCTTCCCGTGACAGTGGTGAACGCTGGCCCCGGCGGCGGTGAGTCCGCCCCGGCGATGCTCGCCATCACCGGCGGCACTGAGCGGCCTGTGATCACCCTGCTCACCCCGGCCCAGGTGGCGGCCGGCTCCACCGGCGTGGAGCTGTTCGTCTACGGCCGGCCGCTTGACGCCGCCGGCAACCGCATCGCGGTGACCGACGCCAACGGCCACACGACCGCGTTCACCTACGACGCCCTGAACCGGCTGCTCACCGAGACCGATCCGCTCGGCCGCGTCCGCGGTCAATCCTACGATGCCGCCGGACGTCTTCTCACCACCACCGACGCCGAGGGGCAGACCATCACCTTCACCCATGACGATGCCGGCCGGTTGATCTCGAAAAACTACCCCGACGCGACCCAAGAGACTTATGTCTACGACGCCAGCGGCAACCTACTGAACGCCACCAACCCCGCCGTATCCATGAGCTACACGTACGACGCCCGCAATCTCCAGCTCACCATCAGCCATGATACAATCGGGAAAACCGTCGGCTACACGTACGACGAACGGGGGCGAAAGGTGGCCCTGACGTATCCGGACGGCGAGACCATCACGTACACCCGCGATTCCCGCGGCCAGGTGGCCCGCCTGGCATCCGACCGGCCCGGGCCCGGCGGCGAGCCGCCCCCCTCGGTGGACTATGCCTACAATCCGGACGGTTCCCTGGCTTCGATGGACTACGGCTTCGGGATGCATGTCGAGCGGCTCTACGACCGGGCCGGCCGGCTGGTGGACCTGAGGTACACGAAGCCCGACGGCACGGTGATCTCGGACTTCGCCTACACCCACGACGAGGCGGGGAACATCCTGTCGAAGACCACCGACTTCGGCCTGGTCCAATACGGCTACGACGCCCTGGACCGGCTGGTCCTGGCCGATTACGACTGGAAGGCCGACGAGACCTTTGCTTACGATGCCGTGGGCAACCGCACCGCCGACGCCGAACATCCGGTCTGGCACTACGACGCCGCCAACCAGCTCCTCGCCTACGGCGCCGGCCCCCACGATCCCGCCGGCCAGACCCCGCCGACGGTTCCCGCATTCACGTTTGCCTACGACGCCAACGGGTCCACCGTCTCCAAAACCGATCTCGCCTCCGGCACAACCGACCAGTACGGCTACAGCTTCGACAACCGGATGAGCGAGGTTCGAAGAGACGGCGAGTTAGTCGCCCGGTACTTCTACGACCACTCGTCCCAGCGGATCCGGAAGGATCTGTTCACGGGTGGATCCCCAACCGGCTCCACGTGGTTCGTCTTTGGCCATGAAGGTCTGCTGGCCGAATACGACACCGCCGGCGCGCTCATCCGGAAATACGCCTGGCAGCCCGATCGTCCATGGAACACCGATCCGCTTTGGCAACAAGAACAGGATGGCAACAGCTTTTTCTACATTTCAGACCACATTTTCACTCCACAAAAGATAACCAGTGCCAGCTGTTGGGCAGTCTGGCAAGGCGACTGGTTAGCTTTTGGTGAAGTGGTCGAAACAATCGTATCTGTTTCAAATTCATGGCGATTTGCGGGGCAATATACTGATACAGAAAGTGGTTATTATTACAATCGACATAGAGTATATTCAAAAGAACTTGGAATATATCTTCAAATTGATCCTTATTTTAGCAACCGAATAGAAGCCCTAAATACGTACGTTTTTGGACTTTCAAACCCGATCATGTATTATGACAATTTGGGTTTGTTCGACAGTCGTTGGGAATGGGGATACCCGGGCGATTCTGCTGATTGTTGGGGGGGTCGTTTGACTTGGAGGCCCGATTATGGATTTGGACATTATGACTGCAATAAAGGCGACAAAGCGGTTTTTGTTGTCTGTTGGGCAGGAGTTTATAGGGACAGAGTCCAGAGACGCGCTATTGAAGATGAATCCCTAGATATAAAAGCAAAATGTTTAGAAGGTGGTAAAGGCCGGTATATGAAGGGTTGGCTTGGTGGTGAGTATCATGTCCGATCAGGAGGAATAAGTCGTGGTCAGCGGAAATTCAAGAATTTCCTTATTTGTTGTGAAACATGTAAATCAAATGTACCAAAGAGTTTTATTCTTGGCCCTTGGAGGGAAGGTTTTGGTTACCGTTAGCATTTTGATGACAGGTTTGCTCCTTTTAAGTTGTGTATCCGGCGGAGTTAGTGGCAATCTTGAAGACCAGACAAACTTCATCAAATTGATGTCGGAAGATAAGCTACAGCAAAGGAACGCTATTTTATATTACATCCAGCAAGGCGTTGAAGGGGAGAAGTTCCTGCTTGCCCAGCACGACAGCACTCCCTTTGATAGAAAATACAAATTGTACTATGCCTTGGGATTTATTGGCGGGCAGGAGTCAGTCTGTTTTTTGGGTCGGAATACCAAGGCCCGGGAACTGGATCAACAATCGGCAATCTACTTGGTAGAGGGATTGACCCGAATGCTATCGGGGAATGATATGGGGGCAATGTACCGTACATACTATTCTGAGATTGTGGACTACCGTGAGAAGGAAGTACACATTTCCACTGAATGCCTGGATGATTTGGATCACTTGCTGGATTCTTTAAATACCGATAAATACATGAATCATAATGATTTCAAAGATATGTATATGATGTTGAGGAAACAAATCCAAGACCGCAGGAAAGACATCAGTACTCCAGTGCCGCGGCGGTGATGAAAAAATCCTTCGCTGGCGATATACACTCCAAGACCACCGACTTCGGGCTGATCCAATACGGCTACGACGCCCTGGACCGGCTGGTCCTGGCCGACTACGACTGGAAGGCCGACGAGACCTTTGCTTACGATGCCGTGGGCAACCGCACCGCCGACGCCGAACATCCGGTCTGGCACTACGACGCCGCCAACCAGCTCCTCGCCTACGGCGCCGGCCCCCACGATCCCGCCGGCCAGACCCCGCCGACGGTTCCCGCATTCACGTTTGCCTACGACGCCAACGGGTCCACCGTCTCCAAAACCGATCCCGCCGCCGGTACGGCCGACCAGTACGGCTACAGCTTCGACAACCGAATGCGCGAGGTTTGGAGGAACGGCGAGCTGGTTGCCCGGTACTTCTACGACCACCTGTCCCAGCGGATCCGGAAGGATCTGTTCACGGATGGATCCCCAACCGGCACCACGTGGTTTGTCTATGGAGCCGAGGGCCTCTTGACTGAAATAGATTCAGAGGGATTACTGAACAAAAAATATCTGTGGTGCCCAGACTATTTATGGGGAACAAACCCGCTTTGGCGGCGGTCTAGCTCTGGCGAGATTTTCTATATTCTGACTGATCATTTATTCACGCCACAAAGTGAGGTCGATTCCACTGTTACGAAGACTTGGATTAGTGATTTAAATGCCTTTGGTTTTGATTCTCAGGCCCAACCACTACAGAATTCTCTTCGATTTCCCGGGCAGTACATCGAAGAAGAAAACGACTTATTTTTCAATTTTCAAAGATATTACGATCCGTCGATTGGCCTCTATCGCCAGGTTGATCCCGCCAATTCCGATTTAACAAAAAGCTTATACCAATACGCGTCGAATAATCCTGTGATGTATATTGACCCTTACGGACTTGAAGTTTTAGTTTGTCATCGCCCGTTAGTCAGCGACCCCTTTGGATTAGAACCTGGTGAGTTTTTCCATCTTTTTATTGTCATCAACGGACGTGATTATGGATTTTTCTGTAAGGGTGATTGTCTATCTGGACCGGGTGAAGTGCGGGGTCCGGGTTATGAAACTCGAATAGATTGGAGCAAGTGTTTTATTGTTAAATGTATTGACGAGGAGAAATTGATTCAGAGTATTCTGAAATCAAAAAATCAATCACCACGTTATTCTGTCTATGGAGGACCTAGTAGAACTTACGAACCTGGAATTAATTGCCAAAAATGGGTTTGGAATCGTCTGAGAGAAGCTGCGATCAGACCCTGCTGCGAGAAAAATCCAATTGTACCTTATGGTTCCGAGCCCAAGATGTCGGCACAGCCATGACTAAAGCTCATCGAGGTACAGAATAATGCGACACGAGGTGAATCCTATCGTTGGCGTAATTTGCTGTCTAATCACAATTGTAGGCGTATCCTGCAGTTCTCCTGATGTTTACCCAAAAGGAAAGGTTTACTTCACAACTGGAGATGATGGATTCTACTGTTTCTCTACCGAAATGAAGTTTCAACCTTCACAAATTCTGTTTCCGTTAAAAAATTCACAGAATCAGAAGAGAGAATTCAGAAATATTTCCATCAAAGGTACAAGAGAACTCTTAATCGAGACAGAATGGCATGAATATCCGCCAGACTACCAACTCTCACTGATAACACATGAATGGAGTGTACACCATTACGAAGATAATAGCTCGACTTGGAATAGTGTTTTTTCCTCAGGAAAGAAAAATGAATACCTCGTTCAGACAATTCCGAATCAGCAAAAAACAGTATTAACTGATGGCTACCTTGGCTTCACCGCCTCCCCTGATGGAAAACTGTTGGCTACCATCGATCTGATTAAAAACAAGTTATGCATTATGAATTTAAAGGGGCAATCACCCCAATTGACTTATTATAACTATCCTTTCGATCAACACTGTCCCCGCCCAAGATGCTTTAGTCCAGATGAGTCAAAATTATACTTTTCAGGAACTGTCGTGGGTAAACCTGGCTTTTCGATTGTTATTTTTGATCTTAAATCCAGCTTATTTAATATTTGGAGAAATGGAGCGTCCCCAATCATATCATCAGATGGTAACAATATCGCTTACCTGAATGAATCCAACAACGTTGTTGTCGCCAATGTAATGGGAGTTAATCAATACACATTCAACGACCTGCGCGTTGATGAACTTGAGCAATGGATTGACGATCGCTTTTTGATGGCCTTAAAGGCAAAGACTGGAAGCCATGGTAGAGAACTGATTGTGTTCATCGATATGCAAACACATCGTATCAAAGAATTTGATGTATCGAAATATGGTGGAATATTTGCTGCACGCTTTATTCCCACTGCTAATTAGCATCAAAACGATTGTGTAGGCCTTTGAGACCAACCGCCTCCGGAGCGCGCCGGGGGCGCGCCCGGAGATTAGCCGGTGTTTGGGAGGTTGTCATGACATCATCCTGCCGGGCTGTGATGGTTGTCTTGCTGGTGTGGGCCGCTCTGGGTTGTCATCGTCAGCCGCCGTTCCTGAAGAGCGGTGATGTGCTGTATTATATTTATAGCAACAAGGTCTATAAATATGACGTGAGCCAACAGAACAAGCCCGTCGTGGTCTACGACCCGGAACAGGAATTCAAGGGCGACGTGATCCGATTAGCCGATTTATGCAAAATCAACGAATCTGAAATGCTGACCTCGCTCGATGTGACATTATGGTCCGAAGGTAAGCCATTTGAGAATATACGTCATGAATACAGGTTAATTAAGATTAATGCTCGCTCGGGAATAGTAACAGAAATTTATACATCAGGCCCGGTGAGCCTGCTAAAACAATTCAGAAATGAAGACGGGTCAACGCAGAATAGAGCGGTCGAGTATTCTAGACACGCTGCATCGGCTGACGGCCAAAAGGTGGCGGCGTATGTCTCCGGTGAATACAAGATATCCGTGCGCCGGTTTCAGGGAACAAACACCCAAGAAGATCTGTACAATTTTGACGTCGACGATTTTGTTCTTTGCCCCCCATTTCCCTGTTCGTTCAGTCCCGATGGCAAGACATTGACTCTCTCAGGCATTTCCCAAACGTATGGATCGTGCATCTTCTTGTTGAACCTTGACAGCAAACAGATGGTTCTTTGGCGCCGAGCGTTGGAGGGTGTGTTCTCTCCGGACGGGACGCGAATTGCATATTCTACGGAAACGGCGATCGTCGTCGAGGAACGAGACACCATCATCCACAATATCCACGCTCCTCAACTACTCCGAATTGACCATTGGCTTGACGACACCAAGATTGTGTTCACCGCCGTCAAATACCTGGAAGTTTGCTATGTCGGGATTGCGGATCTGGATAGCGGAGCGGTCTTTCGCATCGATCCCCCCGTCAAAGGTTCCATTGATGGCGCCTGCCTCTTCCGGTTTTGAGCACATAAACTTTCGCACATTCCATCGGATCATTCCATTCAACCGCCCATTATTTGGCACTGTGCCTGCCGGCCAAGAAGAATCGCCGGGCGAATTTTAAGATCTCCTCGATGACTTTGTAATCCGTGATGTTCCAGTCGTAGATGATCCGGCGGAGGGATTTGCGCTTCTCGGGCTCCATGGTGTAGAGCATCCGAAGCATGCCGGTCTTTTCCTCGGCCACCTCATCGGGCGGTCCTTTGACCTGTAGTCGGAATGTCACTGTGACGCGGGCTGTCTGGCGGGGACGGGTGAACGCTGTAACGTGTTGATAAATGGCGCGCCCGGCAGGGCTCGAACCTGCGACCTTCGGATTCGTAGTCC
>JAEAMG010002891.1_pt1 | contig 10070 bp, 3 predicted proteins | sample 8958741 | NCBI WGS metagenome assembly JAEAMG01 (sample SAMN16933256, study PRJNA681125) | bioreactor sludge metagenome | isolation source: anaerobic bioreactor treating anionic surfactant - SDBS | place: India: Bengaluru | collected 2019-02-28
ACCAGCGAGACGGTGGGCACCGGATGCTTCGAGATTCCGCAAAAAATGCAGTCTCAGGGGCTATGGCTGATCTATCCGGGCGAACACTCGAGCGTTCGCTTCCGTCCGGGCCTGTATATAACGCCGAACAGCAGCCTCGACTCCGAGTCCGAGGTGTGCTCCCTGCATCGCGCCGCCGAGCTTTTCCACCCCCAGCACAATCCGCATGTCATCGAGCAGCAGATTGCTGCCATGGCGACCGACTTCAACCACAGTGGCTGGCAGTATCTGGCTGACCTGAAGCAGCACTACCGCCACTTGCCGCTGTCGTCCTTCGAAACCTGGAAAGCCCTGTCGCGCAATCAGGAAGCACTGAGCTTCGCGGTATTCCGGCTGGAAATGGACGAATCGTTCTGCGCACGCATACGCGACGAGCTTGCTGTCATCTGGGAAGCTGTCCCGCTTCCGCTATGGGTACAGGCCTACCGGCTATTCCACGACTGCATGCGCCTGACCGGTCTTCCCGAAGCGCTGGTCAACAATCTCGTCTCGAACCGGGCCAACGTGCTGCGTTGCATCGTTTCCGGGTTCGACTACTTGGGAGACTATCTGAGCACCGGCAATCGCAGTGCGCTGACCAGGCTGCCACCGGCAAGTGTTCTGCCTATCTGGTACCAGGATCTGCGTCGTCTTCACGAGTCCAATCGGAACTGGCCCACCCTACTCGGCAGCGAGCTTTCCAGGTGGGTCGACAGGCAGCGGCTACCCCCTCTGGTGAAAGCCCTTTCGCTGGTGGAGTTCACCGATGCCGTGGCCTACCTGCCGATCTTCATGGCCTTCGTCACCGCCGGCAAAGCCAGAATCACTGACCTCCCGGCGACACCTGCCTATCTGAAATTTGCCATTCGCCTGGTTTCCGACTTTGACCGTCAGGGCTGGTTCGTACCGGTGCATGCCCTGATGGTGTCCTATCTGCTCGCCTCGCAGGATGAGGCATAAGGAGTTGCAATGCGCTTTTTCAGGAACCTGATCGAGCAAAGCCTTGAGCGTACCCGTGAGGCAACGCTCGGTGTCCTGGGCATCAATCATCCGGGCCTGCGTCGTCACCTGAGCGAAAGCATGGTGAACACATTGGGGGCCGAGGGCTGCTTCCTGGCCCCGCCGGTATTCGAGCATACCTTTGGCTGGCGGGAGTCCGAACTGCGCCTGCAGGATCTTCCGTCGGAGGGCTTGCTGTCGCCCAGCCTGCTCGACACGCTGGCCAGTGCGCCAGCCTACCGATTCCCGAAAACGGCACACCCCTATGTCCATCAGTTGCAGGCCTGGCGCACCCTGCTCGACGAAACACCCCGCTCGGCGGTCATCACCACCGGCACCGGTTCGGGCAAGACCGAATGCTTCATGGTGCCGATCCTCGAGGATCTGATCCGCGAGCATGAGCGCAGCGAGGCAGCACTGGTGGGTGTCCGCGCCCTGTTCCTCTACCCGCTCAATGCCCTGATCAACTCGCAGCAGGAGCGCCTTGACGCATGGACCCGCAAGTACAGCAGCAACATCCGCTTCTGCCTGTACAACGGCAAGACCGAAGAACGCGCCGACAAGGTCCGCAAGGAACAGCAACAGAAGCCCAACCAGATCCTGTCGCGGGAACTGTTGCGCAAGGAACCGGCGCCGATCCTGATGACCAACGCCACCATGCTGGAGTACATGTTGGTGCGTCAGGTCGACAACCCGATCTTGGAGATTTCCAGGCAGCAAAAATCGTTGCGCTGGATCGTCCTCGATGAGGCACACACCTATGTGGGCTCCCAGGCGGCAGAAATGTCCCTGTTGCTGCGCCGGGTGGTCCAGGCCTTTGGCAGGCAGTCCGAGCAGATCCGCTTCATCGCCACCTCGGCCACCATCGCCGGCGCCGATGCGCAGGAGCGACTGAAACACTACCTAGCCGACCTGGCGGGCGTTCCGCTCGACCAGGTCGAAGTGATTGGCGGCTCGCGCGTCTGGCCCGATCTGGCATTCGACTCTGCAGGCAACGATATCGGCCTGCAGGCCATCCGGGATATCGAACCGGAAACGGCAGTATCCGCCGCACGCTTCCAGGCCCTGTGCGACAGCACCATCGCCAGGAGCCTGCGTCACGCGGTGGTCAGCTCCGACAAGCCCCTCGACCTGCATGACCTGATTGGTACAGTTTCCGAGCAGTTGCAGGGTGGCAGCTCCCTCGAACAGCAGCAGAAGGTGCTCGACTGGCTCGACACCATGACCGGCACGCATCCGGCCGAAGGCCAGCCGCCGTTCCTCAAGCTCCGCATCCACCTGTTCCAGCGCATGCTGCATGGCCTCTGGGCCTGCATCGACCCGCAGTGCAGCGCCAAATCCAGCCATCTGCAAGACTGGCCCTTCGGCGATATCTATGTGACCCAGCGGGCGCGCTGCGAGTGCCATGCGCCGGTGTACGAGCTGGGCTTCTGCGACGACTGCAAAACGCCGCACCTGCTGGCAGAAGATCGCAATGGCGGACTGCACCAGCCCAGCCCTTACGCCGGCGATGAGTTTGCCCTCAATCACGAAAACGGTGGCGAGGATGCGCCAGCCGAACTGTTGACGGCGAATGCCGCCAGCACACGTCTGATCATTGCCGGACTGCCGGCAGCGCATGAGCCCTACTTCCCAATCACTCTCGATCTGGATAGCCAGAAGCTGGGAGCAGTGAGCGCTACTCGCAACATCGGCATTGTGCTTACCGAGGAAAAGGATGGCTGCTGCAGCCACTGCGACCACTCATCGCTTGGCACCAGCGACTTCCTGAGAAAAGCCTACCTCGGCGCACCGTTCTACATTGCCAACGCCGTGCCGACCATCTTGGAATTCTGTCCCGACCCTGACAAGGCGGATTGCGAAGGCCGCTCTCCCGAAGAGCTGCCGGGGCGCGGGCGCAAGCTGATCACCTTCACCGACAGCCGCCAGGGCACCGCGCGCATGGCGGTGAGGATGCAGCAGGAAGCGGAGCGCTCCCGGCTACGCGGGCTGGTGTTTGAAACACTGAGGAATGCGCAGGCCAAGGCCGATGCCGCCCCCAAGGACAGCCCCAGCGGCAATCCTGCCGAGCTTCTGGCCCAGGCAGAAAACCTGGAAAAAATAGGCATGGCTGGCATGGCGGCAGAACTGCGCAAGCAAGCTGAACTTTTGCAGAGCGGCGCCGCACCTGCCAATCAGGCCGAGACCATTCCTTGGCCGCAGATGGCCGACACCATCGCGGCAGCTAGGGATATCGACCAGTTCATCCTGCGCTACAACCGCTATGCCAATCCGGCGCTGTTCGATGGCAGTGAAGGCGGTCTGACCATGGCGCGCCTGCTGCTGGCCCGCGAGTTCTCCCGGCGCCCCAAGAGCCAGAACAGCACGGAAACGCTGGGACTGATCAAGGTCGGCTACCAGGGGCTGGAGAAGGTGACGACGACTCCACCGCTGTGGGTCGATACCCGCGCCATTCCCGCCCTGGGCGCTGCAAATGATCCCAGAAGCGCTCTGACGCTGGACGACTGGCACGACTTCCTCAAGGTGGCACTCGACTTCTACGTCCGGGAGAACACCTTCATCCCGATGGAAAACAAGATGCGCCGCTGGATGGGCAGCCGCTTCAGTCCCAAGGCGCTTTACTCGCCCAAGAGCGACGTGCAGGAAAGCAGCACCATCAGGAAGTGGCCGCAGATCAAGCCGGGCACGCCCCACCGCCTGATCAAGCTACTCGAACTGGCAACCGGCCTGAATCGCACCATGAATGCGGATGCCGACAAGATCAACAGCTGGCTCGAAGCGGCGTGGCTGGCGCTGGTCAATGCCAGCATTCTTGAGTCTTCCGATACCGGCCATCGTTTGCGCCTGGAAACCCTCACCTTCTCGCTGCCTACCGAGGGCTGGGTCTGTCCGTTGACCCGGCGCATATTCGATACCACCTTCCGTGGTCTGACACCCTATCTGCCGCAAAAACTGCTGAGCCAGGACTACCGCTGCCAGAAGATCCAGCTTCCCGCCCTGAGCAGCCTGATGCCGGACGGCTCCCCGGCACCCAAGCAGGTACAGATCCGTCAGCTGGTTGCGAGAGATCCCGTCATTGCCCAGCTGCGCCAGGAAAGTCTGTGGTCGGATATCAGCGACCGCACGGTCGAGGGTGGCTTCTACTACCGAACCGCAGAACACTCGGCGCAGCAGTCGGCAAAACGGCTGGATGACTATGTCGAGGAGTTCAAGCGCGGCGACATCAACGTGCTGAACTGCTCCACCACCATGGAGATGGGCGTGGATATCGGCGGCATCTCCGCCGTGGTGATGAACAACCTGCCACCGCATCCGGCCAACTATCTGCAGCGCGCCGGCCGAGCCGGGCGACGCAGCGAGGCTCGGGCCATCACCTATACGCTGTGCAAGGCCGATCCGCATAACCAGCGCGCCTTCGCCAATCCCAAATGGCCGTTCGTGACTGCCATTCCGGCACCGAGCATCACCCTCAGCTCCGCGCGGATCGTGCAGCGGCACGTCAACTCGCTGTTGCTGGCGCTATTCCTGCGCATGCACAGCAGCAATGATGGCGACCGTACCAAGCTGACCCTGCACTGGTTCTTCGCTCCAGACGACTCACCCGGTCAGCAGTTCATTGCCTGGCTCACGGCAAGCCCCGATGAATTTGACCGTGCCGTGAAGCAGCTGGTGTGCGGCACCTGCCTGGAAGGTCGCTCGCTCAACTCGATCACCGGCGAAACCCGGCTGGCATTGCGCGACCTCGAGGAGCGCTGGCTGGGCGAGTCTCGCAATATCAACCATAAGCTGCAGGCCGCCAGCGACGGGCCATACAAGAAGGCCCTGGCGCTGGAGAAGCAGCGCCACGAAAACGAGTACTTGCTCCGCTATCTGGCGTCGTCTGCATTCCTGCCGGGCTATGGCTTCCCGACTGACGTGGTGAGCCTCAAGACCTACAACGTCGAGGACTTCCTGCATCAGCAGCGGAAAAGCGATGCCAGTCGCGAGGACAGCATCTTCGACAACAAGGAAATGCCGTCGCGCAGCCTGAACATCGCCATTCGCGAATATGCTCCCGGCGCTCAGGTGGTGATCGATGGCCGCGTCTACCGTTCTGCCGGTGTCAGCCTGCAGTGGCATACCGACGGGCAGGTCAACGAAGCTCAGAAATTCGACATCGCCTGGCGCTGCCCTGAATGCGGCAACACGGGCGTGATCGAAAACGCCTATGCCAATAACGAGGGACTGTGCTGCTCGCATTGCACGACCCCGATTCCACACAGCGAGCGCCGCATGGTGCTGCGTCCGGGTGGCTTCGTGACCGACTTCTACGAAGAAACCACCAACGACGTCACTTCGCAGAAGTTCATCCGCGTCGAGCGACCGCGCATCCAGCTAAATGGCGAAAGCATCGCCCTACCCGACCAGCATTGCGGCTTCGTGCGCTTCGGCCATGACGGCAGCGTCTTCCATCATTCGTCCGGCGAACATGAAAAGGGTTATGCCGTCTGCATGACCTGTGGACGCGCGGAATCCATGCTCGCCTCGGGCGACGTGCCCAAGGATCTGCAACCCGATGAAGCGCACCGCCCGGTGGGCGGACTGGCCGGCAGCCGCAAGGAGCGCGACTGTTCGGGCGAAGCGGTCAAGGCCAGTCTGCATCTGGGCTACCAGATCCGTACCGATGTACTGGAGGTCTTCCTCAGGAATCCACTCACAGGTGAATGGCTTCCCGACACTCCCGAGGGCCGTCTGATTGCGACAACGCTCGGCGTTGCCATGCGCGACGTGATCGCCGACCGACTCGGTATCGCCAGCAGCGAAATGGGCTTCAGCCATCGCCTCGACCGCGACCGTGACACCCGGCAAGGCCGCTCGGTTATTCAGTTGTTCGATGAAGTCAGCGGGGGCGCCGGCTTCGTGCTGGCCGGCCTGAGCGATATCGCATTGCTGCTGGGCAAGGCTCTGGATCGGCTGCAGTGCCCGGCCAACTGCGAGAATGTCTGCTCGCACTGCCTGGCCAGCCAGGACAGCCGTGTCGAGCGTGAAGAGCTGGATCGCAAGCTGGCACTGCGGTGGCTGAACGAATCCCGGCTGATTGAGCATCTGGGTTTGCCCGATACATTTGCTGGCCTGCATGGCGCGCGCTATTGCTCGGTTGGCCCGCTGCGCGAACTGAGTGCCGCCATCAACTCGCTAGATCGCCGAGATCCGACAGCAGCGATTCTGCTGTGCCTCCACGGCGACTGTGCGGATTGGGATCTCGACCATCCTCGCTTCCGGGAACAGGTGCTGACCTGGGCCATTGCCGAACGACTCAAGGTCCGCCTCGGCATTGCTGATCCGGCGCTGTTGAACGCTGAGCAAAAGGAAACCCTGGCACTGCTTGCCCGTCTGGGCGTTGAGCTAGTCGAGCTGCAAACCGGAACGTTGCAAGCTCCCTATCTGGTTGCCCAACTGTCATCCCAGGCTGGCGCCCGGAGCCTTTACAGCAACATGAACAACGTCGGAGTGCCCGGAGCCGATTGGCTACAAGGACATGCCGATGTGGTCTGGGCTACCAGCAAACTGATGCCAGCTGTTGCGGGCAACAGCATCGACTGCAGCGGCTGGAGCCAGCCTCCGCAAGGCGCACGCATCGTCGAAGTCACCTCTCAGCTCGACGGCCCCGTCAAAACTCTGAAAAAACGCATCGCCGCGTTAATCGACGACCAGATGCCGGAGTTGGCTTCTTTGCTTGCCAATGATCAGGCCGTCTCCGTCAGCTACTCGGATCGCTACCTGAAGTCGCCCTGGTCGCTGATGCTCCTGAGCAGCTTCCTGGACCTTTTCCGGAATGATCAACTGCAGTCGCTAGCCGTGCAGACTCTGGCGCCGAGCGGTAGCCAGCCAAGCTATCTGCTCAGCCATGACTGGATGCGCGTAGACGATCAGGAGGCGATTCTCGAGCTCTGGCTGAAGAGCCAGTTCGATATCGCTCCGAACATCAGCGTCATGAACAGCCCCCGCGATCTGCTGCACTGCAGGGTCATCACGGTGAACTGGATGTCGGGCAAGATCAGCAAGATCCTGCTGGATCAGGGCATGGGCTACTGGCGTGGCCGGATGCCGTACAGGGATCAGATGGGCTTCGACTTCAATGCATCCCCTCATGAACAGGCGTTGCAGATGGTCGAAAAACTTTCATCTGCTCAGATGCAGCAAAGTGGGGAGTGGCCGACTTATGTAAGCTGCTCGATAAGCTGAGGCATCCAGATGGAAATAATCCCTCGCTTGGGCGGCAATTAATTTTTCGTCCAGGCGGGGCGGCAACATGGTAGGCAACGCGTAGAAATTGAAGCGAATTCAAGAGTAATCAACATTGCTTCTTGCACAAAGTGGAACGGCCCGAACGTCAGCTTTTGGCCGTTTCGAGCCTGTCGCATCAGGCAGAAGTCGGCCAAGTTCGGCCGTTCAGCGTCTGCAAAACTGGGGCGATTCAGCCTGCCTATTCAACCCAATCGTCTTCACCGATACTGTCGCTCTAGCTTTTTATCCCGGGCCCTTACGGTGCGCTTAGTCGTGTGATGGATCATCGAATGCCCAAAGCCTCCCAGCGCGCTACCAGCTCTGCAAAACGTAGGAAACACCCGGTAAAGCGCCGATTCCCTTCCCTAAGCGGATACCGCCGATGGCTTGAGTACATCGACGCCTACCAGGACTACATGGACCACGATCGTGAGTCCCAGCGGCTAGCGGCATATTTGCGGTGCGCCAGTCATGGACACACTTTCGAAGTGTGGACGCTCACAGACGAGATTTCTCACCTACCCGCGAGCACGCCTCATAAAGTTGGTCGATCCGGTCAGCCAAATTGCCAGCCGTTATCTAAGCCAGTAGAGGCACCTAAGCACCTCTATATACTGGACGTCCACGACCTGCTGGATTTCACTGAGGCTGACATCTTTGCGGCTTGGGACTTTCGCGCCCAAACGTGCGGATCGATTGAGGCAGCCGCTGAGCTTTACGCCCTGTATCGAGTGCTTAATGGTGCTGACGACTTCTATGCTGGGTCAACCGCCGACCTTGAACACTCAGATGTCGTGGCCATCTTTGGAACGCCAGAGGGCGGAGCAGACGCGGCAATTCAGGTTGATGGCTCACTTACCGACGTATCGAATAATTCCGATATACCGATAGAGTGTGAACCAGCTACCGGATTGACGTTGGAGGACGTTCGCAAACTATCATCGTCTGAGTTGAAAGTAGCATGGGGCAACCGGCCAGATAGCTTCGCCTCACTTGAAGCAGCTGCAGAGACCCTGGCAGCCCTACGAGCCGTGACCTCCAAAGAGTTTGCCCCCCCCAACTATCGCCGACTGATGGATCATGCCCTCATAAGGGATTTGGAAGATTCGTTACCTCTGGAGAGCGCGCAAGCGCCTGCACCCTCGCCGACAGTCGAGTTGGAACTGCTGCGCATAGATCGGCGTACTGTGCGCACTCAGGTTTCAGTCGTTCGCCCAGGGCAAGGAAACTTCAGGGCAACTATGATGGCGCGGTACGGCGCACAGTGCGTCATCACTGGGTGCAGAATCGACACTCTGCTCGAAGCCGCGCACATTATCCCTTATCGCGGAGATCAGTCCGATGACGAACTCAACGGTCTATTGCTGCGGGTCGATATCCATCGGCTCTTCGACGCGCACCTGATATCGATAAACCCCTTGACGCTCACGGTAGAGCTGGCCAGCTCTCTCAGTGATGAGACCTACCAGGTACTTAAGGGGAAGCGCCTGTTCGCATTTAGCCCCAAACCTCGGGATCTATATCTCGAGGCGCACTACGAACTCTTCAGGGACGAATGCACGTCCTCAACTACTGGACAGGTCAAGTAACCCAATGCGAGCGAGTAAAATACTAGGATCACGGCCCGATAGAGTTGATGATTAGTTGCGATTGGCCGGTAGCAGCCCTTCGCGATCCATCAGGTCAGTTACTCCTACTACGCCCCAGCCGGTTTGCCCTCCCCCAATGCCGCGCGCTAGACTGTCCCGGTCGCGGTAAATCCCGCGACCGGGCGTGAGAACCCGGCGTGTATGTCCAAGGCGCGGTTGCGCCGTAGCGCACAGCCAGTGTTAGCACTGTGCTGCAGCAACGCTATGGCGGGCCGTGTGAGGCGGGCTTCGGCCCGGCCGGTTCCCTTGGACGCCGGTTCTCACCCTTGCACGGTCCGCCACCCACGCTCGTGAGAAGGCTGGTTGGCGGCTCCTTAACTGTCCAAGGAGCACCAGCGTTATGCACTACCTCCTTTTTACGCCCGCGCCCCACCCTGTCGTTTCGTCTGTATTTGGCACTGTTACTACTTCGCACTGCGAGGTGGGCCATGACTGAACACCCTTCCAACCTCCTGGCCTTTCCTTCCACGGCCCCCTTGCGTTGTTCGACTGCCGTTTCGTCTTCCGGTCCCTTGGCCGAGGCGGAGATGCGCGTCGAGATAATCCGGGGGCTTTTGCTTCAGCTGACCGAAGACGAGGGCGTGCAGACCCTCGATCTGCGTGCGCGTTTGCTGGGCTATGCGGCCCAGGAACTGCTCGACGAGATGGTCGTGCTGTATCGACGGGCATTCGGGGCGCAATCGGCACAAGCCTGAGCCATTGGGCCGTCCGCCTGGGCGGCCCGCTTTGCCCTTTCGTTGGCGCTTGGTCTTGGCTCGTCGCGCTGTTTGCGTGGTTTGCCCTGTTACGCCTGGGTGCCTTTTAGCTTCTTGTCGCATTGGCGAGGCTGATCGTTTTCGTCTTGGCGTTTGGCTTTGGGTGATTGCTTCCGGAGACTGCCGTGGAACTGGAGCTGATCCGTCGTGCGCTGCATGAATTTTGCGAGGCGGGTTCGCTGGATGATTTGCGTGCTGTGCTGGGCAGACTCTTTTCGGGGCTGTGCATCGCGCAGTACGCCTTCGTTCGGGTGGACAGCACCGTGCTGGGTACTGCTCCCCTGCTCGTCTCGAACCATCCCGACTGCTGGCAGCAGCTGTATCGCTCGCATGGCTATCAGTGCATCGATCCGTTTGTGCGTCATGCGCGGTGTTGTGCACT
>JAEAMG010002898.1_pt1 | contig 10043 bp, 4 predicted proteins | sample 8958741 | NCBI WGS metagenome assembly JAEAMG01 (sample SAMN16933256, study PRJNA681125) | bioreactor sludge metagenome | isolation source: anaerobic bioreactor treating anionic surfactant - SDBS | place: India: Bengaluru | collected 2019-02-28
CTACGAGGCCGCGACAAGGCCCGAAGTTGTCCAGGCGCGGGGGGGTGGCGGGGCCCGGCCAACGCTTCTATAATCAATGTTAACACCGGGGGGGCGTTTCTGTCACGGCCCGCCCCGCCGTTTGGGGTTTTAGCTTGGGTAAAAAAGGTGATTAGACCGATCGGTCCGATCCGACAGATCAGTCCTATCTGATGTGTCGGTTGCAATGTGGAATTATCTAGTTTAAGGTGTGAACGTGCGGCCCATGACCGCAAAAAGAGAAGGAGTGCATTCATGACAGTAAAAACCAGCAGGCGGGCCGTCCCCCGGACGGTAGTTTTCGGCATGGCGTGCCTTGCGCTCGCCCTCATGGCCATGTCGGCCACGGCGGCGCCGGTGAGCCTGGCCCGGTACGACTTTATTGTGAGCGGCCAGGAGGCCGATACAGGGCTGTTCGCCGTGCCTGCGGGCCGGAACCGCACCATTATCGTCACCGTGCATGCGCGTACCGACACGGGCCCCACGGCGGACTATGTCACGGTGGACTGGGCGAACCTGGACGGCGATGCCGGCGCGTTGCTGACCAAGGCGCGCCAGGCCATCCGCAGTGTATCCCCTATGCATCAAAGCACTACCCTGTTATACCGCCATATTGACAACGCCGTTTCCGGCGATCACAGCGTCCGCATCCGCATGGTCAACAACCTGACCGAGGCCAAGGTGGTGCATGTCCACATTATGAGCAACCTTGACCCGTCCTTCGCGCCTGTGGTGGGTGATGCCAACGGCAATAATGCAGCCGGGGTGGGTGTTCAGCCCATCGCCGCGCTGGCGGCCAATGTGGATTTCCTCGTGGTGGATGCCGCCACGCACAACGGCGGCCCGTCGGCAACCGTATCCGGCCGCGCGCCGGTCAAGACATGGGCCCAGGCCAACAATGCCCCGCCGGCCGTCAAGGGAATTACGGGCTATCTGGTAAAAACGGCCAACACCTCCCAGAACTTTTCCTAGACCTTGAATCTGAGTGACAACTGGAGCATCGTAGTGGTTCGTTTCCGCGCCGCCTATACCATTGACGCCAGTGCGGGCGCGAACGGTTCCATCAGCCCGGCGGGTGAAGTGCCGGTCCTTTCGGGCGGCGGCGCCTCCTTCCAGGTGGATGCCAATGTGGATTACGTCATTGCCCAGGTGCTCGTGGACGGCGTGCCGGTAACCGAGGCGGGCGGCTTGGAAACCTATACCGATAACTTTAGCGGTGTGACCTCGGATCATACCATCGTAGCCAGCTTCAGCGGCAGGCCTGTCATTACCGTGGACCCGGCAACCGTGGATGTGGAATGCACCACCACCGGGTATACGGATGTCATGGCCATGGAGGGCGTATCCGCCCTTGATCCCGAAGACGGCGACCTGACCGCGTCCACGGTCATGAGCAATGTCACCTTCCCGCTGGTGACTCCGGGCGTTTACACCATCCTGTACGACGTGGTTGACTTGGAAGGCACCCCGGCCGGTCAGAAACAGCGTGTGGTGACGATTGCCGACACCCTCGCGCCCGTGATGACCTTGAACGGCTCCGATATGGTCATGTTGGAATGCGGCATTGATACCTATGAAGAACTCGGCGCGGAAGCGCTGGATCAGTGTGACGGCGACCTGGAAGTCCTTATCGGCGGGGATGCCGTGGATACGGCCGTTACAAATACCTACGTCATCACCTATGACACCACCGATGCCGAAGGACTGTCCCCGGTCACCCTTACACGTACGGTAACCGTGCAGGACACCACCGGCCCGGCTATCACGTTGCTGGCCAGTGAACCCGTGGTGCTAGACGGCGGCGCCCCCTACGTCGAACAGGGCGCCACGGCATGGGACGCCTGTGAAGGCGACATCCCGCCCGAATCCATTATCATTGACAGCGGCAGCGTGAACACCGGCGTGATCGGCACCCACGTGGTCTCCTATACGGCCGCTGACGGTTTTGGCAACCTCAACACCGAATACCTGGACGTGGTCGTACAGCGGGAAACCTGCAAACTCATCATTACCGCACCGGTCACGGAAATCAGCGCGCTGCCTGATGACGAAGTCGAGATGCAGGTGGCCCTTGACCCCGCTTCCTGCGCGGTAGGCACCGTCAGTTACGAGTGGAAGAAGCAGGATATCGGCGGCGAGTTTATCGTGATTCCCGACGCCCTGAATTCCCCGATGTACACGATTGCGGCGGCACAGTTGGAGGATTCCGGTATCTTTCGCTGCGACGTGTCGGATTCGATGTATACGGAGCCCTCGCCCGAAATTACCCTTACCGTGGGCACGGGCATCCCGGTGGCCGGCATGGCAGGCGTCGCCCTGGCTGCGGCACTCGCGGCGATCGCGGGCGCAACCGCCCTGCGCAGGCGTCAAAAATAATCCTTGAATAATGCCTTCCCCTGCGGCGGCGCATGGTAATAACCAGCGCCGCCGCATTTTTTTAGCGGCCCAGACAGCCGCTGAGGGTAAAAGGACCGAAAGGACTCAAAGGACCGAAAGGACTGAAAGGACCCAAAGGACTGAAAGGACTCAAAGGACCGAAAGGACCCACAGGACCGAAAGGACCCAAAGGACTTCCCTCTATGTCCTTTGGGTCCTTTATGTCGTTTATGTCCTTTCTCCCTTCTGCTTCAATCTGCCCCAGTGCCGCTTCAAAATGAAGCACCCCGCCAAACCTGCCTTCACGCCCGCCATCACCCGACTTCCTCTATCTCATTGAGATTCAGAAAGTTAAAAGACCACACCCGCCTCATCCAGGTCTGGCACACAATATGCTTTCTATAAGTAAATGCAACCGAGGGTGAACAGAGCCCAATTGCATTACAGGTAAACAAACTCCCAAGGAAAGGAGAAAACATCATGTCAAAAATAATCGGAATAGACCTTGGCACCACCAACTCGTGCGTGGCGGTCATGGAAAACGGTGACCCAATGGTAATCACCAATCCTGAAGGGTCGCGCACGACCCCGTCGGTCGTAGCCTTTACGAAAGACGGAGAACGCCTCGTGGGCACTACCGCGTGGCGTCAAGCGGTTACCAACCCGGGAAATACCATCTTCTCCATTAAACGGTTTATGGGGAGACGGTTTTCCGAGGTGGCGGAAGAGCGGGGCCGGGTGCCCTATAAAGTCACCCAGTCAGCCAACGGCGATTGCCAGATGGACATCCAAGGCAAGGCCTACCGTCCCCCGGAAATCTCGGCCATGGTCCTGCAGAGACTGAAGGAGGCGGCAGAAGCCTACCTCGGTGAGAAGGTCACAAAGGCGGTGATTACGGTGCCCGCGTATTTCAATGACGCCCAGCGCCAGGCTACCAAGGACGCGGGCCGCATCGCGGGCCTCGAAGTCGCCCGCATCATCAACGAGCCGACCGCGGCCGCGCTGGCCTATGGCCTCGACAAGAAAAAGCGCGAGAAGATCGCCGTATACGACCTGGGCGGCGGCACCTTCGACATCTCCATCCTCGCCATCGAGGACGACAGTTTCGAGGTGCTCAGCACCAATGGCGACACCCACCTGGGCGGCGATGATTTCGACCAGGTGATTGTGGATTACCTGGCCGACGAGTTCAAGCGCGAGCAGGGCATTGATCTGCGCAACGACAAAATGGCCCTGCAGCGGCTGAAAGAAGCCGCCGAGAAGGCGAAGCGCGAATTGTCGTCCACCCTGCAGACCGACGTGAATCTGCCCTTCATCACGGCAGACGCGGGCGGCCCGAAACACATGAACTGCACGCTTACCCGCGCGAAACTGGACCAGTTGTGCGGGCGGCTGGTCGAACGGACCAAAGAACCGTGCCGGAAAGCCCTCGCCGATGCCAACCTCAAGACGGCCGATATTGACGAGGTCATCCTGGTGGGCGGCATGACGCGCATGCCCGCCGTGATCGAAACGGTAAAAGCCTTCTTCGGCAAAGACCCCCATCGGGGCGTCAATCCGGACGAGGTGGTCGCTGTCGGCGCCGCCATCCAGGGCGGCGTCATTGCGGGCGACGTGAAGAGCGTATTGTTGCTGGATGTGACGCCCCTGTCGCTCGGCATCGAGACGCTCGGCGGCGTGTTTACCAAACTCATCGAGCGGAACACGACCATTCCCGTTTCGAAGAAGGAGGTGTTCAGCACCGCCGAAGACAGCCAGACCGCCGTAACCGTCCATGTTTTGCAGGGCGAACGGGAAATGGCCTCGGGCAACCGCACGCTGGGCCGCTTCAACCTGGAAGGCATTCCGCCCGCACCGCGAGGCCTCCCCCAGATCGAGGTCGCCTTCGACATAGACGCCGACGGCATCCTCCACGTGTCCGCCAAGGACCGGGCTACGAATAAGGAGCAGCGCATCCGTATCGAGGCCTCCTCGGGGCTCAATGAAACGGACGTGCAACGCATGGTCCGCGAGGCGGAACAGCACGCGGCCGAAGACAAACACAACCGTGAAGAAATCGAGGAGCGCAACAAGGCCGACCACCTGCTCTACACCACCGAAGCGATGCTGCGCGAGCATGGCGACAAGCTGGACGGCGGCGCACGCGCCGAGACTGAGTCTGCCCTTGAACGGTTGCGGGATGCGCTGAAACGCAACGACACGAATGCCATACGCAACGCGTCGGATGCCGTGACCCGGGCGTCACACAAAGCGGCTGAAGCCCTTTACCAGCAGGCCGCGCCCCAGGCCCAGGCCGGCTGCTGCGCGGGAAATCCCGGCGGCGGTTCCTGTGACAGCCCACGGCCATACGACGACAATACCGTGGACGCCGATTTTACCGTGGTGAACAACAACTGACAAATAGACTCTGCCCAACCGGACCTGTGAAGTTTAAAAACGGTTGTTGGATTCTGAAGCGCTTTTCAAACCAAGGGACCTAAGGGACCTAAGGGACCAAAAGGTCCTAAGGGACCAAAAGGACCTAAGGGACAAAAAGGACCTAAGGGACAAAAAGGACCGCAGCACGCGCTCCTGATCGCTACGTCCTTTAAGTCCTTTGGGTCATTTCGGTCCTTTCGGTCCAAAAATTGGGACAGCCTCCGGCGCAACCCAGAAAGACCTGTAACGGTCATAGCCCTTGTGTGCGCCGGAGGCAGTCCCATTTTTTGCTTAAAGATTCTCGAACAAGCGGGGATAGTGTGTTTCCACGAGGTTCTTCCACTGGTATCGTTCCAGAACACGCTCGCGTCCGGCCTTTCCCAAGAGGCGCCGTAGTTCTGTGTCGCGCAGCAACGGCTTGAGGCAGGCGGCTAGCGCTGCTGCGTTGCCGCGTTCGAAAAGCAATCCCGTCGTATGATCCGCCACAATGTCCTGCAGGCCGCCGATTCGTGTGGCGCATACGGGCAGGCCCGACGCCATGGCCTCGAGCGCTACAATGCCAAACGGTTCTTCCCAGATGCTGGGGATAATGCAGATATCCGCTTCCCGGTAGGCTTGGGGCATGGTGTCATAATCCAGTTTGCCCGTCGCTTTGAGCCAGGACGGGCCCGGATGCCCTTCAGACAAGGTGGCCCGTACTTCAAAATCGAAGCCCTCTTGGACAAGTAAGGTCGCCGCCGCCATCACCACATCAAAACCCTTGGCCGGGTCCTCCACCCGGCCCGGAACGAAAAGTATCGGCCTTTCCGCATCGGGCGGATTTGGCGGAGGTGTGAAACGTTCACAGTCCACGCCGTGGGGAATGACATGGATATTTCTACAGAGTCCCTGTACCTGTTCGCGCATACGTTCGGTGGTGATGATGACACCGCGCAGCTGCCCCATGGCGCGGAGAAAAAGGTCATAGTAGCGGGCGGACCATGCTTTCGCGGCAAGATATTCGCGTGTCCAGGCCGTGGCGTGTTCTCCCGAAATGGCGGCACCCTGGTGGCCAAGCGCGCAACGACGACATACTTCCGGATTCTTCGCATAGGAGTGGGTACACGGGATGTTGTCGCGGAATCGCAGGATGTCCTTGTGGCAGGCGATCTCGTGCGCATAGCAGCGCGAAATGAGTGGATAGGCCGCCAGCCCATGAATGAGGGGAACTTTCAGAAAATATCCTTGTGTCAACAGGATCGCATCCGGCCGGTATTGCTCCATGACGTCCTGAACGCGGGCTGTCAGCGCGGGCGCAGTCAATCCGGGCGCGGGAAAATCAAGCCGCGTGGCGGGGAAGGGCAGTGAGGCCGCCTCCGCTTGGCCCCGCTCCCAGCCTGAGGCTTCCCGTGTGAAAAAGAGGCGGGCATCATAGCCCAGCCGGCACAGTTCCCGCATCCCATAGAAAACATCCACATCCGCGCCTCCATGGGGCGGCCATGAAAAGAGCAGGTCTATCAGAGCGATACGCATCACGCGGGAAGGCCTTTACCGGGTTGTTTCTTGTCAATACCATGTCATATTAAGAGACTTACGGTCAAACATAACCCTGTCATAAAGGCCCGAAATTGTTTTTTACGCCTTTTATGTTTTAATGTATACTATATAGGAGCGGCATCCAAGGGCTGGGTAGCCGTCTCAAGGTTTTAGGGCTGGTATACCAGGACCACGCAAAAACCAGGTTCTTTTTGCCGTGCTTGGGCGTCTTGGGAGTGGAGTATGCAAAGTTTCGCGGAAGTGGTGTCGGCGTTCATGTTTATCGCCATTGTGATGTTGGCGGCTCGGGGTCTGCGCCGGCATGTGCCCCTTTGGGAGCGATTCCATCTGCCAAGCTCAGTACTCGCGGGCCTTATTGCCCTGTGTCTTGGCCCGCAGGTTTGCGGCCGCCTTTACCCGGCGGGTTCCCTGCTCAGCCACGGAATCTTTCCCGTTGCCATTACGGAGGTGTGGCGGCACATGCCCGGGGTGTTGATTAGTTTCGTCTTCGCCGGGATATTCATTGGGAGACCGCTGCCCGCCGTGAAGACGGTATGGCGAGAAGGTGCGCCGCGGGCCGCGCTCGGGTTTTCTATTTCTTTCGGACAGCTCGCGCTGGGCATGCTGGCGGTGATTCTGCTCCTCTCCCCGAGGTACGGCATGAATCCCCTGTACGGCGCGCTTGTCGAGATTTCCATGTCCGGGGGGCACGGTGTTGTGGCCGGACTGAACGATACTTTTAGCGCCCTGAAGTTTGAGGAGGGCCGCGACTTTGCGTTGGGCCTGGCCACGGTGGGGCTCCTTACAAGTCTGACGCTGGGGACCCTGTTCATCAACTGCGCGGTACGCCGGAAGAACGGTGCCGTTATCCGGGAACGGCGCATAGACCGCAGTGACCGGTATGAACTGACCGCCGTTCACGATAATGAGCCGATTCGTCCGGCGGCACACGGCGGAGCCACGGACCCCCTGACCCTTCACCTGGCGTTATTAGTGACGGCCCTTGTCATGGGGCAACTGCTCCGGCAGGGACTAGGCCTGTTTGAACGTTTTATTTGTGGGCCGCTGACCGGTGAACTCCTGCGTCACCTGCCGTTGTTCCCCATGGCGATGGCGGGGGGGATGCTTCTGCAGCTACTCCTGCAACGGTGGGGAAAAGACCGGTGGGTGTCCCGGGAACTGATAGATCGCATCTGCGGCTTTTCGCTGGATTGCATCATTGTGGCTGCGCTGGCCACGCTATCCCTTTCCGTTATCGTAAAAAACTGGCCCGCTTTCCTTATTCTCTCCCTCGCAGGAACGGTGTGGACCTTGTTTTGTTTTTATGTGCTTGCGCCGCGGCTGGTTTCGGAACGCTGGTTCGAGAACGGGCTGGCCGATTTCGGACAAGGTACGGGCGGACTGTTCAGCGGCCTGCTATTGCTGCGCATGGCCGACCCCGGGAAGCAAAGCGGCGCGTTTGAATCTTACGCGGGCAAGCAGGTCCTTTTCCAGGGGATTATGGGCGGCGGTCTCGTGTCCGCGCTGGCCGTACCCCTGTGTATGCGGTGGGGTCCCCTGAACTCTTTGGTCGTGTTTGCCGCGGCCACGCTGCTTTCCGTGGGGTTTGGCGCGTGGGCGGTGCGGCGGGCGCCCGAAACCCCGGAGAATACACCATGATAACGACGATCAATTTACTGGTTCTCGTCTTGTCTTCGGGGCTGTTGGGATTGTTCGGGCGGGCCATGTTGCTGGACCTGGGCATCATAAAAGGGTTTGACGCGGGCATCTGGGCCTGCGTGACCCTTGCCGTTTTGTTCGCCGCATCGCAACTGATTTTACGGACCTTGCTCATGCTGATCAGACCGACACGGGCTGTAAGCGTGGATGTGAGCGAAATCCTGTCATACGCCTCGGTGCTTTTACTGACGCCGTCCATCCTGGGCTTTCGCGTGCAGGTTCCCTATAAGACCGTGCAACACCTCGAACCCCTGATTCATCTGACCGTCTTCGCCATTGTTTTCGGCATCCTCCGGCTCATGTCATTCTTCGCTGCCGTTTACGGCGAAAAAGCAAGCCACCGTGTCATGCTGCGGTGGTTGGTGTGCGCGGTTGTCGCCCTGGTGTTGGGGGCCATCAGTGTTTCCCGCTATCTCGATGCCGTGGCGATCAAACGTGAGTTTATCCTGGGGGAAACAGTGGATTTCGCCGTGGATAATACCTATACAAGCGCCTGTGCCGTCCCCGAAAACAAGCGTATCATCATGCCGATGGAGAAGAAGACCGGGGATCAGCTGTCCCTGTTGTGCGCGCCCAAGCCCGACAGTGAAGAGTTCCCCGACACCGTATACGTCGTCATGGAAAGTTACGACCGGGAGGTGAGTTCCCTGGTCCATGCCAGTGATGTGACGCCTACCGGACGGATAAAACGGATGCTCTCCTTCACAGGAAAAGGGTGGACACCGCTGGTGGTGCCCCTCTCCGAACTGCCGCAGGATACCAGTAGCGTTACGGTCTCCTGGACCGTGGACGATCCGGACGGGCTACGCGCCCGATTAGGCGTGATGCCATCGGAGGAACAAGGACGGGTCATGATGGTGAGCGGTCCCTGGGTGCAGCGGGTTTCGCGGGGCAGGACAAAGCCCGGTGTTATTGTCGTGCTGGTGGAGGGGCTCGGTGCCGAAAATATGAGCCTTTACGGATATGAACGGGAAACAACCCCGAATCTGGCGCGTCACGCCGCCCACATGATCATGTGCGACGAGGCCTATACCCCCACCCCCGATACGCCGGGCGCGGCCATGTGCCTGTTGACCGGCGCGTACCCCATCAGCCATAAATACTACGAGGCTTCCCGCGGTCCCTTGCCCGGCAAAATCCGCACGATTGCGGAAATCATGCGGCAACAGGGATATTTTAGCGCTGCGTTTACAGAAGGGCGCGCCTTGCAGAGGCGCGACCTTGCATTCGGGTCGGGTTTTGAGCGGGGATTCATCCTGTTCGATGACAGCCTTCCCCTGGAAGTGCACACGGAAACGGCCGAAGACGACATCGGGCCGGGACGCCTGACACCGGCGGGGGCAAGAGTGACCCTGGACAAAGCCGGAACATGGATCGAGGCCAACGCGGACGTGCAGTACTTCGTTTTTATCCGGTTAAGTGAACTGGCCGAACCGAGGTATCTGTCCCGGTATGGCGACGGATTTATGAAAGGTTCCGGTAAATCATCCCCCCTGGATGTGTATGATAGCGCCGTGGCCTATCTGGACCGCCGGCTCGGCGCTTTTCTGGACCGGCTGGATACCCTTCCCGACGACCAGAAACCCATAATCATCATTACCTCCACCAACGGCTATGATTTCCGGGAACCAGGACGGGGCGCCTGGCGAAAAGGGGGGGCGGCAAAAAGAAGTCTGTACGAGGCTGCGTTGCGCATCCCCCTGCTCATACGCATTCCCGGATGCGAAGGACGCACCAACAGGACGCCCGCCTCGCTGGTGGACGTAACGCCAACGCTGGCGGCCCTTACCGGAGTCCCCCTCCCGCATCGCACCGAAGGCGCCAATGTGCTGGAGGACGTTCGTGCCCGGGAAATCATCTCCATCCTGGGAGACCCCGTCGCCCAGTCCATGCGTTCCGGAAAGTGGCGTTTCACCTGGCAGACCGGCCTGTCAAGCCAGTCCCTCGAACGCGTCGAGGAGGCCTCCATCATGGAGTTTATTGATATCGCCGCCTAT
>JAEAMG010002831.1_pt1 | contig 10041 bp, 11 predicted proteins | sample 8958741 | NCBI WGS metagenome assembly JAEAMG01 (sample SAMN16933256, study PRJNA681125) | bioreactor sludge metagenome | isolation source: anaerobic bioreactor treating anionic surfactant - SDBS | place: India: Bengaluru | collected 2019-02-28
TGGCCGCAATTGCTCGCAAAGTAGGCCCGTCGCTCTTCGTCGACGAGCCAGGAGACAGGATCGGGAAACAGGCTGCTCGGATAATGCTCGGCCGCATGGCGATCGGCCTCGATATGCAGCATCCAGCCCGAGGCCAGGCGCCGCAGCGCATTGTTCAGGCGCGCGGTGGTAGCGATCAACTCGGCTTGGGTGGCACTTTCCAGGTCGGGGCCGCGGTAGCGCAGGGACCGCTGGAACGAGCCGTCCTTGTTCAGTACGACGCCGGGAGCGACCAGGCCTGCCCAAGGGAGCCAGTCGGCAATCCTGGCAGGCTTGTCCTGATATTCACGCAGGTTCAGCACGGCGCATTCCTAGACGTCCAGCAGCGGGGGGTACTTGATGTGGCGCGCGAACACCTGCAGGAACTGCGGGTCCAGTCGCGCTCCCCAGACCGCCAGGGCATGCCCGGTGAACCAGAGCCCCAGGCCCGGTAGCCACATCTGCAGGCCAAGGCCAACCACGGCCGCCAGGGTGCCGTTGAGTATTGCCACGCCGCGTGGCGCGCCACCGAGCAGGATCGGCTCGCAGAGCGAGCGGTGCAGTGGTATTTCGAATCCCTGCAGGTGCTGGCTTGAGTCCTTCATGTGATCAAGGCCCCGCCTGCAAAGCTGAAGAAGCTCAGGAAGAACGAGGACGCCGCGAAGGCGATCGACAGGCCGAACACGATCTGGATCAGCTTGCGAAAGCCGCCGCTGGTGTCGCCGAAGGCCAGCGCCAGGCCTGTGGTGATAATGATGATCACCGCGATGATCTTCGCGACCGGCCCCTGCACCGAGTCGAGGATCGACTGCAGCGGGGTTTCCCACGGCATACCGGAGCCGGCAGCGAGCGCAGGCAACGCAACGGCACACAGCGACAGGCACGCTGCGTGATGCAGCAATACGCGGCAGTGCGAAAAGCGAACGCGTCGGTTCATGGCAGGGCTCCATCGGTATCGAATGTGGTGCAGGAGGCGGTACTGTCGAGCGGTTCCAGCCGGTAGCCGGCATCGTCGTGGCCAACGACCCGTGCAATCTGCTGAACTCGTCGTCTACGCCCACGACCCGCCAGGAACACGACGAGGTTTACCGCCTCGACAATCAGCGATCGCGGCGCATTGAGCGCAACCTCGAGGATCAACTGTTCAAGGCGCAGCAGCGCGCCAACGCAGGACCCGGCATGGATGGTGGCAATGCCGCCCGGATGCCCGGTGCCCCATGCCTTGACCAGGTCCAGGGCTTCCGCACCGCGTACCTCTCCAACGACGATGCGGTCAGGGCGCAGACGTAGCGTGCTGCGCACGAGTTCGGCCATGGTGACGACGCCTGCGAGCGTACGCAGGCTGACCAGGTCCTCGGCACCACATTGCAGTTCGAGCGTGTCCTCGAGCACGACCACCCGGTCGCCTGAAGCGGCGATCTCGGCCAGCAGAGCATTGGCCAGGGTCGTCTTGCCGCTGCTGGTGCCGCCGGCGACGAGGATGTTCAGCCGATCGTGGACGGCCTTTCGAAGAAGCTGCGCCTGCGAGGACGTAAGGATGCCATCGCGCTCGTATTGGTCGAGCGAGATGATCCTCCTGGCGTGTTTTCGCAGTGCGAAGGTCGGCGCCGGTGAGGCCGGTGGCAGGATGCCTTCGAAGCGCTCGCCGGTATCGGGTAGCTCGGCGCTCAGCAAGGGCCGTTCACGATGCACCTCACGGCCGATCTGCGCGGCTACCAGGCGGATGATCCGCTCGCCGTCTGCGCACGGTAGCGCACCGAGCGGGGAACGCCCGCAGGACAGCCGGTCGATCCACAATCGTCCGTCCGGATTGAGCATGATCTCCAGGACGTCGGGGTCGTTCAGGGCAGTGTTGATCAGCGGTCCCATGGCCGTGCGCAGCATCAGCACGCGGCGATCCGGGGCGCCGGGGCGGGAGGAGGCGACGAAGGACTTCACAGGCGTCCCTCCTGTACGCCGTCAGCGGCAGGTGCCTTGACCGGTTCGGAATCGGTATTGAGCTCATCGAGCAGCCGACGCCCTTTTTGCACGCGGCGTCCCAATTGCTCGATGAATTGGGAAAAGCGCAGTCGGCCCTGAGCCCTGGCCGCTTCCTGATGTGCTTCTGGAACTGGCGTGCTGACCGTCAGGTAATAGCGCACGTACAGCGCCACGGTCTCGATCAGGATGTTCTGGTCCCGCTCCAGTCGCTCGAACTGACGCGACAGCCGGTCCAGGCGCTTGGCCATGGCTGTCTCTCGTTGCTCGCCCGGGACAGGCGACAACCAGCTGGCCAGGGCTGCCGCCACGATCGACGACTTGGACACGCCTTTCTTGATGGCCAGCTCGTTCAATCGCTTGGCGTGATCAGGTTCGATGAAAAGGTTGGAAGCTGCATGACTTCGCCGGCAGTGAGAAGTGCGCGAGCGGTCTCCTGGCGAGAAACCATCAGATGCCCCAACCAGGGCGCAAGGCGATGTCCGGCATAGTTGCGCTGGGCACGAAGCTCGGTAGCCATGCCCAGCGTCTCGGAAATGCGTTTGGCCGTGCGTTCGTCATTGGTGGCGAACGTGATGCGGATATGGCAGTTGTCCAGGATCGAATGGTTCTGCCCGTAGGCCTTGTCGATCTGGTTGAGTGACTGGCAGATGAGGAAGGCACGCAGGCCATAGCCTGCCATGAAGGCCAGCGCGGATTCGAAGAAGTCGAGCCGACCCAGGGCCGGAAACTCATCGAGCATGAGCAGCAGCCTGTGCTTGCGCTCCGTGCCGTCCGAGCCGTCCAGTGATTCGGTCAGGCGGCGGCCGATCTGGTTGAGGATCAGGCGGATCAGTGGCTTGGTGCGGCTGATATCCGATGGCGGCACGACCAGATACAGCGACACGGGATGCGGTGCAGCGATGAGATCCACGATGCGCCAGTCGCAACGCGACGTCACGGCGGCAACCGTTGGATCTCGGTAAAGGCCCAGGAATGACATCGCGGTGGAAAGCACACCCGAGCGTTCGTTCTCGCTCTTGTTGAGGACCTCACGTGCCGCAGAGGCCACGACCGGATGGGGGTGACCACCCATGTGCGAGGTGGCCATCATCCTGTGGAGTGTCAGTTCGAAGGTGCAGGTCGGATCGGAAAGAAAGTTGGCCACGCCTCTGAGCGTCTTGTCGTCGCCTGCGTACAGCACGTGCAAAATGGCGCCGACCAGCAGCGAGTGGCTGGTCTTCTCCCAATGGTTGCGTCGCTCCAGGGCGCCTTCGGGGTCTACCAGGACGTCCGCGATGTTCTGCACGTCGCGGACCTCGTGGGCCCCTCTTCGGACCTCAAGCAACGGGTTGTATGCCGCAGACGCTGGATCCGTGGGGTTGAACAGCAGGCAGTGCGAGAAGCGCGAGCGCCACCCTGCGGTCAGGTTCCAGTTTTCTCCCTTGATGTCATGGATGACGGCCGAAGCCGGCCACGAAAGCAGGGTGGGGACGACCAGGCCTACTCCCTTGCCCGAGCGGGTCGGGGCAAACGCCAGTACGTGCTCGGGACCGCCATGACGCAGGTATAGGTGTTCGAAGCCGCCGAGAAATACACCGGAATCGGCCATTAGCCCGGCCTTGCGTACCTGCTTCGTATCGGCCCAACGGGCCGAGCCATAGGTGGTAACGGTCTGCGCTTGGCGGGCCCGCCAGAGGGCCATGCCGATCGCTACGGGTACAGAGAGTGCGCTTCCAGATGCCGCGATCAGGCCGGCGGTATCGAAGACCCGGGGTGCATACGCCCCGAAGAGGAACCACCACTCGAATATCTGCCACGGCTGATAGACGGGCGTGCCGGACAGCTCGAACCATGGGCTGCCGAGCCATCGCGAGTGGTGGAGCGAAGACGCCGTCCACTGTGTTGCCGTCCAGACGCTCGTAAGCACGATGGCGCAAACCACCGTTACCTGTCCGTACAACACGCCCGTTGCCTGCTTCACCGTGCCGTCGCCTCTTATGCTCACGGCACGCAAATGTGCCGCGGGCAACAGATTCGGCAGTCGGCGCACAGACATCAAAGACCGTCTCGGCCACGACTATGTTCTCCACGGATACAAGCGCGCGACGACGCACATTAGCCAATGCAGACGAACCACGGCGAGGAAAGGATTGCAGCGAACCGAGGAGGGATGACTGTTACTTCGGCGGCGTCCAATTTGTGCCAAGAGTTGAAACCGATCCATTCAACGGCTGCGATTTTGTAGCCTTCGGCCGCACACCATGACGAGGGGCTGTAGTCAGGGAGCTACAAGTCAATCTCAAAGGACGAGCCCTACGCCAGGGTTCGCGCAGCGCGCGCTTTCGCGTATCCCGACAGTCCGATCTTGATGCCGACCAGCATGGGTGCAGCGATTACAAATAGCAGTACAACAGCGAGGAACGCCGTGTCGAATGCAATCACCGTGGACTGACCGATCACGGCCTGGCGTAGCAGGCTTACCGCCGCTCGGCCAGCGGCCGCTGCGTCCATCCCGTTCGCCGTCAGCATGGCTGCAGTGACCGTCAGCCGTTCGGTGATCGCGCTCCCCCCTGGGCTGAGGTTCGCGCCTTGGACCACGGCACTGGCGACGACGCTATGGTCTATCAGGGTCTGCAGGCCGGCGACCCCCATCAGACCACCCAACTGGCGACCGATATTGAAGAGGCCAATTCCGCAGGCGAGGTTTCGGCTGTTGAGGTTGCTGAACGCGATCAGCGTGATCGATAGGAACAGCAGGCCCAGGCCGAAACCGCGCAACAGGATGGGCGCCAGCATATCGTGCGTGCCGCTTTCGCTGGTTGAGCCTGAGAGCATCCACATCGCCAGCATGATCATCATGATGCCAAAAGGTACGGTGGCGACCGGCGGAACGCGGCGAGTTTGGAAGAGAAGGGCTGAAATGAGCAATCCGCCTATGAACAAGGCGCCACTGGGCAACAGGAGTAGGCCGGCATCGGTAGGCGTGAAGTCGAGGACTGACAGGGCGAACGCCGGGATCAGGAACGCGCTACCGAACAGGGCGGCGCCGGCGACAAAACTGACGATGAAGGCGAAGGAAAAATCCTCCGATCCGAACAGGCTGAAATCGAGCAGACCCTGTCTCCTGGCCAAGACTTGCTGGCCGAGAAAAGCCAGCAGCGCGGCGGCCCCGATCACGCTCAGCCACAGAATGCGTGCCGCTTGGAACCAGTCCCAGCGGCTCCCCAGGCTGAATACGTAGGTGAAACAGGACAGGCTGATGGCGATCAGTGCGAAGCCGATCCAGTCAAACGGCTGTTGCCGGTTCCTGGCCGGCATCGGGCCGTCTGCGCTCAGCAGAAGACCGCTGGCCGCCAAGGCCAGCGGCACAACGCCGAAGAAGATCCATGTCCAGGATTGGCTATCGACCAACCACCCCTGTAGGGCAGGGGCGAGCGTTGCGGGCGCGACCACCGAGCCCATCGCGAACAGCGCTTGAAGGACGGGCTGATGGTCGCGCGGATAGGTGTGGAAGATGATCGCCTGGCCGCTGACCAGCAGGGTGCCGCCGGCGAAGCCTTGACTCATTCTCAGCGCGACCAGCAGGTCCAGCCGAGCGGTGAGGGCGGCGACGGCACACGCCAGGCCCATGACCAGGGTCGCGCCGATGATCACGGCGCGTGCAGGGAAACGGCTCATCAGCCAAGGGGCGGTGATGAAGCCAATCAGCTTGAGCGCGGTGTAACCAATATCCAACCAGGCGAATTCATCCGGCGTTGCATGGGTGTCGCCGATGATATCGCCGCGCCCGAGCGCCAGAGCGGTGCCGGCGAGCGCTTCCGTTAGCGTGGCCAGTAAGATGCCGGCAACGAGCAGAACACCGCTCCTCGCGCTGGTAGTGCTCGGTGAGGCGGTGGCAGCTGTGTTCATAACCCGCCCTCTTGCGCAACCTCGACCCGTGCGGACAGACCAGGCACGATGCGGCCTGGCAACGGGTTGTGGGACAACCGGATTTTCACCGGGACACGCTGTACGACACGTACGAAGTTCCCGGTCGCGTTGTCGGTAGGCAGCAGGCTGAACGCCGAGCCGCTACCCGGGGCAAAGCTGTCGATCACGCCATGGAGTTCCCCGTCGGGGTAGCCGTCTACTGTGATGCGCGCGCGCTGGCCAGGGCGGATATGTTCGAGTTGGGTTTCCTTGAAATTCGCCACGATCCACACATCGTTGACCGGCACGATATCGAGCACGGCAACGCCCGGCGTAACGAAGCGGCCGATGCGGACCTGGCGGTTACCGATAACGCCATCGACAGGTGCACGTACCACGGTGCTGTCCAGGTCGATCTGGGCGAGGTCGCGCGCGGCCTGGGCCTGCGTCACCGATGCCACGGCGGCTTCCTGCTGGGCCACGAGGACGGTGATGCGCTGGCGCTGCGCCTCTAGCGTTGCCGAGGCGGCCTCTACCGTCGCCTCGGCTTTGGAGCGTGCAGCGGCGCTCTCATCGACCTGGGCTTGGCTGACCGCGTTGCTGCGGATCAGTTTGCGATGACGCTCATGGGTCTTGGTCGCCAGGTTCATCTCGATGGTAGTCCCGATCGTCGATGCGGAACAGGACGTCACCGGCGCGGACGCTTTGGTTGTCTTCGACCGCTAGCGACGTGACATAGCCGGCCACCTTGGCCGAGAGCGAGGAGACGTCGCCGCGAACATAGGCGTTGTCGGTCGAGGTCACACCGCTCCCTGACGTCACGGCCCATCCGCCCGCCACGACCAACACGGCGCCGATGCACAGCAGTATGCCGACCATCTTTCTCTTGCTTTGCCGCGCCGCTACGACAGCGATCTCGCCGCTTGCACCTGTAGCGATGGCAGCATTGTCCTGGGGCGCGTTCATTTTTCAGTTCCGGTTGAATGGGGCGGCAGTTGCCTGCCGCCGGGCTATCGAGCGTCGAAGATCACGTTGATCGGGTCACTTCTTGATGGGTGTTACGAGCTCCTTTTCGTTGCTGTCGAGGACGAACACAGCCAACAGCCGTGCGGGTTCCGTGTCGCTGGCGTTCGCGCTGACTTCGTGCAGGGAGCCCGGCTCCTCTATGAAGTTTTCTCCGACGTGGTAGATCTTTTCCGGTTGACCCTTGACCTTGATGCGAAACGCACCGTCCAGGACCGTTGCATAGATGAAGGCCGTTTTCGGGTGGATATGGGATGGCGATGCGCCGCCCGGTCCATACTCGACGACCACACCTTTCATGCTCTTGCCTGGGATGTTGGGAATGGGGTGGTCAAACACGACTGTCACGTTGCGGGCGGGCCCGTCATCGGCCGACGCTACGTTGATCGACAACGCTGCGAAGGCAGCGGCTAAGAGAAATCGAGTGAACATGGCGATGCTCCTTTGGTGTGTAGGTGTCTTGGAGGTGTGGCCCGTTACCGGGGCGAGGCTCCGAGTGGGCTCAGCGCCCCGCATGAGCCGTCGACTGGGCGAGCCAATCCTCGAAGTGGATCGCGCCCAGGCGCGGATTCCTGCCGGGAGTCAGCGATTGATCGTCGAGAACGTCGCCGAAGTAGCGCGCATGCACGTCCGGTACGACCTTGCGCGTGTCCTCCGTTGCCCGCAGGAAGCGCCTGACCAGCTCGTCTAGCGGCATGGCCTCGGGACCGGCGACTTCGACCGTGCCATTGACCGGCGTTGCCAACGCGACATCGGCGAGCGCCGCCACCACGTCGTCGGATGCCAAGGGCTGGATCAGCGCCGGCGACAGGCGAATCTCCTCGCCAACGGTGGCCGAGTGCGCAATGCCGCCTACAAACTCGAAGAACTGCGTAGCACGCAGGATGCTGTAGGGAATGCCGGACGCCTTGATGATGTTTTCCTGGGCTACCTTGGCGCGGAAGTAGCCGTTGTCGGGTAACCGTTCGCTACCGACTATCGACAGGGCAACGTGATGGCAGACGCCGGCTGTAGCTTCTGCAGCGAGCAGGTTTCGACTCGAGGTCTTGAAAAACTCGAGCACCGCCTGGTCTTCCCACGACGGCGCGTTGGCTACGTCGACGACGATCTTGGCGCCATGCATCGCTTCGGCCAGTCCTTCGCGGGTGATGCTGTTTACGCCAGTACTGGGAGCGGCTGCGAGCGCGTCATGGCCGCGCTCGCGCAGGTTCTTCACAAGTTTCGATCCGATGAGGCCAGTGCCTCCGATGACGACGATTTTCATGGGTTCTCTCCATGTTCCGACGGCAAACATTTGCTATCGATGTGGAGGAAAGAGTGCCTGTGCGCCGCAGGCAAGTCCTTGTACCGGCCTTGAGCTTGCCTTCTGGGATGCTTGGTTTTTCGTCCAAAGACATTGGTTAAGCGCGCCCGTGCCTTGCACGGTGCAGTGGCATAGGCGCTGCCGTATCATTGATGCCGAGTAGCAATCGCCAGGACACGGGGTCGAGGGCGCTAAGGGGATACTCGCCTTGCAATTCGTGTTTGAAGACTACGTGCTCGATCAGCAGCGTCGGGAACTGACCCTACGCGGGCAAGTCGTGGCAGTCGGGCCGCAGGTCTTCGATCTACTGCTGCAGCTGGTCATCCACCACGATCGCGTGGTCAGTAAGGACGACCTTTTGCAGGCGGTGTGGGGCGGCCGGATCGTCTCGGAATCGACCATTACCAGCCATATCAATGCGGTGCGCAAGGCCATCGGCGACACTGGCGAGCAGCAGCGCCTGGTGCGAACGGTCCCGCGTAAGGGTTACCGCTTCGTCGGCGAGATCACAGTCGGTCAGACCGGTGAAGCGCCGCGGCCGGACTGGCCAGGCAGCGGTGCCCCCCCGCCCGATGAGCCGACGCAAATGCGATCCACGCTCGCCCTCCCGGACAAGCCCTCCATCACAGTGTTGCCCTTCCAGAATCTGAGTGGCGATCCGGAGCAGGAGTATTTCGCCGACGGTGTGGTGGAAGACATCATCGCTGCGTTGTCGCGCATCCGCTGGCTGTTCGTCATCGCGCGCAACTCGAGCTTCACCTACAAGGGGCGGGTGGTAGACGTCCATGGCGTCGGCCAGGAACTTGGCGTGCGCTACGTGCTGGAAGGCAGCGTACGCAGATGCGGCAACAAGGTGCGAATCACCGGGCAACTCATCGACGCGACGACCGGGACGCATATCTGGGCGGAGCGCTTCGAAGGCCTGCTAAACGACATCTTCGAACTGCAGGACCGGATCGCCGAAAGCGTCGTTGGCGCCATCGCGCCGCAGCTCGAACGGGCAGAAATCGAGCGGGCCAAGCGCAAGCCGACGGAAAGCCTGGACGCCTACGACTATTACCTGCGCGGCATGGCGAAACTGCACAACGGCACCCGGGAAGCGATCGAGGAGGCGCTACCCTTGTTCTGCCAGGCCATCGAGCTTGATCCGGAGTTCGCATCGGCCTATGGCATGGCAGCGTGGTGCCACCTATGGCGCAAGTTGAACGGCTGGATGGCCGACCGGCCTCGAGAGATCGCCGAGGGAGCGCGGCTCGCGCGTTTGGCAGTGGAACTCGGTCGGGATGATGCGGTGGCGCTGACGCGCGGCGGACATGCACTGGGCCATCTCGCCGGCGATATCGATGGCGGCATTGCGCTCATCGACAGGGCACGCCTGCTCAATCCCAACCTCGCGCCCGCCTGGTTCCTCGGCGGTATCCTGCGCGTTCTGCGTGGTGAAACAGACGCCGCGATCGAGGATCTGGCGCATGCGGCTCGCTTGAGTCCGCTGGATCCGGAAATGTTCAGGATGCAGGTGGGGATGGCCCTCGCGCATTTCATCTCAGGGCGCTTCGATTGCGCCTTGACCTGGGCGGAAAAGGCGCTGGGCAACCTGCCCAGTCTCTTGGCCGCGGTTGCCCTGGTGGCGGCCAGCCACGCGCTCAGCGGACAAATGGAAAAGGCGCAGGAGGCAATGCAACGCCTACACGAGCTGGATCCTTCCCTACGCATTTCTCAGCTAAAGGACTGGCTGCCAATCCAGCGGCCTGAGGACCTCGCGCGGTTAGCGGATGGGCTGCGGCTGGCCGGATTGTCCGAATGACCGCGTGGATGGGCCAACGCAGATG
>JAEAMG010002870.1_pt1 | contig 10038 bp, 10 predicted proteins | sample 8958741 | NCBI WGS metagenome assembly JAEAMG01 (sample SAMN16933256, study PRJNA681125) | bioreactor sludge metagenome | isolation source: anaerobic bioreactor treating anionic surfactant - SDBS | place: India: Bengaluru | collected 2019-02-28
CCCATTTCACTGTGGCTGATTCCACCGGTCTTTCCGACAGACAAACTCGATGACGAAGTGATTCGTCGGATCTGGAATGATACGCCATACTGGATATTCTGCTGGGCTTCAGGACTTGCTATGGCACAGTGGCTCTTAGCTGAACCACATCATGTGAAAGATAAGGTGGTACTCGACTTTGGTGCGGGGTCGGGTGTGGTTGCAATTGCAGCGAAAATGGCAGGAGCGAAGCGGGTGATCTGTTGTGATATTGATCAGGTCAGTCTGGATGCCTGTCGTGCCAATGCCGAGTTGAATAATGTCGAGCTGGAATATCTGGATGATTTATATAAAGCAGAACAGGTTGATGTACTACTGGCCGCAGATGTACTGTATGACCAATGCAATCGCTTCTTTTTAGATGAATTTCTAAAGTTTGCCCCGGAAGTATGGGTGGCAGACAGTCGGGTGAAAAATTTTAGTCATCCAAACTACGAAAAACTGGATGAACGTAGTGCCACGACTTGGCCAGATCTGGATGAAGCAAAGGAATTTCGTAATGTCAGTTTTTACAAGACGCTATAAATAGCGTCTTATTTCTGTCTAAATTATTAAGTTTTAAGAGCAGGTATAGCGAACCACACTTAAGGTGCTTGGACGCGCTTCTAACGACTGGCGAGTAGCCATATTTTCACTATTATATAAGTCTGGGGTGTTGCTCAGACTTATGCTGGTACGGCTCTGGCCCAGTTGACGACCATAGTGTGGAGTTTGTATTTCCGGATTGGCAATTTCACTAATGCTCAGGATCGTTAATTTGTATTGTTTATTTAAGCCTAATACTTTTTGGCAGGCACGCTGTAATTTCTGTTCATCTATTTTCTGGTTCTGACGAATAGCCAAAGTATAAGTCAATGTTGCGCTATTGGCAGACTGGCTTTCAATCTGATAGCCGACATTACCATTGTATTGGCGCGGAGTACTTTGACAGGCAGTCAGTGCAAGCGCAAGCAAACTTAAACCCAAAAATTTATAGCTCTTTTTCATCTTCAAAAAATCCCGGTGTTATTATTCTATTCAGTATGCCATAAGCCCGATTTTTTAACGATCTTGAGACAGTGTATATTCCATAAAAAAGCTTTCCAAATGTGACCATCTGGAAAGCTGATGCCCTCAGAATAAAAAATAAACACTTGATTCATTTTGTCTGCATTGAAGTGAATGATAATTATCTGATGTCCTTTCACTTTAAATAGTGTTAAGTTTCTTGAGACAACAAGAAATTTAAGTTTACTGTCTGAACAGGATTAGAGGAGGTGGACATGCAAGTGAGTCATCCAGTCTATGATGTAGCGGTGATTGGTGGTGGTATTAATGGCGTGGGTATTGCCGTTGATGCTGCAGGACGGGGTTTGTCGGTTTTTTTATGTGAAAAGGATGACCTCGCCAGCCATACTTCCTCTGCCAGCAGTAAGTTGATTCATGGCGGTTTGCGTTATCTCGAATATAAAGAATTCCGTTTGGTACATGAAGCTTTGCTGGAGCGGGAAATCCTGCTAGCCAAAGCGCCGCATATCATTCGTCCCTTACGTTTTATCATGCCGCATCAGCCGCATTTACGTCCCGCTTGGCTGATACGGACCGGTTTATTTATTTATGATCATTTGGGAAAACGGAAAAAATTAGCTGCTTCCCGGCATATTCATTTTGATCCGGCCAGCAGCCCTTTAAAAGATGAAATGACGCAAGGTTTTGAATATTCGGATTGTACTGTGGATGATGCGCGGTTAGTGGTTTTAAACGCCATGCAGGCACATGAGCTGGGCGCCAAAATTGCCACACAAACTCGTTGTACCGCTGCTTACCGTGAAAACGGATTATGGAACATCCATCTGGAACATGCACAGGGTAGTTATCAGCTACAGGCAAAAGCGCTGGTTAACGCTACAGGACCTTGGGTGTTCCAGTTTATTGAGCACAATTTAAAACAGCAATCACCGCATGGTCTACGTCTTGTTAAGGGCAGTCATATTATCGTGCCTAGAATTTATGAGGGCGATAAAGCTTTCATTCTATCTTCATTCAAGTTTCAGCGGTGGGCTGTACTTAAATTTCAACGCCGCCGAGTTCTTTACAATTTACCGGCGTATTCCATTTCACGGCTGTACCCCAAACCACGGGGCGTACAAAACGCCAAGGCCAGAAACCGAATCTCTGGCTGGCATTGTAGTTAATGACCACGTTGCCACCGACTTGATGGGCACGTTCTGCAAAACGTGAATACAGTTCTTCTACGCTGCCATAAGTCCCTTTAGCCACTTTAATGCGCTTTTTGATCTGAAACTGGCTAGAGTCAGGTGTACCTTTGATTGCGCAAATGTGAAGAGCAGGCTGTTCAGGTGTCTCGGGTTTGGCTATTGCCAAAGTAGACACGCTAAGCAGACAGGCAGTCAGTGTGAGTGTTTTTAACATGAAGTTTCCCCTTTTATGGCTGTTGTTAAGTTATACAATCTTATTATTAAACAAATAGTTAAAAAAAAGGCCGCTTGTGCGGCCTTTTTTTATTTAGCGATTAAGCAGATTGAACTGCAGCTAAAAGTTCAGCTTGACGCTTTTTCAACGCTTCTGGTAAACGGTCACCCAGTTTGTTGAACAATTCAGAGTGGCTTTCAAATTCTTTGATCCACAAATCTTTATCTTGAGAAGTCACCATCTCGAACTGTTCTTTAGTGAAGTCAGAACCAGTCCAGTTCAGCTGTTCGTAAGTTGGAACGCGACCGATTGGTGTTTCAACAGCATCTGCACGACCTTCACAACGGTCAATGATCCACTCAAGAACACGCATGTTTTGACCGAAACCAGGCCATACGAAGTTGCCTTCAGCATCACGACGGAACCAGTTTACATTGTAGATGCCAGGAAGCTTGTTGCCAGCAGCTGCAGCTTTCGCACCGACTTTTTCACCCATTTCTAACCAGTGAGAGAAGTAGTCTGCCATGTTGTAACCGGTGAATGGAAGCATTGCAAATGGGTCACGACGAACAACACCTTGTTGACCAACAGCAGCTGCCGTGGTTTCAGAACCCATGGTTGCAGCTTTATACACGCCGTCAACCCAGTCGATTGCTTCTGAAACTAGCGGAACTGTGTCTGCACGGCGACCACCGAAGATGAATGCAGAAATTGGAACACCTGCCGGATTTTCCCAGTCAGCATCAATTGAAGGGCATTGACCCGCAGCAACGGTAAAACGTGCATTTGGATGCGCAGCTTTTTCACCAGCAACGTGTGGTTGACCTTTCCAGTTAGTCAGGTTAGCAGGTACTTCTTTAGTCAGACCTTCCCACCATACTTCACCGTTGTCAGTCACGGCAACGTTAGTGTAAATCACGTCGTGGCTTAAAGTCGCCATACAGTTTGGGTTAGTTTTGGTATTGGTACCAGGTGCTACACCGAAGAAACCAGCTTCTGGGTTGATTGCATATAAGCGACCGTCTTCACCTGGTTTGATCCAGGCAATATCATCACCTACAGTTTCAATTTTCCAGCCTTCGTAACCTGCTGGTGGAATCAACATTGCAAAGTTGGTTTTACCACAAGCTGATGGGAATGCAGCAGCGATGTAGTGTTTTTCACCTTGTGGATTGGTTACGCCAAGGATCAGCATGTGTTCAGCTAACCAGCCTTGTTGACGGCCCATAGAAGATGCAATACGTAATGCCAGGCATTTTTTACCAAGCAATGCGTTACCGCCGTAACCTGAACCATAAGACCAGATTTCACGAGTTTCTGGATAATGCACGATATATTTTTCTGGGTTGCAAGGCCAAGCTACGTCTTTTTGACCTTCTTCAAGCGGAGCGCCTACAGTGTGGACACATGGTACGAATTCGCCATCAGTACCAAGTACCTCGTAAACAGCTTTACCCATACGAGCCATTTTAGCCATGCTTACTGCTACGTAAGGAGAATCGGTTATCTCAATACCGATGTGTGCAATATGAGAACCTAAAGGACCCATAGAGAAAGGAACCACGTACATGGTACGTCCTTTCATGCAACCATCAAACAAACCGTTCAGGCGAGCGCGCATTTCAGCAGGCGCTTCCCAGTTGTTTGTCGCACCTGCGTCTTCTTGTTTTTCTGAACAGATAAATGTGCGACCTTCAACACGAGCAACGTCAGAAGGATCTGAATTTGCCAAGTAAGAACCAGGGTGTTTTTCTGGGTTAAGTGCTTGCATAGTGCCGTTAGCGATCATCAAGTCAATAAGACGTTGATATTCTTCTGCGCTACCGTCACACCATTCAATTTTTGCCGGTTTGGTTAATTTAGCAATCTCTTCCACCCATGCAATAAGCTTAGGGTTACGAACGAATTCTGGTGCGTTCACTTGGGTCATGGTGAGGCCTATCTCAAATATGTACGGTTCAAATGTACAAAGTACAATCCAAGCAATGGGATACATCGCCAGGATGAAAATATAAAAAAAAAGTGGCTGTATTAAAGCATAAAATCATAAAAAAAATAAGACTAAAGAAGTAGCTGAAATAGATTGGAATATTATATATTTATTTTTTTAAATCATTAAAAACAATAAGTTAAAACATTGTTCGTTTATTAATTGATCCATTTACCAGTTTTATGAGTGTTATTTATTTAAATTATTTATTTAAAAAACAATGGTTTAGTGTTGTTATTTTCGTGGTGATCGCTATTGATTTAATAAATGGTGGTAATTCGAATTTTACATAAAGATGCTTTCAATTGTCGATAATTTGGACGAAATTAGAGCAATTGCTTCAGAAAAGTAGTAAAAATGTCAGTTTCTGCCAAGCCTTTGTCCCTTATCTATAATGAAAAATCAGGATTTCATGCAGCCAATAAAGATGAAATCTATGAGCCGCTTATGACAAATTTAACGGCCTATGGTTACGAGATTCAGACATTTGAAATTAGTGCTGAAACAGATTTCAGCAGTTTTATGGACAGAATTATCGCACGCCATCTACAGGCAGAAGAAATTGGTATTGTGGTTGCTGCGGGTGGGGATGGTACACTCAATACGGTGGCTACCAAATTGATAGGCACCGAGATTCCTATGGGTATTTTTCCCTTGGGAACCTTCAATTACGTTGCCCGCTTGTTGCATATTCCACTTGATCTGCTCAAAGCGGCCGATGTTATCGCGACAGGACAAATCCGTGCAGTCCATGTGGCGCAAATTAATGATCATATCTATTTAAACAATGCCAGCTTGGGGCTTTATCCCTTATTCATACAAAGGCGTGAACTCTATAACCGGCGTTTTGGCCGTTTTGCTTTACATGCCTATACTTCAGCGCTAGATGTGCTAATTCGTGATCGCAAAGAGCTGAAACTGGAAGTGGAAATTGACGGTAAAAAATATCCCGTCAAAACTCCGCTGATTTTTTTTGGCAATAATCAGCTGCAACTGGCAGAGATGAATTTACGCATTGCCAAATGTGCTGAATTGGGGAAAGTCGCAGGGGTCGTGGTGGCAAAAAGCGATAAACCCACCTTATTTAAAATTTTATGGCAGTTGATTCGAGGCAATCTTGATCATGCACCAGATGTGTATAGCTTTTCTGCTGACAAGGTGCAAATACATTCCAAAGCCAAAAAACTGACTCTTGCACTGGATGGTGAGATTGTGGAAATGCAGCCCCCACTGCATATTTCCGTATGCAAGCATGCATTGAAAATAATGGTTCCTTATGATTCTACATCTATCTGATTTGCATTTTGGTACGGAAAGGCCGGCCTGTATGGCAGCATCCGTCTCTTTTGTCAGAAACATCCTTTGGAAGCTGTGGTGGTCAGTGGGGACTTAACCCAGCGCGCCCGTTATAAGCAGTTTTATGACTGCAAACAGTTTGTGGAAAGTTTAAATCTACCCTATCTGGTGGTGCCTGGAAATCATGATATTCCCTTGTACCATGTCTGGAACCGGATATTCAGTCCCTTTACCCGCTATAAAATTTTCTTTGGTCATATGGAAACTGTGCTGGAAACCAAGAATTTTTATCTGATTGGCGTCAACAGTATTCGGCGGCGTTATCATACTCGGGGCCATATTTCCCTGGAGCAAATTCAGCAAATTGATCAAAGGCTCATGATGGCTCCCAAGCGTAAAATCAAACTTATTGTGGCGCACCAGCCATTTTATATACCGCCGGATAATCCGCATGGGATCAAGGATTGTCCAATGCTGGGGCATATGGCTTTGGAATCGTGGAGTCAAAGTGGTTTAAATGGCCTGTTGCATGGTCATCTGCATCAATCAGCGGTGTATGATCTGAACCAGATTTACCATTTAGGGGCAGACCATCCGGTGCTTGATATTCATGCGGGAACTGCAATGTCTTACCGTTTGCATCGGGGCTTACCCAACAGTCTGAATCTGATTTATCCAAATGCTGATGTAGAGCATTATTATTTTAACAATCAGCAAAAAGAATTTGTGTTAAAAGAAGAAAGTGCTGATTAAATGCAGAAATATCGGATTTGAATAAAAAAAATACAAAAAACAGCAAATTTTTTTTGTTTGCCCCTTGAAGCGTTTTTTTCCATCCCCACAAAAGTGTCATCGAAATTATTTGATGATGACCGATGGAATAACAAAGTCATCATTACTTCACTAATAAAAGACTTAGTCTGATGGAGTTTCCAATGAGCAACATTCGTCCATTACATGATCGCGTAGTTATTCGTCGTGTTGAAGAAGAAACTAAAACTGCTGGCGGTATTTTGCTTCCAGGTTCTGCTGCTGAAAAACCGGCTCAAGGTGAAATCATTGCAGTAGGCAATGGCCAGATTACTGACAACGGTGTGCGTGCTTTAGATGTAAAAGTTGGCGACAAAGTATTATTTGGCACTTATGCGGGTACCACTGTAAAAGTACAAGGCGAAGAACTTCTTATTATGAAAGAGTCTGACATTTTAGCGGTGCTTGAAGGTTAATCCTGAGCCGGAAAATTCAGACCTGATTATTTATTCAGCTTATTGAAAATTAAAATATTTGGAGTAAACCATGTCAGCTAAAGACGTAAAATTTGGTGATTCAGCTCGCGCTAAAATGATTGCAGGTGTAAACGTACTTGCGGATGCGGTAAAAGTGACTTTAGGTCCTAAAGGCCGTAACGTTGTGATCGACCGTTCTTTCGGTGCACCACACATCACTAAAGATGGTGTAACAGTAGCGAAAGAAATTTCACTTGCAGACAAATTTGAGAACATGGGTGCTCAACTGGTTCGTGAGGTTTCTTCAAAAACTAATGACATCGCAGGTGACGGTACAACAACTGCAACCGTATTGGCTCAAGCAATCTTGAACGAAGGAATCAAGTCGGTGACTGCGGGTATGAACCCAATGGACTTGAAACGTGGTATCGACCTTGCAGTGAAAGCTGTAGTGGAAAACATCAAAGCCACTGCTAAACCAGCGTCTGACACGAAAGCAATTGAACAAGTGGGTTCGATCTCTGCAAACTCTGACGAAACTGTGGGTAAACTGATTGCTCAAGCCATGGAACGCGTTGGTAAAGAAGGCGTGATCACTGTTGAAGAAGGTTCAGGTTTTGAAGATGCGTTAGACGTAGTTGAAGGTATGCAGTTTGACCGCGGTTATATCTCTCCATACTTCTCTAACAAACAAGACACTTTAACTGCAGAACTGGAAAACCCGTTCATTCTTCTGGTTGATAAAAAAATCAGCAATATCCGTGAATTGATTACAGTACTTGAAGCGGTTGCAAAAACTGGTAAACCTCTTCTTATTATTGCTGAAGATGTTGAAGGCGAAGCGTTGGCTACGCTTGTCGTAAACAACATGCGCGGCATCATTAAAGTATGTGCAGTGAAAGCACCTGGTTTTGGTGACCGTCGTAAAGCAATGCTGCAAGATATCGCAATCTTGACTGGTGCTACAGTTATTTCTGAAGAAGTGGGTATGTCTTTAGAACAGGCTACGCTTCAAGACTTAGGTACTGCACATAAAGTAACAGTATCTAAAGAAAACACCGTGATTGTAGATGGTGCTGGCGATGCAAACCAGATTGCTGAACGCGTTCAACAAATCCGTGCGCAAATTGAAGAATCTACGTCTGAATACGACAAAGAAAAACTTCAGGAACGCGTTGCTAAATTGGCTGGTGGTGTTGCAGTAATTAAAATTGGTGCAGCAACTGAAGTTGAAATGAAAGAGAAAAAAGACCGTGTTGACGATGCGCTTCATGCAACACGTGCTGCAGTTGAAGAAGGTGTAGTTGCGGGTGGTGGTGTTGCGCTGGTGCGTGCAGCTTCTGCGCTTAACGGTGTAACTGGTGCCAATGATGACCAAAATGTAGGTATCAACATTTTACGTCGCGCTATTGAAGCTCCGCTTCGTCAAATCGTAGCGAATGCGGGTGATGAGCCATCTGTAGTCATCAATGCTGTGAAAAATGGCGAAGGTAACTTCGGTTATAATGCTGCTACTGGTGAATATGGCGATATGCTTGAAATGGGTATTCTTGACCCTGCAAAAGTAACGCGTTCTGCACTTGAACATGCTGCTTCTGTTGCTGCTTTAATGTTAACGACTGAATGCATGATTACAGATATTCCTGAAGATAAACCTGCTATGCCTGATATGGGTGGAATGGGTGGAATGGGCGGTATGATGTAATTCATCTGGCTGATTCATTACTCAGCTTTCCAATACATGTTAAAAACATCCTTCAGGTTTAGGCTTGAAGGATGTTTTTTTATTGGTATATTTATTTATAAGTGTTATAAATTTTAACAATTTCAGTAAAAAATCTTCGACTTTTGTATCCTGTCTGTTAATTTATTTTGTGATAGAATGAATGAAGATAAGATAAATTTCACATCAGGTACGTATGATTTTTCTGTTGATATTTTAAACAGAATTAAGTGTATAGAAGGGGATCTGAACATAATAAGTATTCTGAATATCTGTGATCTTTATCATAATATGATGTATAAATGTTGTTAAATAGTGATATTATTGTGACTGTGTTATCAGTTTATAATAGTTAATAATTTCTCCAAAATATAGTTGACATTTAGCATGAATGATTTAAATACAAGAGCTAAAGAACATAAGAGGGTAGTTCTGAAATCGGAGCTGATAATGATTAGCGCTGAAGAGTTGAAAGGCTTATATCGAAAGTTGAGGGACTATGAAGATCAGATACAAAGTTACCAACAAGAAAAGCGATTTTTTCTGAAAATGCTGTCCAATCAATCCTAATTAGTTTGGCTAAACTCATCAATTAAGTTTTGAATAATTTCTTTGTGTGCACTCTTTAGGGCTTTGAATTTTAAAAAATAGTTTAATTCAACACTTTGTGATTCTGTTAGTGTAGATGTTTCATCTGCTGGTTTTTGATCACCAAATCTTAACCATTGTTTAGAAACATTTAACCATAATGCTAATAGCGACAATTTGTCCTGACCAGGAATAGCCTTGCCAAGCAGCCAGTTATTCGCTGATTGTACGGAAATTGGTTGACCATCATAACGACAGTTAAATTCTTTCGACAAGTAAGTTGGACTAATCGGATGTTTGGCTTCTGATAAAGCCTGAGTTAGGCGTTCAGCAAAAAGTTTTTTTTCCTGTTGATTACTCATGATCTAAATTAAACCTCAAAGATGCAATTATTATACACTTTTTATATTGCGAATAGGTTACGCTATTGTAATACTTTTACTCCATAAAGGTAAATTAATTTCAATATCTAAAAAAGTCTTTGATAGTTTAATTTGTATCCAAAAGTTTCTATTTAATATTTTAAAGTCAGCTTGATTTTAAAAAAATAGCTGTAATAAGCTAAATAAAATCCCAATCTCTTTTAACAATATTTTAAACGGTTTTTTGCATTCTGATGAGTGAATATAAATTCACACTTTTATGTGTAGTATTAAAAAAATTTGATTAGCACAATTATGATTTTGTAGTGATCTTTTTTTTGGTGGTGCTAAGTTGACAAAAACAACTAAACATGCGAAAAGACATTTTTGGTTAAACGATGT
>JAEAMG010002901.1_pt1 | contig 10037 bp, 2 predicted proteins | sample 8958741 | NCBI WGS metagenome assembly JAEAMG01 (sample SAMN16933256, study PRJNA681125) | bioreactor sludge metagenome | isolation source: anaerobic bioreactor treating anionic surfactant - SDBS | place: India: Bengaluru | collected 2019-02-28
CGTAGCCATCCTGCTGCTCACTGCTATAATCCGCTTTCCAATAGTGCCAAAATGAAAGCGAGATGCCAGTCTTCCCAGAACAATCCAAGATCGGGCTATCTAGATACCCGGCATTGGGGTACCCATAGGTATGTTCCATCCGCTGGTCATAACTATCCCAGGTCCAGGCGGTCCCAGAGACATGCGTGATCGTCCAATCGACCGGGTTCGTAGAGAAATCCTCATCAAGAACGACGCCACCAATCCCTCCTTCAAAGATAGAACAATTAACGAGTACGTTATATTGGTCATTTGATCCAAAGTTTTCAATAGATGCATTCACCACATGTGAACCAGCTGGTATAGCACCGGTAGGATAATTCACTGAGAGAGGCCCAATGTTATTGCCAAACACGGTTTCCAATGTAACTGGAATAGTCATTTTTGGTGTGTCTGGATCATCACTATTGATTGTTATGATTTCAGAATAGACACCTACAGCTAGACCGTTCGTATCTGCTTGCACAGTGATCGGTATTGCATTACCAGGTGCTATTATCCCATTATTTATATCAACTGAGAGCCACCCATATCCGCCATCATCAGAGCAAGCAATGGTAAAATCAAGATCTTCACCAGCAAAAACATCGTTTCCAATAGTCAGAACATCAGTAAGAAGTTCGTTAATATTTCCAACAATGGAAAGCGAACTTGGATCAACCCAGATATCAGGCACAAGAGTTATCATAAAGGAAAATGGATCAGGTGCACCAATATAGGGAAGGTTGAATTGCTCTCCTACACTATTCTCTGCACTGATATAATAAGAGATGATCTCCCCACAGGGGTGATTTTGAATAAAACCGGAATAGGTATCATCAACATGACTCATTGGAATTGTATTCCATACACCAAGACTTGTGTTCTTCCAATGAATTAATGGATTGACAACAGTATTGCCAACCCCATAGGCAAGGATATCAGCTTCCACTTCAAACCCTGCATCATTTGGTAGTTGATTAATGAGTGGATCATGAGTTATGGAGATCATATCTAAATTCGCAATACCCATTGTTCGACAATGTAATGCATCCGTATTTTGCCAAGAGCCAGTATACCCGAGCACTTCATATCCAGGCATAGCATTTTGATATGCCAGTAATGCAGCAGCATCATAGCTACTGCCTGTAATTGGAACAAGGACTTTATCATTGAGGATAAGAGAATTGATGTATGGCTCTGCAAGGTGACAATAGACTCTCGCAACATTATAAGGTGTCCCATAACATGATATCTGATTTTCAAAATAAGTTGCTGCTGCTTCGATCTGAGCATAGTGACTATGACTAGGACTCACTTCAATAATCATGATAGTGTCTGGTGATAGTAATTTCCCCCAACAATCTATATGCTGAATATATTCACCAAGAGGATCGGGGTAGAGGTGATAGGTGCCGATACCAAGATATTCACTAAACATATCCTGTATGTCTTCTTCAGTCATTGATGGATTTTCTGATAGCACGAGCTCTGTTGAAGCCGCGATACCTTGTCCATCGGTCATATAGTTTCCACCCGCATGGATGATATCCATATAAATCGAATTCAACCCATATTGACTTGCAAAGACATTAGGTATGTTATCATCATTTGGACGCGGTCGATTGTACTCAAAATCAATCACTTCAATGCCATTGGCGGTAAAATTATATCTGAACCAGGGGCCGTAATCTCGAGTCCAATACGAATCAGATGGTGCAATGAGGTATTCACAATTCGCTGTATTCACACCATTCGAAGCATATTGTGATGCTACATAGGATTGTTCACTAGTACTACCAACAATCGTTGTGACTATAACATCTTCTGACATCTCAGCAATGATCCCATACGAAATACCAAACGGATATGCGATGAGAACTCCCTGCATTGGGTCAAATTCAGCGATATTTCGTAATGGTGGTAGAACATCTAGTGTTGTAAGATAGGTCATTTTATTGAAACCCGTGACAACAAGATCAACGATATCCATATCTTCAATTGGTTCAGCCAAAGTGATCAAAGCGTATCCTGTGGCATCAGTATATGCTGCACCAAGGAATTGACCATAATAAGATAGCGCACAGAGTGCACCTTCAACACCAGTAACTGTAACTTCAAATTCTATTGACCCTGACATGATTGAGGAAGCGTGATCGATCACCATTTCAACAGGTGTATCGGTTCGTACTTGGATGGAAGGATCACCAAAAACTGTCCAGGCATCAGCTTCTGATTCCCCACCAGCCCCATAATCATCAATCATGGACATCGATCCTTGATAACAGAGAGCCCCATAGGTCGTTTTGATGTTATCAGCGTACATGCCTACCAAGATATTAACAAATTCATCTTGAGCCTCCATGGGAGGATCCCAACTCTGACTGATGGTAGACCCATACATACCAATACCGCCTGTTGGTTGACCATTGTGCGTTGCCCGTAACCATGCTTCTCCAAAACATGTGCCGCTTTGGAATTCTCCAGTATTACAGGCAACCGAGATGATGAACGGTAACATATTATCATTTGTTAATGATATTACATCACTATTGCTAAATCCGCTTGAACTCCAACCAGTCATCCCTCCATGCCCACAGTAGTTAATAACACTCCGCCCTTCGTTTAAAGCGGTAGCAACCATACTAGGGGTAGGATCACCAGAAGCATCTTGACCACCTTGGCTCCCATCATAGAATTCATCAACAACCGTATAAGTAAAATCAAGAAGCTGAGTCCGAATATTACGGATGTGCTCATAATCATATTCATTATCATCGCCAACGCCTTGGCTTGAAGCAATACCGACTCCTTTTTGATACCATGTCGCACCGCTCTGAGGATCGCGTTCGTACTCGATAGATCGTTCTACTTGTGTTTGAACCTGCGCGATGTTTTCTGCAGAGAACCGCCCAACAAAAAGATCCATATAGTGGTCAGATCCAACAATATAGGAATAGCTTGGATCTGAGGTAACGCCTCCTGATATTATCGAAGGTATTTGTGCAATATCACCAACAAGAAGGACAAAAGTGAGTCCTATTGAATTGTAATAATTGGTGATATAGGTTTTAATAGCATTTGCATCCCCAATGGTTGAGACATTCACCATTTCCGTTTGGATCCCTTTCATGTTCTTCCACGTGACAAAAGGAACCATGTCATCATAGAAAGCATCATAACAGACGACAAGCATGTTCCCCTGCTCAGAAACAGGGGTATACTTACAATTGGATTTTACATCATTATAATTCAGGAAATGGCCCATATAGATTCCTTCAAAGTCTCGATCAATCCTCTCTAGCTCACTAGTCCGATAGAACACATTTGTATCATCAAGCCCATCTTCAGTAATGGAAATTACGATACTTTGTATCACTCGTATTTTATGCTGCATAGGATTATATTGGATTGGGTTTATCTGCACAATCTGACCTCTAAAATCTCTGAGAATGTAAGGTTCATCGAGTTGAACGACGAATTCTGGATACCATGCATCTTGTTCATAGAAGTCATCAAATTTATATGGAACTTCATCAGGATTTATCGTTCGTGGCAAATTTCCTTTTGAGGGAATTATATCGACATTCTCGTATTCCGTTATTTCCTTATAAATGACTTCGACCGTCATTTTCTTATCATCAGGGATGATGATACTTCTTCGAACAGTTGGTACATCAGGCAATGCCTGTTTTAAAAGTTGTGGCTCACCCGAAAGACTGTACCGTTTGTACTCTTTTCCTTCATGGAAAATAGTGTCGACGGTGTATTCCGGTATATCATATGAAATTTGTATTTCTTCGCCATACGTAGAGAGCACTATCTCAACGTTTGAATCTTGAGTAGTGGCTTCATCTGCCTGTCCAATTTGATTAATTGGAAACAATGCCATGGCAATGAGAATAATGGCCACAGCTAATGGTTTTGTTTTTGATGCATGGTTTTTCATTTATTCTACCTCTATTTTTGTTATTTTTTTTAACTATTGTAATTTTAATATTTATTCTGCTTTATAGCAATCCATACGTTTTGAAGGCATATTCATACATCGTTCCAAGGTCACGCCAGAGCCCACCGCCGTTACGGGTGAACCAGAACGCCCCGCCATCGTATTGGTTGCCAAAGGCATACGCCCATTCGTATCCATAGCTTGTGGTCACGCCACTTGGCGCTGGGGGGATCACGACAAAATACTTGGTGCCCGCTGTCACGGGTGTATCAGCAAAATCACACCACAGCCAGCTATAGGATGTTCCCACTTCAGACGTGGGAATGGTGATGGTGTCATAGAGTGTGCCTGTTGGTGAGTCTTTGCGCAGTTCAATTGTGAGATCAAACTCCGGCGTCCCGAATTTGCGCAGGTAGACCTCTGCACCGCTGATGGCGCTCATGGTCGGCGTAAAGCTCTGTGCGCCGGCCCAATCCCCATCGGTCGCATGACGGATGGGGAACCCACGATCATAGAGCGTCTGCTCCACATCAAGCATGGGCGTGGTGCTATCGACCACTAGGACGTCGACATGAAATACGCCGCTTCCTCCATCAGAGGTGATACTGATGTCACACTGGTACAACACTCCTGAGGTCAACCCGGTGGTATCCACCGTGACTGTGATGGGATCATGTTCGCCTGATGACGTACCACTGTATGTGGACAACGTCACCCATGAGGCAGATTCACTGAGAGCATAGGACAACGTGCCAACCCCATCGTTCCATATGTTAAAATTCGTTGCACCGGTTGTGCCGACAAGCATGGTGCCAAAATCATAGGAATTTGGAGTGTAGGCAAGACCAGGTCCTTCGACCGAGACGACATCAGCAACAACATCATTGCTTGGATTCTCATCAGTAGGTAGCAGTGTCGTGATCTGCACCCCATACACACCCATACCGGGGTTCCATGCTGGAGAAAACTGCACGTTCTGCGACGCATACTGGCCGATATCGATCAGCGTCTCAGCGTAGTACACCAACGGTCCGGTGATCTCCGCGGACACGTTGAAATCATCGATACGCCAGTACCAATCGTTGTAATTGTAAATGTCAAAGCGGATCATGACGTCCGACTGGCCATTCGCCCATGCAGAAATATCGTAATATTTTACCGCGGTCTCTTCACCCGGATCGTTGTGGTGGAACTCGTCAATGAGGTACGGGAACGTCACGCCACCATCAATACTGCCCCGCACGTAGCCATCCTGCTGCTCACTGCTATAATCCGCTTTCCAATAGTGCCAAAATGAGAGCGAGATGCCCGTTTTCCCGGAACAGTCCAAGATAGGGCTATCCAGATACCCGGCGTTCGGGTACCCATAGGTATGTTCCATTCGCTGGTCATAACTGTCCCAGGTCCAGGCGGTCCCAGAGACATGCGTGATCGTCCAATCCGTTGGATTCGTAGAGAAATCCTCATCGAGGACCACACCGCCAATACCACCCTCAAAGATGCTACAATTGACAATTACACCTGTTTGAGGATATGACCCAAGGTTTTGCACCGTTGCGTCAATGATATATGATCCAGTGGGAATAACTCCTGTTGGATAGTTCAGGGACACCGCTTTCATATCATTGCCGTACACAACAGTCAGATACACAGGGACGACCACTTCGGGGTCATCAAGATCATTACTTGAAATGACAATGCTTCCTTCATAGTCACGTTGTTCAAGACCGCTTGTGTCAATGGTCACTGTGATATCGTCAAATTCACCTACAGCAACCGCTCCTGTTGCTGGAGAGGCAGAAAGCCATTGGTAAATTCCATCATTACATACAATACTATATGCAAGAGAAGTCTCAGCATACCCAAGATTTGCAATCGTTAGAATATCCGAATCGGATGATCCCATCGGCACTAAGAATGAAAGAGTTGAGGGCGCCACATCAATCGCAGGTGCTGCAATGACCTGAACGGTTCTATTTACTTGGTTGTTAGTATAATCATATTCATTGGGAACAAATGCTACATCAATTCCAACAAGATACGTACCATAATCAGGATTCCATGAAAAAGATACAGTTATTGAATCAAAACTATCCAACGAGTCTATTATTATTGAATCAATCACTGTTCCATCAACTGTAAAATTAACAAGGAGATTTGTTTCGAGGTTATTTCCCATATTTTTCACGAGTGTTGTAACAGTTTGCGTTTCACCATGTGGTATAAATGAAGGTATATTAAGGTTTGAAACATCAATGTCATGTTCAGGAACAAAAGGCACCTTTAAACGTTGAGCAGGATCTCCAAACAAGAGGCAGCCTTGTATTGTGTTGCGTACCGCACCGTCATCTCCATCACAAATCCAATCTATCGCTGGTGCCAGTAAATCTCTAGACCATTCGTGTGCTTTTCCAAGTTGCCAGTTCTCAACACTTTGAGAATTATTGGCTATATCAAATAAGTAATCCCAAAACCCTTTTTGCTGAATGGCACTGCTAGCATTCGTACCATCATAATTCCCCCACCCATACCCAGTATTATATACAACAGCAAATGCAAGCTCAGTGTCATCATGAAAGAGCATCGAATGTAAAACACCGTCATCGGATGCATCCATATCACCACAATGGCAACCTTGATCCGTGAGGAAAAATGGTTTAGTATTATGATACTCTGATTCCCAATTTGAAGAGTAGACGTCCATCGACATACCTGAATTGGCATGGGCAACAGAGCTAATTAATGTCACTTGATCATTGTTGATTGCATTTTTTAACCCATTAATTGCAGCAGAGGTACTACCCCCGCTCCAACCAGGATTCGGTGGTTCGCCGGTCCATTTTACTGAAAGATTATACGATAAGGCTGGATAATTTGCATTCCATGTTTCAAACCCCCATTGAAAACCTAACCAACTTGGATACGGACCATCGCCATAAGGATTAGGACCCATCCAGTCATCAGTTCCAAAAATGGCGCTGAATTCAATGATTTCATCGCCTTCAGCATCCCATGTCGTGTCTCCACCATAAAATGCAGCATTATCCAAATAATTTATCTCATTTGACTCTTCATAGAAAAAGCTCTTTGTTAGCCAATTGGATACGTCAATTCCTTCATCGCAGGGAATACTGCCGCTACACATTTCAGAATAGAGATCAAAACCATCATCACCCTCTTCACCCCAATCAGTATCCTGATCTTCATTGAAGCTACTGTCTAGATGGGTCCAATAAATATCTGTTTCAACTGCAGATTCTGCAGCTGAGTCCATTTCCCGTCTCTCAATTTTATTTGAACCATCATCATCACCTCCGATAAGGATATATTGCGTGTTCCAATCCTGATATGCATCCTTACAAAATTCTCTGATTAATGCTGCCGTATCATTAAAAAGGGACGTAGCATTCCAATAGTCAGAACAAAGGATAATGTCTTCCACAGTTACTTTTGTCGCATGCAAGCCATCTGCCTCTTTTTTATCAATAAGATCGTCCCATGTGTATGTTTCCGAAAAATCATACAATTCGTCCGTAGTAATGATGACATACCCATAACCTTCGCCATTGTTGTCAGAGACACTACAGAGACCGCCAGAATATTTTTCATCTTTTTGCTGGGATACGGTATATGTAGAAGCTATCGCTGGATTCATCACTAATGATTGTACCCATTGTTCATCATCGGGACTCCCTCTAAAATATTGATTAGGTTCAACAGAATCATGGAGATTTAAAAAAATGGTCATTTCAGGATAATATGATACTTCACCTATAGAAGGAATATACTCTACAGGAAATAAGGTAAATGATACAATAGCATACCCTTTGCAATATCCAATGGATACATCATCATATAGTTTTCCTGGAAGTGCTATTTCAGAAGTATACTTCTGCTGATTGAATTCAAATGTAGATGGTGGTGGCGAACCAAGTATGATTTGTTTCTGATGAGGGACAATGGGGAATTCTTGAATATCAATTCCTTTTGACACAAGATCAAGAATTTCTTTTGAAGAGCATGAAATTGAGACATCAGTGAGAATGGTTCCTTGAGGAAGGAGGATTTTTACTGGTTTAGCTGGCAACCTTGGGGCCCCAACACTGCAGCCCATTGAGATTGTTCCAGGGATCGATAATGATGAAAAGGGTTGTTTTTGAAGCGTGACAAGAGAAATGGATGGTTCAGTAAATTTAAAAGAATATTGCAATGTTACAGGAGATCCTTTATTTTGCCCCAGTCCAACAAAATCACCACATACTGTGACTGAAAAAAGTCCAACCACCACAATCATAATGATAAAGGTTTTGGTATATTTATCAAATAATGAATTTTTATTTGTATGTTTTTTCATATGCGACATCTCTTTTTATAGAATATCTCTTATAGAATTGAACTAGTAATTTATATTATTTTGTATATAGCAAGATGTGTTTTTCTCTCAAAAAATTTCAAACAGATCATGTAACAAAAAAATCTACAAAAAACGTATTTTTGACTGAAAAATGATGAATAAAAAATTAGAGCGATAAATTCACCGAAGAAGAGTACAGCATATGATGTTTTTGTTCTTATTATTGTATGTAACGATAAAAAAGTGTAGTTGTCAACTTAATAAATTCTTATGATAACATCCATCTTGATAACTTGGGATGCTATCATGGATGGGATGTTATCATACATTGAGGAGTTTATAGAAGCTAAAAAGATTTTTGAGAGAAAACGTAAAACCAACAAAGTAAGGGCTCTAGGAATCCTGCTATACCATTATGGACTTTCCCTTCGGAAATGCAGGAATATTATTTCTGGTTTTGAACCTGTGGGTCATGAGACTATTCGGAAATGGTACCATAAAGCCGATACCACGTTTACTGTCGGTGAAGCATATAGAAAATTCATTGCGGTGGATGAAACAAAGGTGAAGATCAATGGAAAATTGTATATTCTCTGGTCAGCAATTGATATCCAAACCTCAGAGATTTTTTGAGTATGGATCACGAAAGAACGTGCATTACTTGAAGCATATAGTTTTCTGAAACTCATCTTGAAAAGATGCACGAACCATCCGAAGATTTTGGTCGATGGCGGTCCTTGGTCTAAATCTAATCTGCAGCGATTACATATTGAATGAGAACATGTAACTTTAAGCCTTCGGAATCCCATTGAACAATGGTTTTTCCTCTTGAAACATCGGATTAACATCTTTTATAAAAATTGGCCATATCATGCCACTGTTGATAGCACTCAACAGTGGATTGACTGTTTTGTATCGATGTATCACCTAACGAAGTGCTAAACTTGACAAACACAAAAAAGTATAAAAAAGAAAAAATAGGGGAGTTTTGAGAATCTCAAAACTCTGAGAGTGTTTAATACCCATATGTTCTGAATGCAAACTCGTACATCGTTGGGAGATCACGCCAGAGTCCGCCACCATCACGGGTGAACCAGAACGCACCACCGTCATATTGGTTGCCCATTGCATAGCCCCACTCGTACCCATAGCTTGTTGTTCCGCCAGGTGGTGCTTGTGGGCATACGATAAACACATCCGATCCAGCCCCAACCGTCGCATCAGCAAAATCGATGCTGAACCATGTCCATGAGGTAGGTACATTTGCCGCGGGGATGACAACGGTATCGAGGAGTGTTGCCTGAGGTCCATTTTGCCTCAATTCCACAGTGAGATCGAATTCGGGTGCTCCCATTTTCCGTACGTAAATTTCGACTTTTGAAACAGTATTTTTCGTTGTAGTGTAGTTCTGTGCTCCACCCCAATCACCATCAACGGTATGACGAATGGGAAAACCACGGTCAGATATAGTCTGTTCTACATCGAGTTGTTCCGTTCCGCCAATACAGTTTCCGTCAGGGGATAGATCATCAAGCCATGGGAGAAACATCACATAATCCGATACTTCACACCCAAGACCATATGGATTATCAACCGCATGATAAGGACCTGTTATATCGCCCCACCAGTTACATGTTCCATCAACTATGGGTGCTGTTGAATATATGCCATACTCATTGCCGACAAGGTTGTTATAGTGCGCTACGACGGCACTGG
>JAEAMG010002906.1_pt1 | contig 10023 bp, 7 predicted proteins | sample 8958741 | NCBI WGS metagenome assembly JAEAMG01 (sample SAMN16933256, study PRJNA681125) | bioreactor sludge metagenome | isolation source: anaerobic bioreactor treating anionic surfactant - SDBS | place: India: Bengaluru | collected 2019-02-28
ATATGAACGAATTTGATGTGATAGTCATCGGTGCGGGTCCCGGCGGGTATGTGGCGGCAATTCGCGCGGCCCAGCGTGGAGCGAAAACGGCCGTGGTTGAACGCGGCCCTCTGGGCGGGGTGTGCCTGAACATCGGGTGCATCCCCACCAAAACACTGATACATACCGCGGAACTGTATCATAAGCTGCAGCATGCCGAAGAGTTTGGCGTGATTGTCAAGGACCTGAAACTCGATATAACACGGCTCCTGGAACGTAAGGACAAGGTGGTGGGCATCAATACCGGCGGCATTCAGGGATTGTTCAAGGCCAACGGCATTGCCTTGTTCCAGGGAGAAGCGTCCCTACCCGCCTCGGGCGTAGTGCGCGTCGGCAAGGACGAGTTGCACGCCAAAAACATCATCATCGCCACCGGCGGCCGGCCTGCCCAACTCCCGGGGTTCGAGTTTGACGGCAAAATCGTTATCGGCAGTACGGACGCGCTGCGCATGGACCGGGTGCCCAAGAGCGTCGCCATTATCGGCGCGGGCGCCATCGGCGCCGAGTTCGCCTGTATCTGGAACGCTTTCGGTGCGCAGGTGACCCTCATCGAGATGATGCCGACCGTGCTGCCCCGCTCGGATGAAGAACCGGCCAAACTGCTCGAACGGGTGTTCAAGAAAAACGGCATGGACGTAAGGACGGGCACTACGGTGTCCAAAATCGAGCGCCTCAAGTCGGGCGCCAAACTTCATCTCGATGGGAAACATCCCGGCGTCGTGGAAACGGAAATCGTGCTTGTCGCCATCGGCGTGCAATGCAACTCGGAACTGGTCGCAGCCAATCCCGGCCTTGGCATTAAACTGGGCAAACGGGGCGGCATCCTGGTCAATGACCGTATGCAGACGGATGCTCCCGGCATTTACGCCGTGGGCGATGTCATAGACCGTACCTGGCTTGCCCATGGCGCGTCCGCCGAGGGCATTGTTGCCGCGACCAACTGCACGGGCGGCTCCAAAATGATGAACTACCGCGTATTGCCCGCCTGCAATTTTACCTCACCGGAACTAGCAGGGGTGGGATTGACCGAAAAACAGGCAGCGGAACAGGGCTACGCGGTGAAGACAGGCCGATTTATGTTTGCCGCCAACGGGCGCGCCCATTCCATCGGCAGTACGGACGGCATGGTTAAGATCATCGGTGATGCCGCCACGGACGAAATACTGGGCGTCCACATCCTCGGCCCCGAGGCCGGGGAACTGATTGCCACGGCTGCCCTCGCCATGAGCATGGAAGCGACCGTGGAAGAGATTGTAAATACCATTCACACCCATCCCACGTTGTCCGAGGCGCTGCTGGAGGCGGCGGAAGATTATTACGGCATGGGCATCCACTCGAAGCCCGCGCCGAAAAAGAAGTGACGCACACGCCCATGCGGTTCTTCCAAGCCCCGGATACAGTACCGAAAGGAAAACCCGATGCTTGTGGAAGCTCCTATAATCTGCAACACGTTCAGCCTGACCGCTCTTCCATCCAATTGGCGGGGAACGGTGCCGGAAATCAGCAAGGCGTTTCAGTCCGTTATGCGGCGGTTTGATTCCTATGACCTGATTCTAAAGCCGGACACCATCGCGCCCGGCTGGTGGGCGGGTGCGCCTTCCGTCGTACAGGACAAGAACGGTGTCTTCTGGCTGGCCTGCCGCATGCGCACCGCCGAGGGAGAGCGGGGGCTGCGCGGCTATGAGATTCGCATCCTGCGCAGCGAGGACGGTGTCCACTTTGAGAAGGTTCATCAATTGCTCCGGGAAGACGTGCCGATCCCGGGATTTGAACGGCCCGCATTACTAATGGACCCGGATACCGGGAAGTTCAAGTTGTATGGGTGCGGCCCCTGGCAAGGCGGTCCCTGGTCCATCATCAAGTTTGACGATGCGGACAGCCCGGACGCGTTCCGCGCAAATACGGCCCGCGTGGTCATCGGCCCGCCTGAAAAGACCCATCCCTTCGACGTGCCGCCCGACGAATACAAAGATCCGGTGATCCTTTACGCGAACGGCACTTACCATTGCTATGTCATCGGTGTTGTGCGACGTACCGAGCGTATCTTCCATTTCAGCAGCGCCGACGGTGAAACCTGGCAGCCGGTGGGCAATCCCTATGAGCCCATCATGCATTTACAGGACTGGCATAATTTCTATGTGCGTCCGGCCAGTGTGCTGTCTGTGGGAATCGGGTATCTTTTTATTTATGAAGGCTCCACCGTTAGCTGGTTCGAGCCTGTCTACAATATCCTGACCGGTGTCGGGTTCACCTTCGACCTGCACACTATTATCGACCTGACGCCTCAGTCTCCCCTGCTGAAAAGCGCCACACCCGGCCCCACCCACCACACCTGGCGCTATTCCCACTGGATGTGGGTCGGGAATGAAATCTGGATTTACGCCGAAGTCGCCACCCCGGAAGGCACCAATGAAATCCGGCGGTTCCGGCTGCCTGTATGTAAAACCCGTTGAACTATTGTTAAAACTCCAGGGTGAAAAGAAAGGAATCCTGAAGATGAGAACTATTTTTGTTTTTTGTACAACCCTTATGTTGGCCGTTTGCGCGGGTGCCGTTCCGGTATCCGGCGTGGTATTCCACGACCTGAACACCAATGGAATCCGGGAGGACGGAGAACCCGGGGTCCCCGGCGTGGCCGTGTCTAACGGCGCGGAAGTTGTAGTGACCACGGATGGGGGCAACTACACCCTGGAAATAACCGACCCTGGTATCACATTTGTGGTGAAACCGGCCGGATGGACGCCGCCGCTGGACCCCGTCACCAATACGCTGAAGTTTTACTACATGCACCGGCCGGACGGGTCGCCGAAGCTGAAATTCGGCGGATTTTCCCCGACCGGACCACTGCCGGCAACCATTGATTTTCCGCTGCAACCCCGCCAGGAAAGCGGCCCCGTGCGTATGCTGGTTCTGGGCGACCCGCAAACACGCAACTTCCAGGAAGTGCAGTACCTGTTGCGGGACATCATTGCCGAAGTTACGGGCATGGAAGTGGATTTCGGCCTGACTCTCGGTGACAATGCCTTTGACAACCTGAGCGTATTGGACGAACTGGTGCAGGGGATCGGCCGGGCTGGCTTGCCCTGGCACTATGTGCCCGGCAACCATGACACGGATTATGACGCCCCCTCCCGGGAATATTCTTACGAGACCTATCAACGTCACGTCGGTCCATCTTATTATGCGGCCGCTTACGGGAACGCGCATATCCTGGTCCTGAACGACATTTGTTACGACTTGCCTTCCAGCGATTATCATGCGGAACTCGGCGAAGGGCAACTCGCTTTTATCCGGAACTATCTCGCGGGGGTGCCTTCCGACGCATTCATCGTCCTGTTGATGCACATTCCTATCATGAGTATCAAAGACAAGGCCGCCTTGTTCGAAGCCATTGCACCCTTTAAAAACTGTATTTCATTGTCCGCGCACACCCACAACCATGGGCACTTTTTCCTCGACGCCGATGATGGCTGGCCCGGGGAAAAACCCCATCATCATATCGTGCAGGGTACCGCCTGCGGTTCCTGGTATGGCGGGTTTTACAATGCCGTAGGCATCCCGGAATCCGTCATGGACGATGGCACGCCCAAGGGGTATTCCATTCTCACCCTTGACGGCGCCAAGTATGACTTGGCCTACCGTGCTTCCAACCGCCCGCCCTCCTATCAAATGGATATCCATGCGCCGGAGCGGTTGACCTCCGATGCGGCGGAGACAGACAAGCAGGTGACGGTCAATTTCTGGAACGGCACCGAGCGCTGCCGCCTCGAAATGCGCCTGAACGATGGAGACTGGCTGCCCATGGAACAGTTTGAAGGCAAGGCGCCCTTTTACGCCGAACTGGCGGAACGGCAAAAAACCTTTATAAAACTGGTCTCCAACGGACGCGCCATGGAAGAGTTGTCCAAGCAGAAGATCAACCACCTCCGAAGAAAATTCAAACCCGCCATCGGCGGCGGTTCCCCCGTAGAACCTTCCGACACCAACCACCTGTGGCGCGCCACGCTGCCGGAAAATCTCGTGCCTGGGTGTAACCGGTTAGAGGTCCGTGCCCAAACCGTTTTTGGTCATACCCATGAAGCCAGATGTTTTGTGTATTCCCAATAAGGGCGATGGAACGGGATTCAATAATCCCTCGGGTGGATTCCGGCTGTGACTCGGTAGTTGGCCGTCAAGAGCGATCCGACCCGCAGGTACTTTCTTTCGCGGGTTTGCCGGATCGCGCAAAAATTACGTTTATAGGGTAGAAAGCTTTGCCGTAACATTGGTATGCTAGTCAAAGCAACGATGGAGTATCATCATTATGCGACACCCCCAGGTATGGCTGAAGAAAACCGCCCTTGTTCTTATTACGGTATTGATTTCCATGATTTTGGGTTGCGGCCAGATTACAGACAAGGACCGTATCCGTATCGCCAAGATCGGGGATCACTTTATCACCCGCGGTGATTTGTTCAAACTGATACGCGAAATGCCCGACACGGATCGTCCCATCATTCGTACCCGCAGCGACCTGCTTCGCGTACTGAACCAACATATTGACAGCCGGATAAAACTGCCCCTGGGAAAGAAACTGGCCGCGGAGGGTAAAGTGAATGTGGACCGGGAGTTTGCGCGTGAGCAATTCTTTAATGAAAGTGGGGATGAAGCGGAACAACTGCGCGCCATGTGGAAGATGGAAGTGCCCCAAGCGGGTGTGATTACGCCCATGATGAAACTTTACGGGCTGACCCCGGAACTGCTGCAATTCAACAAGGACAACATCGAGGAAAGCACTGACCGGATGGTAGAAAAACTCCAGGCCGACCAGGCGGTGGAATATCTCGCCGCCGAAGCTGTCAAGGGGGGGGAGATTACACTGGAAGAGGCTGAAATAAAACGCGAATATGAATTCATGAAGGAACAGCTGGTCACCTTCGAAGAACTGCAGTTCTTGGGTATTCGCTTTCCGGCAAGCGATACAAGCGCCCTGACCCAAGCCGCCGCAGTGCGCAGCCGACTCACCGCAGGCGAGTCTTTTGACAGCCTGGCCACAGAATTTGAAAAGAGAGGCGCTGCGGATGGTTGGCAGTATGTATTTGAGTCGGGCATTATGAACAATCCGGCACTGGAAAGATTCCGCGGCTTTTGGACAGAAGCGTCTGGCGCGGTTCCGGGAGACATCGTGGGTCCCCTTTATCTGCCTGCCTATCAGCAGGTGGCCCAGGATCAGACCGGCCGCACCAAGTCCGTGGAAATGCCCGATTCCTACATTGTCTTTAAAGTGCTTGACCACAAAGCGGCAGGTATCCTCGAATACGAGAAAGCCAAGCCGCTGGTTATACGTCCTTTGCTGGTATCCAAAATGATGCATCGGTTGCGCGAAGAACGCGGCGTCGAAATTTATGAGGATAAATTGCCGGACCCCTCACAGTTTGCGGGACCTGCAGCATCCTTTTAAGACCTTCTCTAATTGAAAGGAATCATCATGAAATACGGCATACCCACCGTCCTGTTGCTGATTCTCGCGGTTGCCGCCGCCCAGGGCGAATTGATCTTACCAAAGTTTCATACCAATGTCGAGACGTATCGTGTCTTTGGCTCGGAACATCCAGGACCCTATAAACACCCTGCTTCTATAACACAACTGGGAAATGGTGACCTCTATATTGCCTATTACGGCGGCGCCAATGAGTATTCCGCCGACACGGCCGTTTATGGTTCCCGATTGGTGAAGGGGGAAACCGTCTGGAGTTTTCCCCTGCCTATTGCCCAAATACCGTTTCATGGCGTGGGGAACCCTGTTGTCTGGCAGGCGCCAGACAGCCTTGTCTGGTTGTTCTTCAACACGCAGTACGGCGAGACTTGGTCCAATGCGCGGGTTCACGCGAAAATATCCCGTGACGGCGCTCAATCCTGGTCGGACTCCTTTGTTCTTGTTATGGAGGAAGGGTCCATGGTGCGCGGCCAGCCTATCGTACTACATAACGGCGACTACCTCCTGCCCCTTTATCATGAAACCGGCGAGGACCGGGAGCGCAGTGAGGCCGATACCTGTAGTTACTTTATGCGCTATAATCCCGAAAAACAACAATGGACCGAAACCAATCGAATTCATTCTCCGGAAGGCAACCTCCAGGCACAGGTAGTGCAACTCAATGAAAATGACTTGTTTTGTTTCCTGCGGCGGGGCGGTGGTTTTGAACCCACCGAGGACGGCTGGATGTTGCGCGCTTCTTCCAGCGACGGCGGCTATACCTGGACGGATGCTGAACGAACCACGTTTCCAAATCCCAATTCCGCAGTGGAACTCATCAAGTTGAAAAACGGTCACTTGCTGCTGGTATACAACCACAATATGAACGACCGCACTCCATTAAACGTGGCCGTCAGCACCGATAACGGCCAGACCTGGCCTTACAGCAGGGCCATAGCGGGAGGCGATAACACGTATGCCTATCCCTATGCCATTCAAGGCCAGGATGATAAGATCTACCTGGTGTATACCACAAACAATCGTACTACGGTAATGATGACCGTATTCGAGGAGGCGGCCATTATTGAAAAACGCGACTAGTCATTCTGGAAGGGAGCACTTATGTTCCGCATAGTTGGTGTGGCCTGCCTGGTGGTTACTGCCGTACTTCCCGTCCTTGCCGCCCGTGCTTTTACCATAAAAGTGGCACTACTGCAAATGCAGCCGGACGGAAACCATGTAGCAGAGAATCTGTCAAAAGCCGGGGAGTTTTGCCGTCAAGCGGCAGCATTGGGCGCCGATATCGCCCTCATGCCGGAAATGTGGAGTATCGGCTATACCCGCTTTGATCCCAAGGTACCCGGCGCACGCGAAGCCTTTTACAAAGATGCGCTCTCTTTGGAGGATGAGGAAATCCAACAGTTCGCCCGACTTGCTCTGGACTTGGATATGGCCATCGGCCTTAGCTATTTGGAGCGGTTTGAACCCACACCCAGAAATACCCTGACGCTTTTTGACCGTCACGGCAACGTCGCATTCAGTTACGCTAAAGTACACACGAGTGATTTCAAGCCCATGGAAGCTTCCATGACACCGGGCGACGGCTTTCATACCGCCGTACTGGACACACGTTCTGGTTCTGTCCGGGTCGGCGCCATGATTTGCTTCGATCGGGAACAGCCTGAAAGCGCACGCATCCTCATGCTGCAAGGCGCCGAACTGGTACTCACACCCAATGCATGCCGCCTGGATGCATTGCGTCTTGACCAATTCAAAATTCGGGCATGGGAAAACGCCATGGGAATGGCCATGGCCAATTATCCCGCGCCCCAACATAACGGCCATTCCGTGGCCTATGATACCGAAGGCAATTGCCTCGTGTTGGCTGGGGAGGAGGAAGGGATTTTCACGGCCACTTTTGACTTGGATGCCATCCGCGCCATGCGCGCAAAAACCATCTGGGGAAATGCCTACCGCCGACCTCATCGTTATCAGGCCCTTGTCCTGCCCGGTCAGGACACCATCTGGCATCGTTTGGACGGCTATCACCTGCCCTATCAACCTTCCCAACGATAATCCGGCGGCACTTCCCAGTAACTATCCATAAGGATTCCCAAAATCCCCCACATGAAAGGGTCAAGGGAAAAATTTGCATTCAGGATTTCCTTATGTTATAATAAATCAATTAGTTAGATGTCACCGCAACCAGGCACGGTGGTTTGCGACAGTGACGAGGGGGCATGGACAATCAGACCATCACATGGGTTATGGTATAGGAGATGCTGATATGTCTCGCGTAATTTTGCACTATAAGCTAACCAAACAAGAACAACAGCTTTGGAAACAAGAAGAACTTCGCGGCTGGCGTGCAGCAATGCAAGGATTTGTGGAAGATGAAGCCCGCAAACAGGGCTACGCAAAATACGCGATCTATGACCGTGACAATGCGCTTATTGTAAAGTGTGCCGTAACCGTCGAGTGCGAGAATCCTAATTCCTGAACGTGGCTCTCAGGAAATATTCGGGACACAATAATCCGGATATTTCATGAGGAGGCACTATTCAATTTCACTTATTTGTAATTAAATCCTTGGAATAGCGTGCATGCAGGATATGTCATAGGGGGACATTTTTGGGGAAAAGCCCACCCGGAAAGATGGGGAATATCAACGTTCAAGGCACTACATGCCCGGGTATATGACCTTATTGGGGAAAGGAGTATCCGGCGTAACCAAGGGCTGCACTACCATGTTGTTGCGATGAATTACTTCATCGAAGTCCTTACGTCCCAGAATGGCGGCGATGTCCGTACTTCTTTTCCCTTGAATTGCGCGCAACTCGTTGCTGTTATAATTGACCAGTCCCCGGGCAATAATCTTTCCGGAATCATCTACGATTCGTACCGCCGCCCCTGCATTAAATTTTCCCTCAACACCGGTGACCCCTGCGGGCAACAAACTTTTACCCTGGTTAACCAAGGCCTTGCATGCTCCTTTATCCACAATTACGGTGCCCGCAATCGCCCGGCCAAAGGCTATCCAGCGTTTGCGATGGGATAAGATCGCCTGCGCCGGAAAAAAACGTGTCCTTTCGGCTTCCCCGGAAAGAACCTTGTGAAGTATTCGTTCCCGTGTCCCCGAGGTAATGATACAGTCCACGCCTGCCGCCGTCGCTATCTTGGCCGCCTCGATTTTAGTACGCATTCCCCCCGTTGCTGCGACACTGCCCGCGCCGCCCGCCGCCGCTTCGATATCCGGGGTGACTTGACGCACATCACAAATCAAGCGCGCTTCCTTGCCGCATTGTGGATTCCTATCGTACAATCCGTCAACATCAGTCAGTAGAATAAGAAGGTTCGCGTTTATTTTGGCGGCAATTTTGGCGGCAAGGGTGTCATTATCGCCGAACTTGAGTTCCTCGGTGGCCGTGGAATCGTTCTCATTAATAATGGGAACGACACTACCGAGACTGAATAGAGTATTCAGTGTATTACGAATATTCAAATAGTTCTGGCGGGAGTCCAGATCGGCTTGGGTCAACAATATCTGGGCTGTGGTCAGCCCCTCGCCATAAGTGCGAAACAACGTTTCATAGTAATGCATTAACCGGGACTGGCCAATAGCGGCAATAGCCTGCTTTTCAGGCAGTGAAGCGGGACGTTTACCCATGCCCAGGGCGTTCATCCCGCAACCGACCGCTCCCGAGCTTACAATGATGATATCCGTCCCATAATTGCTTTTGAGCTCGCACACCTCTTTTACCAAATTTTCCAGGACATGCCCCTCAAATCCGAGTTTGCCCGCCAGGAGGTTGGTGCCTATTTTAATTACCAATCGTTTTATTTCTTCCGGAGAGACTTTCATAAACACTCCCAAAATACGATACCGCGGTTATGTACGTACAAAAAATGAATATCCGTTATCCTTCGCTTGTATTGATATTTTCTCAACTGCTGAGTACACCCCTGCTTCTCGGCTAATCGTGTATCCACCTATCCATGCGACGTCCATGTAATGTGCCTGTCACGATTATCCGGCTGAATTTTATTATAAACGAGTTGTGCGAGAAGCGCCAACATTATGCTCCGGTTCGCATGAAGTATGAGTATCCCGAACAGACTATGATAAAATGTTTTATGACTTTAAAATGTGTGATTATTCGCCTTGCAACAGTGTTCCCGGTTGCACGAAGCGAAAGTATTCAGGGAAGTAGAGGCTGGTAATGATAACACCGGTGACGCCGGGATAGGGTAAGCAGATGAAAAAAGTAGCGGCATTTCTTTTTCTTTTCCTGATGATGGCGGCTTCAATCTCTTTGCCAGCCAATGGTGAAGACGAAGCCTATACCATAGACCGCAAGGCATGGTTCGTGGGTCCGAATGAATTGCGCGTCCAGTTGACAATTAATGAGACAACTGCCGGCCTTTACGAAGTACAAGCCATAGGGTTGAGCGATCTATTTCCGGCGGGATGGGTTTACTTTATCCACTTGGAAGAATATTATGTCAAAGGGGATACCCCGACTCCGGAT
>JAEAMG010002908.1_pt1 | contig 10006 bp, 5 predicted proteins | sample 8958741 | NCBI WGS metagenome assembly JAEAMG01 (sample SAMN16933256, study PRJNA681125) | bioreactor sludge metagenome | isolation source: anaerobic bioreactor treating anionic surfactant - SDBS | place: India: Bengaluru | collected 2019-02-28
CAGGCGCTTATAGATGCGGGGAAAGAGTACGGCAGATATGCAGAAATGGTTGTACAATTTGCCCGAAAGATGCTCTCCGCCGGGTATCCTGCGACTACCGGCGTATATTGCAAGGCTCCCTTTGATACACTGGGAGATACACTCCGTGGAACTAAAGCGGTACTTATGGATATGTATCGCAAACCGGAAAGAGTCCTGGAAGCCGTCGAGAAGATCACCGAATTGACCATCGTTACCACCATAGAAAAGGCAAATGCCGCAAACAGTCCGCTTGTAATGTTCCCGTTGCACAAGGGTGCTGACGGTTGGATGAACCAAAAACAATTCGAGAAATTCTATTGGCCGTCCCTCAAAAAAGTGGTGAATGCTCTTATCAATGAAGGTTTTGTAGTGATGCTTTTCGCCGAGGGAAGCTACAACAGCCGACTGGAATCAGTCAATGAGTTTCCAAAAGGCTCCATTGTCTGGTGGTTTGATCAGACCGATATAGCAAGAGCCAAGGCGATCCTGGGTGACAAGTGTTGTATCTGTGGAAACCTGCCTTCTTCTCTCCTTGTCACGGGAACGCCGCAGCAGGTAAAGGATACGTGTAAAAAACTCATAAAGGTTGCAGGAGAAGGGGGCGGTTACATTTTGAGTCCCGGCGCGATGACAGATGAGGCAAAGATAGAAAATCTAAAAGCTATGGTCGATGCCGCGAAGGAATATGGAGTATATCGGTAAAAAGATAAAAGTGACGTAATGCGGTGGTGGGCCAAGCAGATAACACCTGTTCCCAACGCAAAGCGTAGTGTTTCGTGAAGCTTTACTAATTCTGAATTAAAATGCAGAATGCACAATCAGGGAATCTTTAAAACTGGTTTTTTTCTTTCCTACTGCTCGTCTCTCATCAATTTGTACTGGCCACCCGTCAGAGTGGAAAAGTGGAAGATCGGTCTGTCTACCCGCAATAACTTGAGCGGACAGTGCCTCATGCCCTTCGGAACAAAGATCATGCAGCTTCTCGTGATAATATGTTTCTCATCCTCAATCCAGAATTCGATTTCACCGCCAAGCTCATAGGGATCCTCAGGGTTATTGCCGAAGAAACCGATAATTTCATCTGTATCGTGAGTGTGAGAACCGAGACCTTCAGCTGTGACATGCTCAGGCGGCCTTAGATACCACGAACAATTCATCTGAAAAGCTCCGTCGACCACTTTGTTATCCATCCAGAGTATCCGTGTTGCCCATTTCGCGTATTGCGCCGCCTTTTCCGGTGAATGTGGAGTTTTTAAGTCTGTAACAATGTGTTTACCGTATTTCGATTCAGGCATATATTCCTCCTTGTGGACTTGGTAAAGTGTCCACTTAAAAACTAAAAGTGCTTTTCAAATCGAATTTTGTTTTACTTCTACGCATGTCTTTCCTCTTAAAACCGAGAACTACATCAATCCTGCTTAATAACAACCATCATCCGGATATGAATCTCATGTCGATGTAAAATTTACCATACCGGCTCCGGGCGCGTATACCAAATTTTGTTGTGCTATTTGAATGCATTGGAGAAAAAAACCTCTTGCCCCTCTCTTGGTTCGATCCTGAAGCGGTACCATCGCCCGTTTTTCATCTCAGGATTATACCATCGGACCTCGTATGCCCCCAGTTTGGTGTCAGTAATATGACCCGTAAAAAGCACAGACAGATCATAGTTGTTGTCATCAACGCGAACGCCTTGTTCTTCAAGCGGGAGCCATTCCGCTCCGTCTTCACTATATTCGATCGACACCAATTGACGGTGGAAATCAATAAGTGTCGGTGGAACGTCAATCCAACTGTACATCCAGCATTCCTCACCGCCGACAGCCATTTGTTGTGTCGGCTCCACAAGCGTTGCACGTTTGCCTTTTGGAGTATCATACTCCTGATAGAATGTTCTTCCCGTGAGATTGAAAGTCCATTCAGTTGAAATATCACGTATTTCTCCTTTTGTTAACAGGTCGCTGACAAGCTTTGCTGTTTGTGCCGCAACAAAGGGATTGGTATTGGGCCCATAGAGTGTGTGGCCGCCCTCGTAACGCTGTTTCCCATATTCCTCAGGTGTAGTGCAGTAGCCGGTGTATCCGTTGGAGACACTTATTACTACGAAGCGCGTATCTGCGTTGATACCGTTTTCAATGGCCGATTTTGTGCAAGCCTCAACAATACGCCGGCCCGATTCCATGGTGACCTCGTAGGGAAGCGGCAAGAAGGTAATGTTACCCAGTTGTATAACCTGATACGTGATCATGTGGGGAAAATCATTGCGAGGTAAGATAAGCGATTGAAAAGACCCCGCGGTAATACGTTTATTTCCCTGGCATCCTGAAGTAAATATCTGCCTGCGTGAGCCTTCTCTAATAAAGGGCAACCAACTGAGTATAGGTGTGGGGCCTCCATCACTCGCGCCGGCAAGCAATGTGTTGCCTACCCGGGGAGGATCGCATATCTCTATCCCGTCGATGGTATTGTTTTTGAAATAATCAATCTCCCGAATGGCAGCCTGTATTTTTACATCAGCCCTGAGATTATGGGCCAGAGAGTTGAAAAGGGCGATGGCCTTTTGCCCAAGGCCCACACCGAGGCGTCGCGACTCTTTAAACCCAAGACTGCCGGGCGTTATGTCCGGCGCATTATCAGCATGAGTGCCGTTGGCCACAGCATGGACAAACGTGGTAGCGCCATGTTTTTTTGCCATCTCCCATTCAAGTTCCCGCTCTATATAGGCAAAAACATCGGCGTTATAAAACGTGTTATTTTTTGCGGGCACACTGGTGCCATGTATTGAAAAACTGGTGAAAGCACCGGCAGGTATATAAGCGCCAGTCTTCTCATTGAGACAATCGACACGCACCATGTGCATCATGGGGTTTACTGCTTTGCGAATATCGTTGGCCTTCTCAATATCGGCGTTCTTATTTGCCTGATAGGCCTGGATGCTGCGGTTTCGCGTAAAACCGTAAACTTCCATGCTTCCTGTAGCGATCCTTGCCGGTTTCCTGTTATTGTAAGCTTCAATTATCGCATCAGCAATTTGACCGGTTATGAATTCTAAAAACTTGAGGTCCAGGCCACCATCGTTACCCGCATTCATCACATAGAAGTTGCTTCCCAGGAGGTTGCCGGGGCCGGAATGTGTGTGGGTCCCCGACATCATGATGCCTCCCATATCCAGATCGGTTTTCCGGGCCACTAGTTCAGCGAGCTTGCGGTGCACCAGTTCTGAGCCCGACAGAAGATCACACTGGACCAGGGCTACGGGTTTTTTATCTACCGATTTAAGGTATATGACCCGGGCGTAGAGGCGGGTACGAAAGCCATTCCCTGAGTTTCCGTTCGTCGCGTAGCCTGTCGTAGGCATACCCGGACGCGGTGTAATGTCTACCCTGCCGATACCGGCAAGGAATGTTACATTATATTCGGAAGGTAAGGGTGTCTCCTGTCGAACATGCAGGTTGATGACAGGACCGCAACCTGCAATAATACATGCGGCAAGTAAAATAATACATATCAGGTTTAATCGTAACACGCCGGGTCTCCTGATTGATGAATATTCTTTCTCACTTTTAATAGTTCTTGTAAATATTTTTTTCTCATTCGTATCATTCGACGGGACTCTCCTATCCGGTTGAACAGAGATTTCTCCAGCGTACGTTACGTCATTGTGTATTCACGAAATCGGTGAAAAAAGCTTTTCAGACTATTGATTGGACAAGTTAGTCATGATCGGATGGACTAAAAAATTCTTTCCCTTCCTTGTATGAGTATTTGAAAAGAGAGATAAAGCAGCAAAAGCTGTTTGCTATCCTTCAGGTCAACATTCATAATTCCTTTAATCTTATCTATCCGGTATTTGAGGGTGTTTCGGTGTATATTCAGAGCTGAAATAACCCCGCATGGGTTATTAATGTTTTCAAGATATTGATAAAGAAACTTTAAATACTTGGTGTTATTCCTCCTGTCATATTCCCGAAGAATAAAAATAGAAGGATGGCAGAATTGATACAATTCCTGCTGTTCTGAACACGTTGAAAGCATATGTTCAAACAGATAATTCTCATAATAATGCAAACAATTCTCTCTATTCATATGTCTGCCCAGTTCAATTGCCTTTAATGACTGGTTATGGAATTTGTCCATTTCTTTCAGTGATGAAAAAACGCTGCTGAGACCAGCCATCATATGGTTTTCCGTAAGAAATATAACAAGCCTCTCCTCTATTTCTCTTGAGAAAGGCCTGTCACCACTATGATTTATTATGAATACAATATTGTCTTTATAAAACAAAGCAGTGTTGTCAGGAATCATTCGACTTAAATAATCTTTTACAAAAAATTTGGGCATATTCGAATAATCAGCTTCACTGAACACGACCGTCATTATATAAAGTCTGTCTTTAAATTCGCAATCAAGGTATTTTAATCTTTCCTGAATTTCCTCCGGGTCCTGTATTTTTCCAGCTAATAGATCTTTAATAAAACTTTCATTTTTCAACCCGTTATACAAATTGCCATCCTTCTGCATTTCAAGTGAAATCGCGTTCGAGATTAGCTGAATAATTTCTATATCCTCATCGGAAAATTTCTTTTCGAGCCCAAGCACAACCAGGTGGCCTACTACAATATCGGCAATGCAGATTTTTGACCAAACCCGGGAAGTCCTCGGCTTTAAGCTACTCTCAAAAAGGACAGGAGCATTGCTTTCATTGAGACGTTCGAAAGCTCTGGCCTTCATCATTTTTTTAATATCTTCGTACGTGTGGTAACCCCTTTTCACAACGTTATTCCAGACCACGTCATCAATTTCCACATTTTTTGTATAAGCGAGCAATTTAAAGCTGGTGTCCCTGGCGAACATCGGTTTTTCAAGCAGCATTGAACCGGTATCCACTACATCCTGTATGCCCTTGCCCTGAACCAGCGATTCGAGCAATCTTGCAGAACCGGAGAAGTATCTACTCTCCGAAGATAAGATGTCCTGGACTGAGTTAAACAAGGATGCTATTGTAACTCCAGTGATAAATAAAACATTGTGCTGCTGTATCCCGGATGGTCGAGTTGTGTCAGGGGTATCAACTATAAGAGCGAAGCCGGATTTGTCTAAACCATCAACACCTGACGGGAAATCAGAGATTTTTCCCACATAAATAACGCCTGATTCCAAAGAAACCATCTTTCTTTGGAGCAATTTGCCGTAATTTATTTCAATCTCCTGAAGGGGACACTGATGGGTTAGAGAACATTTAGCTTTCAATTTCTCTGCAATTGTGTCAAACCTGATTCCCATTAGTTATAACCATTTATATATGTCATTTTGCACAAAAGACAATTGGTGCATTTGTGCACCTTTACCCTTGTATCATATAGGATATTCGGATAGTTTTCTACAATAATCTTAATGGAAAGGCTTTATGAAGAGAAGAAGGAACGGCACTTTTATCAAAAGGGTTGCTATCGGATACATACTTCTACCATTTTAAATACACAGCCTGAAAGAAAAAGGGGGGCGAGAATGAGAATTTCTCTTTGTTTTTATAAGGAATAACCATTGATTTTTACTATTTAGAAAAATTTTTTTACAGGACACTAACTAAAAAAGGAGGACAAAGTAATGAGAAGAATAATCACATGTATCGTTTTATTTTCGACATTCATATTGACTTTTTTAGGCTCTGCAGTGGCTTATGAAGCCCTGAACGGCCCCACGGGAGTACTCAAGCACGACAAGGCCAAGGCTTATAACGGCTATACCCTGTTTTCACCCTCGAGTAATAGTAAAACAGCCTATCTCATCGACATGGAAGGGAACGTGGTCCATAAATGGGAGACCCAGTACTTGCCCTGGACCGCGATGTTGCTCGAAAATGGTAATCTTCTCAGGAGCGGAAGGTTACCTGATCCTCCTGTCAACATGGGAGGAGTCGGAGGTGTTGTCCAAGAGATCGACTGGGACGGCAAGGTGGTCTGGGAATACAAGATGTTTTCACCAACGGAGGCGCAACATCACTGTTTTGATCGAATGCCCAATGGTAATACTTTGATTCTGGGCTGGGAGTATAAAAGCATTGAAGATGCCATTGCCAAGGGCAGGGATCCAAAGACAATCCCTCCAGCCGTTTTTGCAGGAGGTAAGTGGATCTATGGCTTCTGGCCTGACTTTGTTCGAGAAGTGGACAAGGCTGGAAAGACTGTGTGGGAATGGCATGCCTGGGACCATATCGGCAAGGGCCCCACCAAGCTGGATATCAATTATAAACTCCCGGAACCGGTAGGCGAATACTATCCCAATTTTGACTGGACCCATTTTAACACCGTGGAGTATAATCCTAAGACAGATCAGGTCATTGTGAATTCAAGGAACTTCGGTGAGACTATGCTGATAGACCACAAGACCGGTAAAATTCAGTGGCGCTGGGGCAATCTCTGTGCCTATGGCCAGGGGAAATGCCCGTCTTATTACGATGACGGAGATCAACAGCTTTTTGGATCCCATCATGCCTCCTTCTTAGAGAATGGGAACATTCTGATCTTCGACAACGGTTCAGAAAGGCCTGAGGGGAACCGCTCACGCGTTGTTGAAGTAAACCCGAGGACAAACAAGATCATATGGGAATACTATTCAAACGATTCCACAAGCTTTTTTTCTTATCGCCAGGGTTCAGCACAGCGGCTTCCCAATGGGAACGTCCTGATCACGTCAACCCAGCATGGGCATCTCTTTGAGGTGACCCCCAAAAAGGAAATTGTGTGGGAGTATGTGATCCCAATCGACGACGGTAAGGTCAAGTGTTTCTTGCAAGATGCTCCTCGAAAGAACTCGATGAGCAATCAGACCCATAGGTCCTATCGATATGGTGCTGACTATCCCGGCCTGAAGGGCAAGGACCTCAGCAAGAAAGTGCCTTTGACACCGGATTGCCCTGAGTTCTGGAAGCTTTATAAGACTGCGCAATAGCATGTCGGGTGAAGTTACTATAATAATAAATTAAGTTCTTCAACCAACATTGGGGGTGCCCTTGACAATGGCACCCCCTCTTACAAATCCTGCTTGTCACGCTATCGTAATCTGTCTATCCTGACAGGCTGACCTCAGTTCGTCTGATAATATCGTCCTGGACACCTTTGCCGAGGTCCACGAAATAAGCGCTGTATCCGGCTACTCGCACGATTAAATCTTTATGGTTTTCAGGGACCTTCTGGGCGTCGAGCAATTTTTCCTTCCCGACGATATTGAATTGAACCCATTTACCTCCCATATCAGAGTAAGTATCAATGAGCATACCCAGCTTTTTCAAGTCCTCTGTCTTTGTCAGGGCTGAGTCGTGCAGTTTCATGTTGAGCAATGCAGACGAACATGTTGCCTGGTCAATTTTCAACGCGCTCTTAAAGAGCGCTGTAGGACCATTGGTATCTTTCCCCTGCGAAGGTGATACCGTTCCGTCAGCCAGCGTTGTGCCGGCCAGCCTGCCGTCGGGTGTGGCACCGGTTATTGCGCCGCCGGCCCACATGGATGAAATAGATGCCCCGCCGACACCCTTGATCTTACCTCCCACAGGACGCTGGGCTGTCTTGTATTTTGCTTCTTCGTCGATAATGAACTTGTAGATATCTTTCGCAATCAAGTCGACGTAGTCATCATCATTTCCGTATTTAGGTGCTTGCAGGCACATCTTCCGTATTTCTTCATTCCCTTCGAAATTCCGGGCTAAAGCCTGTTTTAACTGTTTCATGCTTATTTTCTTTTCATCAAAAACGAGTTTTTTGATAGCGGCCAATGAATCTATTACATTCACTGCACCCACAGGCACCATAATTGCCCGGAAATCGTAAGGAGGCACCGCTTCTCTCTGAGATACCGGTTTTCCCATTTTGATGCCATCGTGCATCATGGCGGTTTCGAGGATTTCCACGGCATCATAGTAATGTGTCAATCTTCTTGAATAGGCGATGAGAGCGCTATGTTCATGCCACAGACCTATGAGATATGATAAGAAGCTCTTAAATGCAGTGTAGAACTCTTCGAACGTTTTAAAGTCTTCAACGTTTACTTTTTGAAATCCGGCATCCAGACCTGTCTTGGGATCCGTACCACCGTTCATAAAGAGTTCCAGGACTCTCGGTACAACAAAGAAGCCGCCGCCAAGAAAACTTGCTTTACCCGGAATAGCCGGATCAAGACACCCGGCGAGATGATAGTTACGGGCATCTTCTATTGGTATATCTCCTGATGTCATATAGCTGATGAATGACCTGTCCAACGCGAAGGCGGGCATTCCCATTCCTGTCTTCACAACCTCAAGCGCCTTGATCATTAAATCGTCAGGTGTTTTTTCATGGATCCTCAATGATATGGTATGATGAGGTATCCTCAGTCTGTTCGCTGCTTCCAGTACAAGGTAGGTCAACTCGTTAGTGGCGTCTTTTCCATCAGGTTTTACCCCTCCGATAGTCATGTTACGCCATTTTGCGAACCCGACGTGCTGCGCACGTTTTGCACCCGAAAGTTTGATGTTCTCAGGCTTCATACATTTGATGCGCAGCTCGCACAGTAACTCAAGAACTTCTTCGTCATTGATTGCGCCCTCATCTGTATCCTTTCTATAGAACGGATACATATACTGGTCAAATCTTCCCAGGTTTGTGGTTGACGCAGGTGTAAATAATATCTGGTTGATCCAGAGCGACTGCATTGCCTCGCGGAAATTTCTCGGCCGATTGGCAGGCACCCGGCGACAAGCTTCTGCTATTCTTTTCAATTCTTTCTTTCGGCTGGGGTCCTTTTCATTCGCTGCCATCGATTCGGCGGCGTCAGCGTATCTCTCAGCAAGGCGGATAACAGCTTTAAGAACAATAGCCACCGCTTCCAGGAAATGTTTCTTTTCAACGGCATTCTGATCGAGCAGTTTTGTGGCTCTCAGCTCTTCCTCGGTTTCCTTTATTATCGGATTAAGACCATTTATCCATCTTTCAAAGTCCGTGTAGCAATCGGTGAAGTTGAAAGACAGACAAAGACCGCTGCCAGCGTACGCTCCTCTGAACTCTTCCTTTTTTTTCATCGGAGGCAGGGTGATTCCCAGCTGGAGAAAACCGAACAGTCTGTCGTCGAACAGCTTCGATTGGGTGTACTCGGCGCACCGTGTTTCCCAGTATTTACCTACTTCCTTTATCACAGCCCATTCTTTCTCTTCAACGGAGACAATCTCATCTTCTACAGCGCCTTTTATATCTTCCTCGTTCCAAAGCCCCAGAAAGGGGTCGAGTTCGGCGCCCCAGGGTTTGCTCGCTCCTTCGCCGACAATAAGCTCATCATCATCAATCGATACCGGAATATTTTCCAGCATATGTGCGTATGCCTTTGCGTGTCTCAAGATAGGCGGTTCGCCCTCTGTTTTTTTGTACGATTCGGTAACCAGGCGGGCTTTTTCCGTGCAGAGCGGAAAGCTTTTCTTTTGAATTTTGTCCGTTAGTTTTTCTATTCTTGTTTTCATTTACAACACCTCTTCCTTTCGTTCAATGTTTTATGCTTTTGTTGGCAGGCTGTTGATTGAGCTGATTTCTGCAGCCTTTGCATACACCTCTGAGATTTATCTGTATAGTATCAATGCGATGTCCGTTCAGATGGGCTGTCCTTAAAAAATCTCTATCAGCAATATTCGGAGCAGCATGCACAAGATCGAAGATCTTTCCGCACACCTTGCAATAGAAGTGATGGTGAGGATCTGTACATGGGTCAAACCTTGTCCTCTGCGGATCAATATCCAATTCCTGAATTTGCACTGCTTCAGAAAGTTTAGATAGTGTATTATACACAGTCGCAAAAGACATACCGGGAAACTGCTTCAGCAATTCGGCATATATGTCTTCTGCGGAAGGATGATTTTTATTTCCATTCAAAAATGTTAATATAGCTTGTCTTTGTGGAGTGATTTTTAAACCAATTTCCTTAAGCTGTTTTATTGTCAGATGTTCCATATTAGAATCATTATAAC
>JAEAMG010002909.1_pt1 | contig 10006 bp, 13 predicted proteins | sample 8958741 | NCBI WGS metagenome assembly JAEAMG01 (sample SAMN16933256, study PRJNA681125) | bioreactor sludge metagenome | isolation source: anaerobic bioreactor treating anionic surfactant - SDBS | place: India: Bengaluru | collected 2019-02-28
TTTTCTGCCCTCAAGTCGATCACTTTTTCCGCCACGGCACCGTTCACAGTTTGGCTAGTTCTTTGGCGATCGGCTAATCAGCATTAGCACCGCACCTAACAACATAAGGATAAGGCCAAGCATGAGCCAGTCCTCGCCACCTACTACTATTCCGGATTTGCCCGCCATTAGCAGTCCGACAAGGAGTAGTATTTGGCCAATACGTCTCTTGTGTTGCATGGCATCGTACCAGCGGTTGAGATTGTTCTGCAAGCTGGAAACTTCATCATATTGCCGGGCGGTGTAGCCGAAGAGGCAATCGACGGCCGAGTTGGTCTGCGACGTGCGGTTGCCGTAGGCGTCGTAGACGTGGTGGTTCGCGATCGTCGTTACGTCCGTATTTGAATCATACGTCGCCAAATCGCGGACCGTGCCTAGATTGTCCACGAGCGGCCAGACGACGTCGCCCGCCGTCTCCAGGCTCTCGACGTGCTCATCGGCCAAAAGCTGATCGATCGCCGGGCCCCAAAGATATCGGTGCGAAAGGTCGGACGCCGACAAAGCACTTGGGCCGCCCACGATCTTGTCGAACTGCAACGCGATCTGGTTGCCGTCGTAAACGTAGGCCGACTCTTGGATCGGCACCGTGCCGCCGCTCCGGCCTGCATCGACCGTTCGGAAGACCAGCCGGTTGGCGTAGTCGTAGGCATAATCGACCGTGTGGTCAACCGCCCCGCCATAGGTCGCCGTTTGAACGACGCCCGTCAAGGGAAGCCCGGTAAACAGGAGTTTTTGGCCCAGCACTACCCGACATTATTTGTGTTCCCGCCGGACGGTTACACAATTCACCTGAGCATCAATAGTGTTTGTAGCTGTTCTATCGCCTGAATTTTCGCCATATTGAGTCGATTCGCCATGAAGAGTCTCCGTCAACCAAGAAAGGGTTGACGAAACTCTTCCGCAAATTTCGCCTTGCTCAAAATGGATGCTTTTGACCGCCCGCTAATAAAGCACCCACAGGTATTGATATTCCGTCTGGCGAATCGCCGTGGGGCGAGATCCCCGCTGGGCCCAGGCGTTGGTGGTTGCCTCCCTTGTTGGCCGAATTGTGACGCATCCTGAAGGTGAATCCGGAGCCGCTTGCCGGGATGTTCCGCAACACAAGCTTCACCGCGGCGGGGATCCGTCTCAATCCAACGGCACCAGCTTCGGCATGGGCACGCGCCGACCATACACCCGGCCATGCTGGGCCGTTAACTCGCGAAACTTCAGCCGTAGAAACGAATAGACCGATTCCGGCGGCTCTAATGCCAGCCAACGGTCCAAGAGAGCCTCGATATGGGCGTCGTACTGCTTCTGCGAAGAGCCGTGGGCAAAACAGCGACCGCCCAGCCGACGCAAATCACCGTCAAAATTCGGGCCGATATGCCACAACTCATGCAATGTCGTGACGAGCTTTTCACGGAATGGCAAATCAAAAAAACGCGGCAGATAGAAGTTCAATATGTAGAACATCTCGCGGCCGTCCGGATCGTAAAGCCGCTGAATGCCCCAGCGGCGTTTCCGCCGAAATGTATGCATTTTGCCGCCGGCAAACCGCAACGGCGTCATCGAGGCGTGCATCCCCAAACTGCCCGTCCGACGAGTTTGGGCAAAACTGACCGCCACCCGCGACATATCGATATGACGGAGCTGGTCAAGCCGGCCGACCATGTCTTCGCACAGTCGGCGAATATGCAGCGTGAAATCGAACCCGGAGCGTGGCGGATCGAGACGCAAATAGGGCTGCTGTCGGGCGGATTCCATTCCTGATTTCCCGCAATGTTTTAGAAGCTCCAGCCGGGAGAGTCATTCACAAAAAAAAGAACACTAATTCCCACTAATCTACACTGATTTGGTAATCAGCGGCAATCAGTGAGAATTAGTGTTCTTAAAATATCTCGGTAGTTTCTACTTTCGCCTATTCGGCCGCATTGGGAGTCGTTTCGGCCGCTTGCTCGGCAGGCTTTACTTCGGGCTGCTCCGAATCGAACACCGGCCGAGCGGCTTTCTTCCGCACGCGATCGTTCTTACCGACCAGCTCCAGGATCGCGCGGGTGCCGGCATCGCCCAGGCGTGGCTTCGCCAAACGAAGAACGCGCGTGTAACCGCCGTCGCGATCCTCGTAGCGAGGTGCAATCTCCTCGAAAAGAATCTTCACGGCCTTCTTATCGCCCAACAGACGCAAGGCACGACGGCGCGCGGCAACGACCGGGGCAATCGTCTTGTTCCATTCTTTCCACTGATCGCTGTTGCGCCATGTGCGCCACTGCTCGCTATTGCGCTCAGCTTGGGGCTCCATCTGATCGGCGGCGTTAAGATGCGGCAGCGCCTTGCGTGCAATGGTGATGCAGCGCTCGACCAACGGCCGTACTTCCTTAGCCTTCTCAATCGTGGTGATGATCCGGCCCTTAACCTTGGGCTTGTTCTCGTCCAATTCGGCGTCACGTTCGGTCAAAAACAACGCCGTGGCCAATGCCCTGAGCAGAGCCCTTTGGTGTGGCGGCTTACGTCCGAGTTTACGGCCTTTTCTTCGATGTCGCATGGCTATCTCTCACGCAACCTTTAAGGTCGCAGCGTTACAGGATTCGCTTACCCGCCTTGGGGCGGCTTCACGTTGTTATTGCACTAAAAGGAACTGGCTGGTGCCGAGGGTAAACGCATTCCCAGCCGCAGACCGATGTCGGAAAGCTTCTCGCGAACTTCCGCCAGCGTCGTTTCGCCGAAGTTGCGTACTTCGAGCAATTGCTCCTCGGTGCGCGTCGCCAAGTCACGCACCGTGGTGATATTTTCCGATTCAAGACAGTTGGTCGCCCGCACGGACAAATCCAACTCGGCCAAGCTCATGTTGAGCTTCGCTTCCGTGGCCTGATCCAGCACAACCGCGCCCAGAGCGCGTGTTTCGCTGTGAACCATCGGTCCGAGTTCACTGTACTGCACGAACGGATTGAGGTGCTTGCGAAGAATCTTCGCCGATTCTACCAACGCCATCTCCGGCGTGACAGAACCGTTGGTCCAAATTTCGATCGTCAATCGATCGTAGTTCGTTTTCTGACCCACGCGGGTTTCTTCCACCTCGTAGCGGACCCGCGTAATGGGGCTGAACGCGGCGTCAATCGGAATAATGCCGATCTCTTGAGCTTGCGGCGTATGTTCGGTCGAAGGCACATAGCCGCGGCCGTTCTCGATCACCATCTCCAAAACAAACGGTACGTCTTCTGTCAAGTTGGCGATCACGTGATCCTTATTGATCACTTCAACTTGATCGTCGGTCCGAACGTCGGCGCCCGTGATCGGCCCCTTTGTGTTCTTCTCGATCCGAACCACCCGCGTCTGATCGCTGTAATTCTTCACGACCAGCGATTTGACGTTCAGCACGATATCGGTCACGTCTTCAATGACGCCCGGCAGGCTGCTGAACTCGTGCTGAGCGCCGTGCAATTTAATCTGGGTCACGGCACTACCTTCCAAGCTGGAAAGCAGCACGCGACGCAAACTGTTGCCGACCGTGACGCCGAATCCGCGCTCAAACGGCTCTGCCGTGAACTTGCCATAGGTGGCGGTCAACGTCGAACGATCCACGGATGTAAGGCTGGGCAACTCCAGGCCGCGCCATCGAATACGCATATGAAAGCTCCGATTCAATTACTGACTAGCGGCTATGAGTGGCTATTTCGAACAAAGCTCAACGATCAAGTGCGGCTGAACCGGAATCGACGCATCGGCGGCTTCCGGCATCCGAAGCACGTAACCTTCCGGCTGCGGCCCATCGACCCGATTCAGAAAATCGGGAATCTCGCGGGTCGTCTCGGCCAATATCGACTGCACCAGTTGCAAGCTCTTCGCACGATTCTTAATGCGAATCACGTCGCCGGGACGCGTCAAATAGCTCGGAATATCCACCCGGCGTCCATTGACCGTCACGTGACCGTGAGCAACCAGCAATCGTGCTTGCGCCCGCGAATTTCCAAAACACAACCGATAAACGATGTTGTCCAAACGTCGCTCCAGCAGGCTCATCAAGGCCTCGCCGGTATTGCCTTTGCCTTTATTGGCCATGGCGAATATCTTACGAAACTGCTTTTCAAGAACGCCGTAATGATGCTTCACCTTCTGCTTTTCGCGAAGGTGAGCGCCGTAGTCGGTCTGCTTGCCGCGACGGAAGGAACTCATGCCCGGTGCTGATTCGCGTCGTTCGAATGCACACTTGGGCGTATCGCAACGAGCCCCCTTGAGGAACAATTTCGCGCCCTCGCGGCGGCACATGCGGCAAACGGGTGAACTATGACGAGCCATGCTTCTGATCCCTAATTTCTTTTCTCAATGCTCAATTGTTCTAGACGCGGCGACGTTTCTTCGGACGGCAACCGTTGTGCGGCAATGGCGTAACATCCTCGATCGACTTGATCTTAAGCCCCGCCGCCTGCAAGGCCGTAATGGCGCTTTCGCGTCCGCTGCCGGGCCCCTTCACGCGCACATCCACTTCCTTCATGCCATATTTGATGGCCTTTTCCGCCACCTGCTGCGCGGACAACTGACCGGCAAAGGGCGTGCTCTTCCGGCTGCCCTTAAAACCAACCGTGCCGGCACTCGACCAACAAAGCACCTCTCCCTTGGTGTCCGAGATCGAAATTACCGTATTATTGAACGTCGCCTTGATATGGGCGACGCCTACCGTCACGCTGCGACGAGCTTTTTTCCGTGTCGTCGATGCTGCTGCCGTTGTCTTTGCCACCGTTAAGAAACTCCACGTACAGTTTTCAGTATTCCGCGATCAATATTCCGCTTTTCGGCATTCAGTTCTTGCGTTGTCGCGACACCCCTCAAAACTCTCGCAACCAAAAACCGACAACCGATGACTTACCTCAAATCCTTCACGCCCTTCTTGCCGGCCACCGTCTTCTTCGGCCCCTTGCGCGTGCGTGCGTTCGTGCGCGTCCGCTGACCCCGAACCGGAAGACCGCGACGATGCCGCACGCCGCGATAACAGGCAATATCCTTAAGACGGGCAATGTTCTGATTGCGCTGACGACGCAACTGGCCTTCCACCACGTAATCCTTGTCCAACAAGGCCGCCAGACGCGCCAATTCGTCCTCGCGCAGATCGCGGGCGTGTCCCTGCGGATTAATCCCCGCCTTGTGGCACAAATCACGGGCAATCTTCGGCCCAACCCCATACAGATAGGTCAGCGAAATAATCGTCGGCCGATCGTTCGGAATGTCTACACCCAAGAGACGCGGCATACTACGCTACTCCTCAAATAACTCGGTCGACAATCTTAACCTTGACGCTGCTTGTGTCGCGGGTTGCTGCAAACAACATACACAACGCCCCGACGACGAACAATCTTGCAGCTCTCACAAATCCGCTTTATGCTGGCTCGTACTTTCATGGCATTTACACACAAATTCGTTGCTAATGTACGGGGCAAAGCGCTTCAGTATAAACGCCGGCCCCGGAATGACACAAGACCCTCCGGCCAAGAAATTTTGCCTTTGGATCGAAATATTTTCCGCACACCCCCTCTACAGGACCGCCTTCCGCTGCTTTCCACAACAACCACACCGAATATCCGATATCACCCGTATCTTCCGCCGACTATCCATCCTATCAACAATGTGCCAAGCAGCCGCTTTTTACCACGTTTCCCCATTGGGACCTGCCGTCAACACCCACGGTCCATTCTCCGTGATCGCTACCGTGTGCTCGAAATGGGCACTCGGACGACCGTCCGTCGTCGCCTGCGTCCAATGGTCAGGTCGGGTGCGAACCCGCTTCGTCCCCATATTGACCATCGGCTCTACCGCAATCACCAAACCAGGCGTCAGCCGAAAATCTCCTACTCCTCGCCGTAATTGGGTATTGGCAAAATTCGGCACCTGGGGGTCTTCGTGCATGTCCCGGCCAATCCCGTGGCCTACGAATGCCTCGACGACCGAATATCGATGTTTCTTCACGTAAGCTTCCATCTCGGCCGCCACCTGGCTCCATCGCGAACACCGCCCCATTAACTCAATGGACAGGTTCAGCACATTCCGGGTAACGTCCAACAGACGGCGGACCTCGGGGCTCACTCGGCCGACGGCATAAGTTGACGCCGCATCGCCGCACCAGCCATTCAACTTGCAGCCCGTGTCTACGCTTACGATGTCTCCTTCTACCAACTTCCGTGATCCAGGAATCCCATGGACCACTTCCTCATTTACCGATACACACGTCGCGGCGGGAAACGGCACCGTACCGGGCACGCCCTTGAACAACGGGATCGCCCGATTTTCCACAAAATATCGATCCACTACAGCATCAATTTCCGCCGTCGTTACGCCCGGCTTGATCATGGCTGCGACACGCTGATGGGCTTGCCATACCAACAAGCCGGCTTTTCGCATCTCTGCCAATTCTCGCGGCGAGCGTAAAATCTCCACCCTTCGGCACTCCTACCGCACGGCGTCCAAGATTGCCTTGGCGCGGCCGAATATTTCGTCCACCGTGCCCAATCCGTCGATGCTCTTCAGCATTCCGCTGCGGCCGTAATACTCCAAAAGCGGTTCCGTCTGCTTGCGATAGGCCACCAACCGCTGGCGGATCACTTCCGGCGTGTCGTCTGCCCGGCCGCGGCCCGCCAAACGGCGGAACAGCTCTTCTTCCGGCACTTGCAACTCAAGCACCGCATCCAACGGCGTGCCCTTTTCCGCAAGCATCTTGTCGAGCGCCTCGGCCTGGGCAATCGTGCGAGGAAAACCGTCCAGCAAATAACCTTGTTCGCAATCCGGCGACTGCAATCGCTCGGCAATAATATCCACAATGATGTCGTCCGGCACCAAAGCGCCCGACGACATGAACTTTTCAGCCTTCACTCCAACTTCGGTCTTGGCGTCGCGTGCGGCACGGAGCATGTCTCCGGTCGACAGGTGCGCCATCTTATACGTTTTAACGAGCCGCTCCGCTTGCGTGCCTTTGCCGGCGCCGGGCGGTCCGATGAATACCATTCTCATGGATGCAAACTCCGTGGAAAAAAATGTTCAAGGTCCAATGTTCCATGCTCAAACAATGATTTGAACATGGAACATTGAACCTTGAACATTACTTATTAACCTGTTCGCTTAGCTCTTCTCCAGCAGCCCCTTGTAGTTACGCATCACCAAATGGCTGTCAACCTTCTGCACGAGGTCGAACGCCACGCTGACGGCGATCAACAAGCTGGTCCCGCCGTAAAAGCTGGCCAAACCATACTTCACGCCCATCCAAGTGGATACCAACGTTGGCAAAATGGCGACCAGGGCAAGGAAGCCCGCACCGACATAGGTAATGCGAACCATCACTTTTTCGAGATAATCGGCCGTCCGTCGCCCCGGGCGATAGCCGGGAATGAACGTGCCGTAATTTTTCAAATTGTCGGCCATGTCCTTCGGATTGAACGAAATAGCCGTCCAGAAATAGCAGAAGAAGTAGATCAACCCTATGTACAGGATGTTGTAGGTCCACGAGTCGCCGCGGTGGAAAGCATCCTCGATCGGCTTAAGAGATGTATAAGATTGGGCCAAATACTGGAGTATCACCGAGGGGAACAACAGCAAGCTGCTGGCGAAGATGATCGGCATCACGCCGGCCTGATTCACACGCAACGGAAGATACTGCCGAGTGCCGCCGTAGACGCGCCGCCCACGCACATGCTTGGCACTTTGCGTCGGGATGCGCCGTTGGCCTTGAGTAATCAATACCACGCCGACAACGACGCCGATGAAAAGGAGAATGAGAACCAATATCGTTTCAACGCCGACTTGTCCTGGTCCGCTGCCCAACTCAAGGCCGCCTTGCAGGATCATCGGCTTGATCAAATCCTCGTAACCGGCACCAGGCATACGAGCCAAAATGCCCGCCATAATCAGCAAGCTAATGCCGTTGCCGATGCCGTACTCGTCAATCTGCTCGCCCAACCACATAAGGAAAACCGTACCGGCAGTCATGGTCATGACGCCGGTAAGTTGCCATACGAAAGGCAGCGAACCGCCCGAAAGAAAGTTTTCGTGAATCAAGCCGCTCTGAATAAGGAACCCCACGTAAAACCAGCTTTGGCCTAAACACAGAATGACCGTTGCATACCGCGTATATTCATTGATCTTTTTCCGACCGCTCTCACCTTCCTTCTGGAGTTTCTCCAGCGGAGGATACACGCTGGCCAGCAATTGGAAGATAATCGACGCCGAAATATAGGGCATGATGCCCAGGCCGAAGATGGTCGCCTGATTCAACTGGCTGGCGCTGAAGGTCGACACCTGCTCAAACAGCGTGGCCAACCCTTTATCACCTTCCTGGTTGAAGAACGCCGACATCTTGTTTTGATCGACGATCGGCAGCGTAATCTGCCAACCCACGCGATAAATCGCCAGCAACAAGAGCGTCAAGAGAATCTTTTGACGAAGTTCCGGGATCGTGAAGATGACGCGAATCTTTTCCCACATGGTTCGATCCGTCAGATTAGGGATTAGAGAGTAGGGGCTAGAGACTAGCGGCTATCCCCTAGCCTCAAGTCTCTAGCCCCTTGAAATATATTACCGATTCTTCGCTTTCATCTTATTTTTAACAACAGGCTTCTTGCCAGGCAAGACAACTACCTGTCCTCCGGCTTTCTCGATCTTTTCGAGAGCCGATTTGCTGAACTTGTGGGCGACGATCTTCAGGTTCTTTGTCAGATCCCCATTGCCCAACACTTTCAATTGATCGAATTCGCCGCGAACGATGTTCTTGCTTCGCAGCGTTTCGGTCGACACTTCTTCACCGATCTGGAAATTTCGATCCAGGACGTTGAGATTGACCGTTGCAACCGTTTCCGCAAACTTATTGTGGAAGCCGCGCTTGGGAATTCTGCGAACCAGCGGCATTTGACCGCCCTCAAACACCGGCGACCTGGACGAACCGGAACGGGATCCTTGGCCCTTCGAACCGCGTGTGGCAGTTCGTCCATGACCGGAACCAGGACCACGACCGATGCGCTTGCGCGACTTATTCTTTTGAATCCCGTGATGAACATCGTTCAAATTCATGACAGCGATACTCCACGCAGCCGCTCAACTTCGCCTTGGGAGCGGAGCTGCTTCAGGGCCTCGATCGAAGCCTTTACTAAGTTGGTCGGGTTGGAAGAACCGAAGCTCTTCGTCAATATGTCGTGAATGCCGCATGCTTCGCATACGGCGCGGACGGCTGCGCCTGCAATCACGCCGGTACCGGGACCGGCCGGCACCAGTACGACTTCGGCAGCGCCGAAACGCCCCTTGACCGTGTGCGGGATGCTGGTCTTTTCCAGGTGAATCGGGAACATGTTGCGGGTGCCGTCTTTCACGGCCTTCTCGACCGCCGGCGGCACTTCATTCGCCTTGCCGTATCCCCACCCTACGCGGCCTTGGCCGTCGCCGACGACCACGAGCGCCGTGAAACTAAATCGCCGGCCGCCCTTAACCACTGCGGCGCACCGCCGAATTTTGATGACCTTGTCGATCAGTTGTCCTTGAATCGTATCGGTAGACATAGGCTAAAACACCAATCCTGCTTCTCGGGCAGCGTCGGCCATCGCAGCCACGCGACCGTGATACTTGTACTCGCGTCGATCGAACACAACCTCTTTGATGCCGGCTTCCAATGCCCTTTGAGCAATGGTTTTGCCGACCACGGCGGCCGCCGTCTTGTTGCCGCCATACTTCAACTCTTCACGCAATTGCTTGTCTAACGTGCTCGCGGCGGCCAAAGTCTTGCCTTCGCCGTCTTCGATTATCTGTGCGAAAAAGTTCTTGTGGCTGCGGAAAACGCACAAACGCGGGCGCGTCGCATCGCGCTTCAACTTGTTGCGCACTCGAAAGCCGCGACGCTTGCGTTGTTTTCCTACTCGTCTCTCGTGACTCATCGCCTATCCCTCCACGCCCGATTTCGGGCGACTTCCAATTCTTGCTTATGCTCGTTGCGGCGTTATTTCGCCATCGCCTTGCCTTGCTT
>JAEAMG010002913.1_pt1 | contig 10001 bp, 7 predicted proteins | sample 8958741 | NCBI WGS metagenome assembly JAEAMG01 (sample SAMN16933256, study PRJNA681125) | bioreactor sludge metagenome | isolation source: anaerobic bioreactor treating anionic surfactant - SDBS | place: India: Bengaluru | collected 2019-02-28
CATACAGACCGATCCACGCGTTTATGGCCAGTCTATCGTCTTCCTGAGCAATGTAACGGATATCATCCTCTATGATATCCGCTCCGGGGATGAGATGTTCCTCGCTCCCGGAAGCATCAAAATGGAGCCGGATATCGGAGAGAGGGGCGTAGTCTGGTCGGACTTCCGCAAAGGGACCAGAGACCCGGATATTTATATGTTCGACCTCAAGGTCCTGGCCGATATCCCTGTGGAAAACGGCCCCTACAACCAGACCAACCCCTCTTTCTCTGAGAGCAGCATTGTCTGGACGGACAACCGCAATGGCAACTACAATGTCTATCTTTACAATATCACCAAAGACGAAGAGTTGGCCATAACCGATGATCAGATAGACCACAGTAGCCCCGATGTCAGCGGCAGCCGGGTCATATATACCGACAAGAGGGACGGCCATCTCCAGATATACCTCTACGACCTCCAGACAAAGAAAGAGGTGCAGATCACCGAGGGGGCAACCGATCACAGATATCCCATGATCGATGGAGATTATGTGATCTGGCTGTCCAACGACACCGGTGATGACCAGATATACATCTACGACATCTCCCAAGGTGAGGAGCGAAAGCTGACCGACAGCCAGGGCGGCAAGCTATCCCCCATAATTAGCGGAGAGCGGCTGGTCTGGGCGGACAAGCGAACCGAAAAGTGGGACATTTACCTCTACAACCTGACCAGCAATGAGGAGACGGCCATCTGCACCGAAGCCAAGAACCAGATCCAGGCCTGGATCAGCGGGGACACTGTAGTCTGGGCGGACGGCAGAAATGTTCCCGACAGCAGCGTTCGCAACTGGGATATCTATTCCTATAACCTGAGCACTGGAGTGGAGCGTGCCATAGTCACCAATTCCGCCAATCAGGGCTCGCCGTGTGTCTCGGGACGGTATGTGGCCTGGCTGGACGAGAGGGGCGGAGATCCTGATATCTATCTTTATGATTTAATAAAAAATGTGGAGACCCCGATTTCGACCCTTCCCCTGGTCCAGGCTCCAAACGACGGCAAGGGCGATCCGGAGCGGGTTAAGCCCTACAGCCCATCCAAGATCATCAGCCAGGACAAGATCGTCTGGATGGACAACAGCTACGGCTTCACCCAAATCAAGATGAGATATATCGAGTCCGATCCCATGCTCCTCTTATCCACCGACTTTCCCAGCACCAACGGCAGCATGATGGTCTGGAGCGACAACCGCAGGGGCAACTGGAATATCTTCGGCTTTGATTTCTTCACCAGGGCGGAGAGACCTATCTCCAGCGGCGAATGGGATCAGCTCTACCCCCAGGCTTCAGGAGACAACGTGGTCTGGACCGATTACAGGGACGGCAACGGCGATATCTATGTAAAGAACCTCTCTACAGGCATCGAGTCTCCTCTTGTGACCGGCAAGGGCGATCAGATCTGGCCTTCCATCTCCGGGCAGAGGGTGGTCTGGATGGATAACTCCAGCGGCAACTGGGATGTATACCTGCAGGATCTGGCCGCTGGAGAGAGCACTGCCATCTATAAAGGACGCGGCCAGCAGATGTATCCCATCATAAGCGGTGATCTGGTGGTCTGGCAGGACAACCGAGACGGTGAATTCGATATTTACGTCAAGGATCTTGCAAGCGGAAATGAGACCCTCCTCACGGGAGAGGGAGATCAGATCCATCCCGATATCTCCGGAAATACCATCGCCTGGGAGGATGCCAAGAGCCGGGACATAGCCTATTACTTCTGGGACCAGAAATGGGGCAAGAGCTATCCCCGCCCGGGAGAGCAGACCAGTCCGGTTGTATCCGGAAAAACCATAGCCTATGTGGACGGTGCCCTTCCCCAGACATCCATCCGCCAGCTGGACCTGACCAACTGGAAGGATGATCTGGTCCAGTCCGGCCCGGGCCAGGCAAAGCCGAGCATAGACCAGAAGCTGATATGGCTGAATACCTTGAGCGGCCGGCCAAGGTCAACCTCTGTCGCTCCCGGCCAGACCAGCATCATCTGCCAGGCGCCGGGTGATCAGAGCCTTCCGGTGGTGGGAGGAGACGACCGGGTGGGATACTATGTGGCCTGGATGGATAACCGGACCGGAAATCCGGATATATATGTCTACAGCCTCTCCCAGGAGCTGGAGCTGCCCATGGCAGCGGGCATCTATGAGGACATGTATCCCGATATTGAAGGAAGCATACTGGCCTGGATCTCCCGCAATCCCTTGAACCAGTACAAGATCGAGGACTACTGGTCCATAAGAACATTCGACATCGCCATAGAAAACTCGACCGAGCTGACCTACGGCCTGGAGGCGGCTGCACCCATATCCCTGAGCCAGGATTACCTATCCTATCTCCGAAGGCCGGTTGAAAACTTCGGATGGATGGTTTATGTGAGACCGCTCTACGAGAAGGAGATCACTCCAGACTTTCCGCCCAACGGCATAAATCAGAGGTCTGGGGGAGACGTCACCGTCTATCAGGACAACAAGAAGGGAAGCTGGGATGTCTGGATGTGGAAGACGGGAAGCCAGCCCATTGCCCTGGCCAGCGATGCCAGCGATCAGATCAATCCGGCTACGGACGGAAAGACGGTGGTCTGGCAGGACAACCGAAACGGAAACTGGGACATCTATGCCTATGATCTGAACTCCAGCCAGACGGTGCAGGTGACCCAGGACCCCGCCGATCAGACCAATCCCGATATCCAAAACGGGATCATAGTCTGGCAGGACAATCGCAACGACAACTGGGATATCTATCTCTACGACAGGAATGTGGAAACGGAGAAGGCCATATGCATCGAATCCGGCGACCAGACCCGGCCGCGCATGATATTCGATGGCCGGACCGGAAGCATCGTCTGGGAGGACAGTCGCAGGGGGGACAAGGACATCTACATCTACGAAAACTACATGTCGTAGTTCAGTAAAGGGAGCAGGCTGCCCCTCTTCCTGCTCTCCCATATCCTATTTTTCCGGGAATCCTGCGATAAGATCGCACTGCGGCGGGGCAAAGTTTATTTATTTCCCACGCATTAGCTTCGCACTTAAGATCATTTGGGGCAATTCATGGAGCTTGAAAATCTTCGATTTGGTACGGAACTGCTCAAACGCGGTTTCGCAAAGATGCAGAAGGGCGGTGTGATCATGGATGTCACCACTCCCGAGCAGGCGGTCATAGCCGAGGAGGCGGGTGCCGTAGCGGTGATGGCTCTGCATGCCGTTCCCGCTGATATCAGGAAGATGGGCGGCGTGGCCAGGATGGCTGATCCGGCGGTTATCGAGTCCATCATCGGGGCGGTCAGCATTCCAGTCATGGCCAAGGCCAGGATAGGCCACTTTGTGGAGGCCCAGATACTAGAGGCTCTGGGAGTGGATATGGTGGATGAGTCCGAGGTGCTTACGCCTGCAGACGAATTTCACATCGAGAAGACCAAGTTCACCATACCCTTCGTCTGTGGGGCCAGGAATCTGGGCGAGGCCTGCCGGCGCATCAAAGAAGGCGCCGCCATGATCCGGACCAAGGGCGAGGCGGGAACGGGAGATGTGAGCCAGGCGGTCCTGCACATGAGGATGATTCAGGGCCAGATCAGAAGCCTGAAGGGCCTGGACGACCTGCAGCTGATGGAGGTGGCCCGGGATATAGAGGCGGACTTGGAGATCGTCCGGGAGTGCGCCCGGATGCAGCGCCTGCCTGTGGTCAACTTTGCCGCCGGGGGGGTGGCAACGCCAGCCGATGCCGCATTGATGATGCAGCTGGGGGCGGACGGGGTCTTTGTGGGCTCAGGCATATTCAAGTCCGAGAATCCGGAGGCTATGGCCAAGGCCATAGTGGAGGCGGTGCACCATTACGATGATGCCGCCCTTCTGGCCCAAGTATCCAAAGGGCTTGGCGCTGCCATGAAGGGGCTGGACGCGGCCAGCATCCCGGAGTCGGAAGCCCTGCAGACCAGGGGCTGGTAGAGCCCGGCGGAGCCAGCTGCGAGTGACGCGCATTGGAGTTCTAGCCCTGCAGGGGGATGTCTCCGAGCATATTCTTGCCCTGGAGAGAGCCGCTCCGGGCTTGGATGCGGCCGCAGTAAGAAGGCCGGGCCAGATAGAGAGGTGCAAGGCCCTGGTTATCCCGGGAGGAGAGAGCACCACCATCCGCCGACAGATGGATAGCAGCGGCATCACCGCAGAGCTGGTGGCCGCCGCCCGGTCCGGCATGCCCGTCCTGGCCACATGCGCCGGGATGGTCTTAATCTGCAGGGAGATTGTGGGAGAAGGTCGGTTCAGGCCGCTGGGGCTGATGGACATCGCCGTCAGCCGCAATGCCTTCGGGGCGCAGAGAGAATCCTTCGAGGCGGATCTGGATTTCAAGGGACTAGAGAGGCCTTATCGGGCGGTCTTCATCCGCGCCCCGATCATAATTAAAGCGGGAAAGGGCGTGGAAGTGCTGGCCAGGCTGGATGAGGGCGCAGTGGCGGCCCGCCAAAAGAACCTGCTGGCTCTGGCTTTTCACCCTGAGCTTACCGATGACTCCCGTATTCATGGCATTTTCCTGGATATGCTGGAGGATTAGAGCTGGAGGATTAGATTATGTTCTCAGAAAAGGACCTGGTGGAAAGAAGCATCGAGGATATAGAGGCCGAGGCGAAGCTGCTTTTGGCCGAGGCGGAGCGGCTGAAGGAGGAGCATGAGGCTATGCTGCAAAAGGAGATGATCCTGCGAAATCAGTCCGTGGAGGCCAGGCCTATTGATCCCGCCGAGGCGGAGAGGCTGTGGCAGGAGGCGGAGGAGCTGAACGATTCCGCCAGGGAGAGCCTGAGGCTCTCCATGGAGAAGAGGCTGAGGGCAGCCGATCTCCAGCACAGAATCAAGATCCATGATCAGATAGAGTCCATGGACCGATCGGATGAAGTCTGGAGCGAGGCGGCAAAAGCGGGAAGAAGATAGGGTCTTGTCTCCCATTTTATTTCTTTATAATGCACAAAATTTTATTCCCTTTACAATCCCCAGCATTCAATCCCTCAGCATTCAATCCCTGATCCACTTTGCTTGGCCTTGAGTTCTCTTCACTGCAATTGAATTTTATGGATGGGGGAGCGAAAGGCACAAGTATGGTCCGTGCTAGCCTGCATCACGGAGCTATATTTGACCGAGAAAAACCAGCCTCTTCTGGCCCTCATCGGCTCTTGTCTGGCCGTCTTCTTTTCCGGTGCCCTGACCTTCGGTTTTCCCGGGGCCATGTCTCCCCTGTGGCAGAAGATGTTCGGGGTGGGAGCTGCCGCCACCGGACTGATCATCTTTTTCATGCTGGCTGCGGTGGGCGTATTCATGTTCCTGGTGGGCCGCTGGCAGGAGCGTTGGGGGCTGCAAGCCATGATGGCTCTGGGAGTGGCCCTCACCGCAGCCGGCTCGGTCTTGGCCTCCCAGGCGGCCGGGATTTACACCATCTATGCCTGGGCCGCCCTGAACGGCACCGCCTCCTGCTTTCTTTATGTTCCCGCCCTGACCCTGGCCCAGTGGTGCTACCCCCATAAGAGAGGGCTGGCGGCAGGAGCGGTGAGCATGGTCTTCGGCCTGGCGGCGGCAGTGATGTCTCCTTTATTCGGCCTGATGCTCTCCGCCTGGGGATACCAGGCCATGAACCTGGCCCTGGCTGGCCTTACTATGGCCACCGGCCTACTGGGAGCCTATCTCGCCCGGCCACCAGTTGCCTGGCGTGAGGCTGCGGCAGCCCGAAGGAGTCCGGCAAAAACAGAGGAGTGGCAGCCGAAGGGAGACGAGAGAGATGGAGTGAGGCCAAAGATGGTCACTGGCAGGTCTTATACCGTCCGCCAGAGCCTGCAGACCAGAAGCTTCTGGATGCTCTGGCTCACCTGGACCCTGGCTGGGGCGGCAGGGATCTCCATGACCATCCTGGCCACCGGGTACGGCCTCTTTTTGGGATTGTCCCTCTCTTCTGCCGTCCTTCTCCTCACGGCTTTCAACCTCACCAACGGCCTGAGCCGTCTGGCCAGCGGCATACTCTCCGATCGCTATGGAAGAAGCCGAGTCATGAGCCTGGCCTTCCTGGCATCCGGCCTGGCCTATCTCCTCCTTGCTCAGGCGGAGGGACTGCTCTCCTCTGCCCTTCTGGCGGCGGTGGTGGGCTTTTCCTTCGGGACACTCTTTTCCGTATCCGCCCCCCTGGTGGCAGACTGTTTCGGCCTGGAGCACTTCGGAGCCATCTTCGGACTGGCCTTCGCCGCCTATGGCTTTGTCTCCGGGCCCCTGGGGCCTACGCTATCCGGATACCTATTGGATGTAACCGGCAGCAATTACTCCCTGGTCTTTTTTTACCTCAGCCTCTTTTCTTTGCTGGCCTCGCTTTGCATCCGTCAGGTGCTGCCGCCTGAAGGATCCTGAAGGCTGGAAGAGAGAAATGGAGAAGCTGTCTTTGGCTATGATACGAATGCGGTGGAGTCCTGAAATTATTTCGCGCCCGTCCAAGTTTAATAGAATCCAATTTATTCATATAAGATTCACAACCCGAATAGTCAATGACCAATAGCAAAATAGGCTTCCAGCGGCATTTTTCGCCTAAAAGCCTAAAACGGACCTTCGTCTTGTTCAATTTCATATCTTGGACTATGCGTCCAAGCTTAGATGATGGGCGAAATGATTTTAAGATTTCTACACTACCAAAAATCACTGCCAAACATTTAAGCTGTGATAATTGATAGAACAGGAGCATGAATCGGCCAGCAAGCATTTCTTCTATTGCCAACATGTTGATTGGTTTAGTTCCTGTCATCATCATTGGTGCGGCTGCATGGGAGATAGGTACCGCCTTTCCCATACTGGGTGGACCAGTTGTGGCGATTCTGATAGGGTTGGTGTTCGGACAAATATTTGGGGAACGAAAGGAATTTGCTGCAGGGATCAAGTTTGCATCTAGAACAATTCTGCAATCCTCCATTGTGTTATTAGGAACAGGGATGTCACTCAAACAGGTTGCTACTATCGGAGGAAATGGCCTGCCTGTGATGATTGGCACGCTCATCTTGTGCGTAGCCGCAGGAATTGTTATTGGCCGGGGTCTAAATGTCGAACGCGAGACTCGTATCCTTATTACCTATGGGACGGCGATCTGCGGTGCCTCTGCCATAGCAACTATGAGTGCCGTCATCGGTGCATCTGGGCCAGCAATCGCAGTCTCAGTTACAGTCATTGTTCTCTATAACGTGTTGGCAGCTATACTCTTCCCAACCTTAGGTCATATGATGGGTTTATCTCCTGAAGCATTTGGAATGTGGGCTGGCACAGCAATCAATGATACATCATCAGTGATGGCTGCGGCCACGGTCTATGGTGCCTTAGCAGCTTCTTATGCAGTGGTGGTGAAATTGACTAGGACGCTGGCGATTGTTCCCTTGGCTATCTTTCAGACATGGTTTCAGAATAAACAATTGCCTTACGAACTGCGAAAAGAGATATCTTGGTATAAGCTTGTTCCATCTTTCATGTTGATATTCCTAGCTGCTACAGCTATTAATTCTATAGGTATCATCCCCGAATCCTGGTCAGGGATACTCAAATTTCTATCCCATTTCGGAATCACAGTGGCAATGGCAGCCATAGGTATGAGCAGCTCCCTAAACACCGTTAAATGCGCAGGAAGCCGACCATTGGTTCTTGGAGGAATCCTGTGGATAGCTGTGGCTATCAGCAGCCTGGCACTTCAATGGCTGACAGGGCACCTATAATGGTATTTATTTTGCTGCCCCATTCTGTCATTCCCGTTGGTGACATGAATGCCATCAGATCAATCACCATGATACGAATGCCCGACAGAAGAGGAGCGCCCCGGCCAGGCAGCTCTGTGAGGAGCAGCCAATGGCAGACGGCCAGGGCATAGAGTTCATCCTTTTCATTTCCACTTTGGGAAGGTGAGCGGAGCCAAGAGCAGATGGTAAAGGAGGCCTTTGCGCTTTTCGCTCACAATCTCCCGATCATCGGAGGTAGTAATAAATCTTTCGATAATCGTATTAATCCAAATGGCATCGATGGGAAATGGCAAAGCAGTTTTGGATCGAAAGAGGGTAGGCAGAAAGCTTTTTCCGTACTCAAAGCGATTTGTCCCGGAACATCTCATACTCTTTCCTGTATTTCAGCGGTGGGAATATGGAAAAAAGGATATGCGCATCAATAGGACTGATCCTAGCCCTGGTCCTGGCCTCGGTGATGTCGTCTGCCGGTAGCGAGGAATCGCCGCAGCTCACAGTCTTTTGCGGGGCTGGCCTCAGCGGTGCTTTCAATGAGATCGGGCAATTATACCAAAACGCCAGCGGCATAATGGTTGAATTCAACTTCGATGGCGCTCCGGCACTTCGCGCCCAGATTGAGCAGGGAGCCTATGCCGATCTGCTGGCATGCGCCGATTATAAGCACATGAATGCCCTCCGGGCAGAGGGCTATGTCAACAATAGTACAGTCAGAACCTTTGCTGAAAATGAAATGGCGGTGGTGCTTCCCCTCCACAATCCGGCCAATATTTTAGGCCTGGCGGATCTTGCCCGTCCCGGAACTTTTATTCTCATGGGAACGCCAGAGCTGCCAGCAGGATACCATGCGCGAGAAGTTTTAAGCAAGCTCGCCAACGATTCCGAATACGGCCCTGATTACAGGGACAAGGTCATGGCCAACATAGTCTCTCAGGAGACCACCGTAAACCGCATTGTATCCAAGGTCGCTCTGGGTGAGGCCGATGCAGGATTTGCCTTTGCATCCGATGCAAGCCCGGCCATGGTGGGCAAAGTCACCAAGATATCGATCCCGGATAGATATAATGTTGCAGTTGACTTTCCCATTGGCGCTTTGAAGCAGTCCCGCCAGGCCCGGGAAGCGCAGAATTTCATCGATCTGGTGATCTCTCCGCAGGGACAGGCGGTGCTGGAAAAGTACGAATTCATCCCGGCGGCGGCAATGGATTGAGCCGCTCTAATATTTTATAATCGGCAGGTGATAAAAGATGGAAAAGCTGGATATGCTGGCGGATGCAAAGAGGCGCTTCATCTCTGTGCTGGAATCGCATAGCTTAGGGGGCGGAGAGTGCATCGATCTCACGGAAGAGGTGGTTGTAAGCGGTCCCCTCAGCTCCAAAGAGGCCCTGGGAGAGACGGAGAGGGATGACTTTCCTCTTCTGCGGGGAAAGGAGGTTTTGATGCAGGCCGTTTACCGGGGCGCAGCAGGCCAGGCCTTCACATCCAGTTCAGGCAGCTTCCGGGGAAGTATTGAAGAAGTGCTGAAGATACCGCTTAATGAGAGCTTCGGGCGCGCCGTGCTGATCGCAACCATGAATGCCGTTCTGCGAAGCCTCGGCCTGATAGAGAATACGGTGCACTGCAGGGATGAGGGCCCCGGGAGATGCGCCTCCTCGATCTCGGAGTGGATCAAGGGGCAGGGACGCGATATGGTCGGCCTGATAGGCATGCAGCCAGCTCTTCTGGAAGCCCTGGTTGGGACCCTCGGTCCGGATAGGGTGATGGTATCGGACCTGGCCGAGGCAGGGGCAGTGCGCTTTGGCCTGAAAGTGATGGACGGCATGGACTCTACCCAGATCTTTGAAAAATGTCCTCTCATCTTGATCACCGGATCCGCTCTGGCCAACGGCACCATCGATGATCTGATGGAGAAAGCGGGGAAAGGGCGCAACAGGGTGGTCTTCTTCGGCAGCACTGCGGCGGGAGCGGCTTACCTAATGGGATGGGAGAGATGGTGCCCCTGCTCTACATAAAGATCGAAATGATGGAATGAAGTCAATTCTATTTCCCGCCCGATCTATGATGCTCGGATAATGCAGTCGAGTTCGATCTCTGCTGATGGATAGGAATCCAAAATCTCAATATTTTTTGCGCTGAGAGAGTTCTTTAAGCAAAAAATAGCTTTGCCGGGAGCCGATCGTCCCGGCATACTTTCTTTTCTTCTAGTCCGTTCCCATGATATGCCCGATGATCCT
>JAEAMG010002879.1_pt1 | contig 9996 bp, 9 predicted proteins | sample 8958741 | NCBI WGS metagenome assembly JAEAMG01 (sample SAMN16933256, study PRJNA681125) | bioreactor sludge metagenome | isolation source: anaerobic bioreactor treating anionic surfactant - SDBS | place: India: Bengaluru | collected 2019-02-28
GTCCTGCTGCTCATCCGGGACACCAAGGCCTACCAGGCCGCGGTCGGGCTGGCCCTCATCGGCGCCCTGTACCTGCTGACGGTGTGGGGCCGGCTGGGCGTCTCCAACCGCATCATCCGCTCCTTCGTCAACTACCTCATCATCGCCATCATCGTCCTCTTCCAGGCCGAGATCCGCCGCTTCCTGACCGAGATCGGCTCGCGGACCTTCCGCAAGCCCCTGGCCCTGCGCTCGTTCCAGGAGAAGATCGACGACCTCTTCCAGGCCATCGACTTCCTGTCCCAGAAGAAGATCGGGGCCCTGATCGCCATCGAGAAGGAGATCTCGCTGTCGACCTACGCCGACCGGGGCGCCGAGGTGGACGCCGTCCTGTCCAAGAACCTTCTCGTCTCGATCTTCTTCCCCCACTCGCCGCTCCACGACGGGGCGGCCATCGTCAAGGGCGACCGGATCGTCGCCGCCGGCTGCCTGCTGCCGCTGCCGGCCGCCCACCGCCTGCGCAGCCCGTTCCAGACGCGGACCCGGCACCTGGCCGCCATCGGCCTGTCGGGCGAGACCGACGCCGCGGTCATCGTCATCTCCGAGGAGACGGGGACCGTGTCGCTGGCCATCCGGGGCCAGCTCGAGCGCTTCGCCGACGACGACGCCATGCGCCAACGGCTGCTCGGCTATTTGAGGGACCGATGAAACGTTTGCTGTCCCGCGCCATCGTCCGGGATTGGCCCCTGAAGCTCGTCTCGCTCGTCCTGGCCCTGGCCGTCTGGCTGCTGCTCGTCCCCTACGAGAAGGGCTCGTCGGCCAAGTCGCTGTCCATCCCGCTCGAGACGCGCAACGTGCCGGCGGGCCTGGAGATCGTCGAGCGGCCGCCGGCCACCGTGGACATCACCCTGCGGGCGCCCAACCGCCTGCTCGACGAGATCGGGCCGTCGTCCCTCTCGGTCCGGCTCGACCTCGACCGGGCCTCGGCCCTGCAGCAGGAATACCCGCTCAAGACCGCCATGATCGCCGTTCCGCCGGGCGCCGAGGTGGTCAAGATCTCGCCCTCCAAGGTGACCATCCGGCTCGAGCGCACGGCCGAGGCCACGCTCGAGGTCCACGCCACCCTGCGCGGCAAGCCCGCGGCCGGGTACCATGTCGACGGCATCGAGATCGCGCCGGCCAGCGTGGCCGTCCTGGGGCCGGAGAGCCGGGTCCGGGCCAAGGCCGCGGCGACGACGGCCCCCGTCGACATCACCGGCCTGACCCAGCCGACGGTCTTCGACGCCGACATCATCCTGCCGCGGCCGGAGCTGCGCTTCGCCTCGCCCGAGACGAGCGCCCGGGTCTCGGTCCACGTCGTCGCCGACAAGGAGGCCCCGCGGCCCGCCGCATCCCCGGCCCGAAAGAAGACCTAACGCCATGAAAAAGAAGAAGCTGTTCGGAACCGACGGGGTCCGGGCGGTGGCGGGGCACTTCCCGCTCGACGCCCCGACCATCTCGCGGCTGGGGCAGGCCCTGATCGAGCTGCTGGGGGCCAAGGGGCTCGGGTCCGGCGTGCTCATCGGCCGGGACACCCGGGAATCGGGGCCCTGGATGGAGCGGGCCCTGGCCCGGGGCATCCGCGCCGCCGGCGGCGAGGCCGTCTCGGCGGGCGTCATCCCGACCTCGGCCGTCTCCTACCTGACCAAAACGCACGGCTTCGCGGCCGGGGCGGTCATCTCGGCCTCGCACAACCCGTTCGAGGACAACGGCATCAAGATCTTTTCGCCGCTCGGGATCAAGATCCCCGACGAGTGGGAGCTCGAGATCGAGGCAGCCGTGCTCGAGGGCCGCGGGCGCCTGCCCGGGCACGAAGCCGACGTCGAGATCGACGGCCGGCTGGCCGGGGACTACGCCGGGTATCTGGCCGGGCGGATCAGACCCGGTCCGGGCGCGGCCGGCCTGCGGATCGTCGTCGACTGCGCCAACGGGGCCAGCTTCGTGGCCGCGCCGCGGCTGCTTCGCGGCCTGGGCTTCGAGGTCGAGGCCATCAACGCCGCCCCGGACGGCCGGAACATCAACGTCGGCTGCGGCTCCCTCCACCCCGAAGGCCTGGCCGCCCGGGTGCGGGAGACGGGCGCGGCCATGGGCGTCGCCTACGACGGCGACGCCGACCGGGCCCTGTGGGTGGACGGCGAGGGGCGCCTGCTCAACGGCGACCACACCCTGTTCGTCCAGGCCCTGCACATGAAGGAGACCGGACGGCTGCGGGCCGGCGCCGTGGTGGCCACGACCATGAGCAACATGGGCCTCGAGCGGGCCCTCGAGGCCCGGGGCCTGGGCCTGGTGCGGGCCAAGGTGGGCGACAAGTACGTCCACGAGGAGATGGTCGCCCGCGGCGCCAACCTCGGCGGCGAGCAGTCGGGCCACACCATCTTCCTCGACGACCTGCCGACCGGGGACGGGCTGCTGACCTCGCTCCACATGCTCGAGGTCCTGGCCGAGCGCGGCGGGCGGCTGGCCGACCTGGTCGAGGGCCTGACGGAGTTCCCGCAGACGCTGGTCAACGTCAGGGTCCGGCGCAAGCCCGACTTCGCCGATCTGCCGGAGGTCCAGGCGGCGCTCGAGGTCGTTCGCCGGCACGTCGGCCGGGACGGCCGCGTCGACCTGCGCTACTCGGGCACCGAGCCGCTGGCCCGGATCATGGTCGAGGCCCGGGACCGGGCCGCGGTCGAGTCCTGCGCCACGCTGGTCGCCGAGGCGGTCCGCAAGCACATCGGGGAGAAGTGACATGAGACTGGCGGTCAACATCGACCATTTCGCCACCCTCCGGGAAGCCCGCCGGGCCGTCGAGCCCGAGCCGGCGCTGGCGGCCCTGCTGGCCGAGCAGGCCGGGGCGAGCGGCATCGTCTGCCACATCCGCGGCGACCGGCGGCACATCAAGGAGCGGGACCTGCGGGTGCTGCGGCAGGTCGTCAAGACCAAGCTCAACGTCGAGATGGCCGCCACCGAGGAGATGAAGGCCGTGGCCCTCGACATCCGGCCCGACGTCGTCTCGCTCGTGCCCGAGCGGCCGGAGGAGCTGACGACGGAAGGGGGGCTGAAAGTGGCCGCCAACCGCGAGGCGCTCGGGCCCCACGTCGAGGCCCTGCGGCGGGCCGGCATCCGCACCTCCATTTTCATCGACACCTCGGCCGACGAGATCCGGGCCGCCCGCGAGATCGGCGTCGACCTGATCGAGATCAACACGGGAAGATACGCCGACCTCAAGGACGGGCCGGAGCGGGAGGCGGCGCTCGAGGCGGTCCGGCAGGCCGCCGCCTTCGGACGCGGCCTCGGGCTCGAGGTCCACGGCGGGCACGGCCTCGACTACCACAACCTCGGGCCGATCGTGGCCATCCCCGAGATCGCCGAATTGAGCATCGGCTTCGCGATCGTGGCCCGGGCGGCCGTGGTCGGCATCGAGCGGGCCGTCCTGGACATGCTGGCTTTGTTGGGGGGATGAAAGCCGGGGGAAGGCCGGGGACATGTACCGGAGGTACGTGTCCCCGATTTGGGGGGAAGGCCGGGGACATGTACCGGAGGTACGTGTCCCCGATTTAGTGTGACCCGGGAGATGACATGGACATCCGCGTCAATATCGACCGTCTGAAGAACGACCTCGAAGAGCTCGGCCGCATCGGGCGCGACGACCGGGGCGGCGTCAGCCGGCCGTCCTTCAGCGCCGCGGATCTCGAGGCCCGGGCCTGGCTTCGCCGCAAGATCGAGGAGGCCGGTCTCTGCTACCGCGAGGACGGCGCCGGCAACCAGTTCGGGCGGCTCGCGTGCGCCGGCCGGACCGTCATAGCCGGCTCGCACATCGACACCGTGCCGAACGGCGGCGCCTTCGACGGCGCCGTCGGCGTCCTGGCCGCCCTGGAGGCGGCCCGGCGACTGGTCGAAGACAAGATTCCGCTGGTCCGGGCCGTCGAGGTCGCGTCCTTCACCGACGAAGAGGGCAACCTGGTCGGCGACTTCCTGGGCAGCCGGGCCTTCATGGGCCTCCTCGACGAGACCGAGGTGCGTCAGGGCCGGACGTCGTTCGGCGCGCCCTTCGCCGAGATCCTGAAGAAGGCCGGCTTCACCGCCGAGGGCGTCCTCGCCGCCCACAGGGACCGTCCCGATCTCGAGGCCTACCTGGAGCTCCACATCGAGCAGGGGCCCGTCCTGGAGGACGAGGGCGTGTCGATCGGCATCGTCGAGCGCATCGCCGGCAAGCATTACCGCCAGTGCGCCTTCGTCGGCGAATCGGGCCACGCCGGGACGACGCCGCTCGAGCTGCGCCATGACGCCTTCCTCGGCCTGGCCGACTTCGCCCTCAAGGCGACACAGCTCGTGGCCACGCGCCACTACGGCAGCGTGCTGACGGTCGGCCGCGCCGCCCTCCACCCCGGGCTGTTCAGCGTCATCCCCGGCCGGGCCGATTTCACCCTCGAGTTCCGCAGCTCCGCGCCGGACGCGCTGGCGGCTATCGAGAGCGAGGTCTTCGCCCTGGCCGAGGACATCGCGGCTACGCGCGGGCTGGCCTTCGTCTCCCGAGTGGTTGACAAGACGGCGCCCGTCGTCGTGGCCCCCCGCATCACGGCCGCCCTCGAAGAAGAGTGCCGGGCTCTCGGCTACGCGTCGATGCGGGTGACCAGCGGCGCCGGCCACGATGCCCAGATCATCGCCGGCGGCTGCGACGCCGGGATGATCTTCATCCCGTCTCCCGACGGGATCAGCCACGCTCCGGGCGAGCGGGTCGACTGGGGCGACCTGGAGAAGGGCGCCAACCTGCTCCTGGCGGCGATCATCCGCTTGGCGAGCTGACGAAACCGGACGGCTAAGACGGGCTCCAGCCCCCCGCGCTCTAGCGAACGCCGTGGCCGTAGATGACGATCTTCTTCTCGCCGATGAGCGGCCAGCCGTTCTTCCAGTCGTATTCCTCATACCCCTCGGGCATCGGATTGACGCTGATGACGCAGGCGCCCCGGGCCCCCGCCCCGGCGTTGTGGTCGATCGCGCTCGAAAAGTCCCAGCCGTCGCCGTAGGTCTTGGCGTTGACCGACCTGTCCGGGCGCCCGGGCTTGGCGGGGTCGCCCAGGAGGTTCCGCTGGGGCTTGATCAGCCGGTAGGGCCCTTCGCCGACGAGCTTCCCCGTCTTCCCGTCATAAGCCGAGACGTCCAGGGGCGCCCCTTCCCGTTCGTAGGCCACCAGGAGCCAGGGCTCGCCCGGGATCCGGCCCCCGTTCCTGACGCCGGCCGGGACGGCGGCCGGCTTCTCGAGCAGGGCCAGCTCCGGGGCCTGGAAGGCGAGCGGCGCGTCGTAGTAATAGCCGCGCGGGAACGGCGCGACGATGTCCTCCCGGGTGTAATCGGTGCTGTAGCCGTCGGGCGCGAAGACCGTGATGCCCGTGACGCCCGTCATGAAGACCTTGGCTGCGGAAAGCAGGTCGATGACCCGGACGCCCTTGTAGGTGACGTACTCGTCGAGCTTCTGGGTCGTCTTGTTCATCAGCAGGAACTGGCTCTGGACGGGCAGCCGGCGGACCTCGTCCCAGCCCAGCGTGACCGTCGCCGCCTGGGGCAGGCCGGGCCGGCTGGCCGGGTCGCCGGGATTGCGCAGGTCCGCCACCTCGGCGCCGTTGGGGGCGCCGTCGCCGTCGGAGTCGAATCCGTCGATGGCGCCAAAGGCGGCCGGGGTCCGGCCGGCCTTCTGGTAAGCGGCGCCGTACGCGTTGAGCGTGTCGGCCGCCGTCTTGGGCACGCCGGTCGCGTAGCGGGGGTTCGGGAATTCGAGCAGGTGGCAGTAGCTGCAGGGGCTGTACTCCCGCTCGGTGTCCGTGCCCTTGACGCCGCCCCGGTGGCAGATCTGGCAGTCGTCCAGGCGCGTTCCCGCGGCGGACGGGTAATGGGCGATGAAGCCCTGCATGTCGGCGTCGTTCTCGTGGCCGACATAGGCCCGCGACTTCACGGGCGCCTGGCCGCCGGCGGCGCCGGCGAGCCACGCGGCGGACGCAACCAGCGCCACCGCCAGGGTGATGGTCCCGATCGACCTGGCCGGTATCTTCATGGGTTCCCTCCGAAGGAGGCATCTTATCCGATGCCGCGTCCCGCGGCAAGGGCCTGAGGAGGGGGGGGGAGGGGGGGGGGGGGGGCGGGGGGGTAGAAGGGGGGGGGTGTGGGCCGGGGCCCGCCCCGGCGCGGGCGGGGACAGGGGGGGGGGGGGGGGTGAAAAAAGGTAGGTTTGACCCCCTCCCCCCTCCCGGCTCTGGCATAAAACGTCGTTCCTTATGGTAGAATCGTAAAAGAGGAGATCATGAGAGCCAGCCCGCGCGCCGTCCTTCGACCGGCCTTCGTCGCCGCCGCCCTTCTCCTCGGGCTCCTGGCCGGAGCGGCCCGGGCCGCATCCGTCCCGGCCGTGAGGAGCGCCAAAGCGGCGGCGCCCCCGGTCCTGGACGGCCGGAGCGGCGAATGGGCCGGCCTCGACCGGCTGGCCGACAACAAGTCGGGCATCGAGGCGGCCTTCCAGAACGACGGCCGGAACCTCTATATCCTCCTCGTGCCGCGGACGCCCGAAGCCGCCAAGGCCGTCGCGGCCGCCGGCATCACCGTCCTCGGCCGCCCCTCCGGCAGCCGGAAACCCGCCAAGGGTGTCCGCATCCAGACCCGAGCCATCACGCCCGACGGCCTCATCTTCTGGCGCGAGAGCCAGGGCGCCATCATGACCGAAGCGGAGAAGGCCGAGCTGCGCCGGACGCCGCGGCACCCCATCAACGTGGCCTTCGCCGTCGAAGCCAAGGGCAGCTCCTACGGTCCGATCCGCCGCCAAGCCGGCAGCGACCCGCCGGATTTCGCCGCTTCGCCCGACATGGAAGCCGCGCTCTACGAGGTCCGCGTCCCCCTGGCCTCGCCGGAGGCCGTTCCGGGCGCCGTCGGCGGCGTGCCCGGCGCGGTGCTGCGAGTGACGCTCGAATGGGGCGGCGCGGTCGACGCCAACCTGTCCACGCGCTCCAGCCGCGAGTCGCCCGACTCCCGGTCCGGCTACATGTCCGGCACGGGCCGCACCTGGGGCCAGGAGTTCCTGGACTCCTTCGACTCCATGTCCCGCCCGGCCGAGATCACGAGAAAATTCTCGCTGACGATCGACGTGACGCTCGCGGACGTCCTGTAGATGCCCCTGCAGATCGGCGCCGTGCCCATCGGCTTCGAGGTCGGCCTCGGCGCCCTGGCCGGCTACAGCGACCTCCCCTACCGGCTCATCTGCCGCTCCCTCGGCTCCCCCTACTGCATCACCGAGGCCATGCTCGACCGCCAGGTCCTCCTCGAAGGCAAGATGCGCAAGCGCCTGGTCCGTCTCGACCCGGCCGATCACCCCGTGGCCGGGCAGATCATGGGCGTCGAGCCCGCGACCATGGCCGACGCCGCCCGCGCGCTCGACCGCATGGGCTTCGACATCGTCGATCTCAACTTCGCCTGCCCCGTCCGCAAGGTCGTGGCCCACAAGCGCGGCGGCGCCCTGATGAACGATCCCGCCCGGGCCCTGGCCACCGTCCGGGCCGTCGTAGCGGCCGTGCCGGGCCGACCGGTGACGCTCAAGCTGCGGCGCTCGTTCCGCACGGACGATCCCTCCCGCGAAGCCTTCTGGACGATCGCCCGCGGCGCCTTCGAGGCCGGCGCGGCGGCCATCGCCGTCCACGCCCGGAGCGTCGAGCAGAAGTACACCGGCCGGGCCGACTGGGGCTTCCTGGCCGAGGTCAAGCGGGCCTTTCCGGACCGGACCGTCCTCGGCTCGGGCGACGTCACCTCGCCGGCCGAGGCCCTGCGCATGATCGCCGAGACCGGCGTCGACGGCGTGCTGGCCGCCCGCGGGGCCATCGGCAATCCCTGGTTCTTCGCCCAGGCCCGCGACCTGGCCGAGGGGCGGGAGCCCCGGCGCCCCGGCCTCGACGAGCAACGCCAGGTCATCGACCGCCACTACCGCCTCGCCTGCGAAGCCTACGATGCCCGGCGCGGCCTCAAGATCCTGCGCCACTTCAGCCTGCAGTACGCCAAGATGCACCCCCGCCGGACTGAGCTCCGCAACGCCCTGGTCGCGGTCCGCACGGAGGCCGAGTGGCGCTCCGTCCTGGACGCGTTCTACGTCGATTGAAAACGGGGACATGTACCTTTGGTACGTGTCCCCAAAAGCACGACGTCGATCGAAAACGGGGACATGTACCTTTGGTACGTGTCCCCTGATGGGGCATGCCGAAGTGGGTGACGTACCTCTGCGGAGGCGTCCGCCGAGGACGCCGCCGGGAGGCACATGTCCCCGAGGCGCCTTTACAGCCCCGTCCCGTTGTGCTATCAAAGACGGTGCTCCGAGCCGACGGCGGCTAAAGCCCCGATGGCCAAGCGCCCCGGCCGACAGGGAGAGGCGGGAAACGGCCTCTCCTTCCCCGTTCGAAAAGGAGATACCGTGCCCCAACCCCGTCATCCCGGTCGAATGATCCTCTGGTCCGCGGCCCTGTTAGCGGCCGTTCTGACCGGATCGGCGGCCTCCGTTACTTCGGGCGTTACTTCGGGGACACGTACCTGGGGTACATGTCCCCTGACCAGTCCCCTGGGGCGTTACTTCGGGGACACGTACCTGGGGTACATGTCCCCTGACCAGTCCCCTGACCAGCCCACCGGCGGGCACGCCAACCACTTCGGGCGTTACTTCGGGGACACGTACCTGGGGTACATGTCCCCTGACCAGTCCCCTGGCCAGTCCGCCGGCGGGCACGCTAGCTGAACAGACTTTGATGCTGGCCACGACGACCAGCGTCGACGCCACCGGCCTGCTCGACGTCCTGGCCGACGCCTTCAAGGCCGACACGGGCATCGCCCTGAAGTGGATCGCCGTCGGCACGGGCGCGGCCCTCAAGCAGGCCCGGGACGGCAACGCCGACGTCGTCATCGTCCACGCCCGCAGGCTCGAGGAGGAGTTCCTCCGCGACGGCTTCGGCGTCAACCGCCGGGTCTTCGCCCGGAACTATTTCATGCTCGTCGGCCCGCCGGACGACCCGGCCGGCGTCGCGGGCGCCCCGACCGCCGCCGAGGCCCTCGGCCGCATCCGCCGGGCCGGGGCCCCCTTCGCCTCCCGCGGCGACAAGTCGGGCACGCACACCCGCGAGCTCGATCTCTGGGCCCTGGCCGGCGGCCCGCCCGCCGCGGGCTACCTCGAGACGGGCCAGGGCATGGCCGAGACGCTGCGCATCGCCGCCGAGCGCCGGGCCTATACCCTGACCGACACCGCGACCTTCTACGCCTCGAAGGGCCTCCAGGGCCTGCGGCCGGTCTTCGAGAACGCCCCCGAGCTCGAGAACATCTACGCCGTCATCGCCGTCGACCCGGCCCGCGTCCCAGCCGCCCGCTACGGCGAGGCCATGGCCTTCATCGCCTTCCTGACCTCGCCGCGCGGCCAGAAGCTCGTCGGCGAGTTCCGGGGCCGGGCCGGACGCGCCTTGTTCGAGCCACTGGCCGCCGTGGCCGGGGTGGACCTGGTCAAATGATCGCCCGCGAGCTGGCCTTGGCGGTTTGGATCTCGCTCAAGACGAGCGGTCTGGCCGCCCTCATCGCCAGCGCCATCGCCGTGCCCTGGGCGCTCTTCCTGGCCGGCCGCGAGTTCCCCGGCAAGCGCCTCATCCTGGTCGTCAATCAGACCTGGATGGCGGCGCCCACGGTGGTCATCGGCCTGCTGTTCTACTCCCTCTTGAGCCGCAGCGGCCCCCTGGGCCGTCTCGGCCTCCTGTACACCCAGGCGGCCATGACCGCCGGCCAGGTCTTCCTGGTCCTGCCGCTCATCGCCGGCTTCGCCTACACGGCCCTGCGCCAGGTCGACCGGCGGGCCCGCCAGACCGCCCTGACCCTGGGCGCCAGCCCGCGCCAGGCCGGCTGGATCGTCCTGCGCGAGGCCCGCTTCCCGCTCCTGGTGGCCGTGCTGGCCGGCTTCGCCCGGGCCATCTCCGAGGTCGGCATCGCCATGATGCTGGG
>JAEAMG010002918.1_pt1 | contig 9974 bp, 7 predicted proteins | sample 8958741 | NCBI WGS metagenome assembly JAEAMG01 (sample SAMN16933256, study PRJNA681125) | bioreactor sludge metagenome | isolation source: anaerobic bioreactor treating anionic surfactant - SDBS | place: India: Bengaluru | collected 2019-02-28
AAGTGGACTGTATTCTCAATTCCGCAGGCGCCCTTGCCGGGGAATACCATCTTCGGTTCGATGGCGATGACCGCGCCGTCCTCGATAGAATAGTTGTGATTCGCAGTGATGAAAGGAAACTCAGCAATCTCGATGCCGATCCCGTGCGCGAGAAACCTCACCTGGTGCTTCTTATACCCCAGATAATTATCTCCATATCCCTTCGACCGGGCAAGCTCGACAGAATAATGGAAAAGTTCCTTGCTCGTCGCGCCTTCAAGCGCCTTATCGAGAACGCGGTAATGTATCTCCCGACATGCTTCATATGCCTTCACGAAGAGGTCCGGCATTGAGCCGACGGCAAACATCCGTGTCTCGTCAACCTGATAGCCGTGATAGCAGATGCCGAAGTCGATGAGAATCGGTTCGTTCTTTTTTATCTTCTTCAGGCTGGCGCCAACAGGAAAAGCCGGTGACAGACCAAGACCTCCCATGGGAGAATCGGCCTGGCTCACAATACTTCCCGTGCGGCCGCTTAAGATATGCCACGTGTAAGCCTCCCAGTTGAAAGACCTTGCCCTCAGAAGGCCTTCGTGGCCAAGCGGTTTGGCATAGGCCTCCATGAGACCCGCAAGTTCGATCTCGCTGATGCCTTCCCGTAACAACTCAGGAACTTTGTGGTAGACTTTTCTGCTGATGGCTGCGGCCTTTTTCATTAGAGTAATCTCGAAAGGAGATTTAATTTTTCTCAGTTCTTTTGCCAAAGGAGATACGTCAACGAAGTCCGCATTGCCGATGAGTTCTTTGAATTTGATCACATCGTTGTAAGGCATCACATCAAGTTGCATACCAACGCGTTTCATCGGCTTAATGTGCTCAAGGATCTCCTTCTGAGAGCGATACGGAATAAGGTTCTTGAGGGGTGATTCTTTGCGTGCCCTTGAGATTTCTCTTCTCACGAACAGGATCGGTTCATCATCGATGGGTACAAAAAGCAGTGCGTCCTGCATAGTGCCCGAAAGATAGTAGAAATCGATTTTGTAATGGAAGAAGGCCCCGTCGAGAGAGGCCTTCTCCATTAATTTTTTCAATTTGCCAATTCTGCTTGTGATTTCTTCTTTCGGCGCGTAGAGCATTATTTGTCCTTGAATACTGCCTTTCTTTTTTCCAGGAAGGCGTTAATACCTTCTTTCGCGTCATCCGTAGCCATGCACCCTTTATTATAGATAATTTCAGAGGCCTTGAGCGCCTGAACAAAATCGAGATTCAGACCGGCCTTTATTGCTCTCTTTGTCCACATTGCTATAGGCCTGCTCTTGCTTAGAAAATCAGCAAGATATTTTTCCGCTTCTGCCTTGAAGTTTTCCGCAGGCAACACCGCTGTTACCAGACCGATTGCCTGTGCGTCTTTAGCGCCTAATACCTTGCCTGTTAGGAGTAATTCATAGGTTTTCTGAAGACCGATAATTTTCGGAAACCACGCCGCGGCAACAGGCGGAAAAACGCCGACAGCTATTTCCGGCTGGCCAACACGGGATTTTTCTGAAGCGACCACGATGTCGCAGAAAGCCATCAGTTCACAGCCACCGCCGAGAGAACGGCCATTAATAAGGGCCACGGTAGTAAGATCCATTTCTGACAGATGACGGAACATTCTGTGAAACACATCAATCATCTCGTCCACTTTATCCGGGGTATGATCAGCCACATCAACGCCATCGCAGAATGCCTTTTCGCCTGCGTGGTCAAAGATCAACATTTGTATAGATGCGTCTTGCTTCACATCTATGAGGACTTCATTGATTTCCTTCATCATGGAGATGGTAAGCCAGTTTGATGGAGGGGTGTTGAGGGTGATTGTTGCTGTTTTTCCTTTTTTTTCAAAGGTGATGTTGTTGTATGCCATGATAATCCTCCTTATTTAAAAAAAGTGAATAGTCGATAGTGAATCGTGAAAGGCATCGACAAACCTCGTATTATAATGGATCGTAATAAAAAAAGGGGGGATAAACCCCCCTTATGGTTTGTACCCTTTTTACTTCGCCTGCGGTTTCCCGAGGACTTCTGCAAAGTAGGCTTCGTTGTTGAGAGTGCCTTCTGCGATGAGCTGACGGTTCTTGATAAAGTCGATGGTGTCGGCACCGGTGATCTTCTTCGTGTTGAATGCGCCAAATCCGAGGAATGCCTCGCCCATCATGTTTGTTGCCAGCCAGTATCTGTGATCGTTCTTCATCTGATCCCAGAATGATTTCTTTTTCTGTCTGATGCCGTCAATTGACTTCATGAGACAGCCCGGGAAGAGGTTTGCGAATATCCAGACAACTCTATCCACTTCTGCATCGAGAAGTGAGAAATCATACGCATTGGCTTTCAGTTTCTCATTGACCCACGCGCGGGCATCTTTTGCTTCCTGACCGGTCTTGTTCTCGCCGTAAACGATCTCGCCGTCTTTCACGTAGGTGTCAGTAATGACCTGCGGGTTTCTTACCCAGGCGCCCTTGTCATCTTTCAGGACTGGTATGCACTTAGAGATCAGGTTTTTAGCTTTCATCTTGTATGCTGACCACATTTCGCAGCTTACACAGTTCCACATCGCATCTTCTGCGCTTAAGAACCAGGGGAGGAAGTCAGAGGAGCCGCCCACAGGGGCTGAACCGTGACGGGGTCCTGCCTGGCCGTAAATAGCAAGGTCTGATGAAATCGCGATGTCGCATGCGAGGCCGATTTCCTGGCCACCGGCGACTCTCATGCCGTTTACACGGCAGATGACCGGTTTCTTGCACATGAGAATGCTGTCGACCATATTGTTGAAGAGTTCCATATATGCGCCGTACTCTTCAGGTCTCATGCTGTAATATTCAGAATATTCTTTCGTGTTGCCGCCGGTACAGAAAGCATTGGGGCCTGTTCCTGTGAAGACTGTGGCCACTACTTCGCGGTCTGTTGAGGAATTCTCAAAGCCGGCGATGACACCCTTCACCATCTCGGTGGTGTAGGAATTGTACTGGGCCGGGTTGTTGAGTCTGATCGTCGCAACATAAAGACCTTTTACTTCGTTGCCCTTAGGGTCCTTCAAGGGTTTCTTTTCATAGACTACACAGGGGGCTTCTGTTCCCCAGTGGTTTGTCCCATGCCGGGAATGATCTTTTTTTCCGTGTTCTCTTGGCATCCATTCTAATCCCATATGTTCCTCCTTAACGTTTTATTAGTTTTTTTACTTAAAATCCGGTTTCAATACTACTCTTTTCGCAGGGGAACCTGCTTTATGAATCTCTTCAAATGTCGCCGCTATGGTGCTCATGGGCCTTACCTCGACAAATGGATCAATGGTGATTTTCTTGGAGAGGACCATATCGAGGACGATCGGGTAATATTCAGGCAGACAACCCCAGGTTCCGATTACTTCCGCGTCAAAGGCCATTAGTTTGGAGAACATGTACTCACTCTTTGCCATGCCGTAACCTACGAGAATGAGTCTTCCTACGAAGGAGAGAAGATCAAGGGCAAGTTCCTGGCCTGCTTTTGTTCCTGTTACTTCGAAGATCTTCCAGCCGGTATTGGGAAGGCCATTGGCTTTGAGGTAGTTTCTCCATTCGCCGACAACGGTCTTGTTATCTTTGTCCACCGTGCTGATTACTGCGTCACATCCGTACTCCAGCGCTCTTTTAAGTTTTTCAGGATTTCGGGCAATACCGATGACGGTCTTTGCGCCGAGCGCTTTCAGGGTCTGTGCCACGTACACACCGACACCACCTGTCGCGCCGATCACAATGGTGTTGTCACCGGGCTGCAGATCAGCTCTTTTTGCCGCCTGATACGGGGTTGTCGCTGCGTCTGCCACAACCGCAAGCTGCTCAAGGGCGTAGCCCTTCTTGTCCTGGACCAGACAAAGGTCGACTGAGGGGACCACGATATGGCTGGCGAACCCGCCGAATACACCTATTGAGTTTCCGGGCATCTTCTGGGCCAGACATCTGTTGCCTCTGCCTGTTTTACAGAGGATACACTTTCTACAGGGCATTACCGCCGGAATAATAACTTCTTTACCGACCCATGCGGGATCGCCTGCTATGACCGTTCCAGCGATCTCATGACCGAGAGCCAGTGGTGGTTTGCTGACGGTGGGAACGCCGTCAAAGAAATAACCCAAATCGGTATGGCATACACCGCATCCTGCGACCTCAACGAGGACTTCACCTTCTTTGAGCTCTGGAACAGGAATTTCCGCCATTTCAAGTTTGCCGGGAGTTTTTTCCTTTGTTTCTTTGTTGAATACTGTCGGTTGAACCATCTGCCACTGCTTTATTGTTTTTGGTACATCAGCCATTACAACACCTCCTCATTTATTTGAATAAAAAAATATCACCTCCCACATTTATTACGTCATTCCATAGCCACCATCCACTGGTAATACCTGACCTGTAATATACCGGGAATCGTCTGAAGCGAAAAAAACAAAGGCTGGAGCGACATCTTCAGGTTCGGAATACTTGCCTAACAGAATCCTTCTGAGATATATCTCCCTCATTTTTTCGTCCTGCTGCAGAGTGGTTGTCATCTCGGTAGTAACAATGCCAAGTGAAATGCAATTACAGGTAACGTTATATCTGGCAAGCTCTCTCGCTGCTGACTTGGTCAATGTTACAACTCCGCCTTTGGCCGCGGCATAATGGATCTGTCCTGTCGTCCCTACCATGCCTGCCACAGAGGTAACATTCACGATGCGACCGTATTTCTGTTCCATAAAATACTTGGAAGCGGCCTTGATCATGTGCCACGGGCCTTTCATCTGAACGTTTACGACTTCGTCCCAGGATTCTTCGGTAAGTTTATGAAGCATAGCCGGTTTCGATATACCCGCGTTATTAATAAGTATGTGAACACCGCCGAAGTTTTGAGCGCAGGTATCAACAATTCTCTGAGCGTCATCAAATTTAGCGACATCACCCTGTACGGCTACCGCTTTTCTGCCCATATCCTGAATCATTTTGACAACTTCTTCAGCAGGTTGCTGACGTCCGGCATAGTTGACCGTCACATTGGCCCCTTCCGCTGCCAGAGCAAGACTGATAGCCCGCCCGACACCTCTTCCACCACCTGTTACGACTGCATTTTTTCCCTCTAACTTCATAACAGTGTCTCCTTTTCTTATAGACTCAATCTAAATTCAGTTAAACAAGGTTTGTGAAAAATTTTATTAGCGTATTAATATTATAGTTCAAAGCATGGTCTTGTCAAGACAAAAAGTACGGAAAAAAGGACTCTTTTTTTATACCGGAACATAAAAAAAATCTTTAATTTTATGTGGTGGTTATAAATAGTTATATTTCATTGTTAACTTGTTAATAAAGAAGGTTGTTTGCGGTCAAGTAAAAATTTGCGGAAGATCCTAAAGGATATAATCATTTTTCTATTGCAATATTTCTGGAGATATTTCATCATTGATGAAGATTTTCATGTATTATTAAAACGGGAAATGCAATGAAAAAGCTTGATTATGTTAGATTGACTGTCCTCTGCGACAATGTAGTGGGTATTGTGGGCGGCATTGGGGAACACGGGTATGCCATATTTATTGAGACGGAAGGCGGCCCATATCTTTTTGATACCGGCTCAGGTGTAGGTATTATTTCAAATGCGAAATTATTGGGGAAAGACTTACAGGCAGTTAAAAAAATATTTTTAAGTCACGGGCATTATGACCACACAGGCGGTCTCACAAATGTGCTTGATTTAGTGAGCCCGGTTCCTGTATATGCCCATCCCGCGGTATTCGGCGAGAAATACAGTGTTTCGAAAAAGGATGACAGGACGGAGACTAAATTCATTGGCATACCGCAGAGAAGGGCACTCCTTGAGGCAAAAGGCGCTTATTTTCAGTTAGACACGGATTTCAGGGAAGTAGGAGAGGGTGTTTTTCTCACGGGAGAAATACCGAGGACCATGGGATTTGAAGCTGTAGAAAAGCGGCTCACCGTAAAAGTGAATAATGCCTTCGAAACTGATATGTTTCCCGATGATCAGGCCCTTGTTCTTTCAACCAAAAAAGGACTTGTAGTGCTCCTCGGTTGCAGTCACGCGGGAACAATCAATACTCTTCGATATGTGCAGTTGAAGCTCAAGGACGAACCTCTCTATGCTGTTATTGGTGGAACGCACTGGGGTTTTCTGAAAGAAGAAAATTTTGCGGCTTCCGTGGAGATACTGAAACAAATGGATATCAGTATAATTGGTGTTTCCCATTGCACAGGTATCCCTGTTGCCAGTAAACTGATGAATGAATTTGGCGACCGTGCATTTTACGCCTCGGTAGGAACGGTTATTGAAATTAGTTAAACGCCGGTTGCTGATAGATAAGAACCGGTACAAAAGGAAGCTCTTTGCTAAGAATCTGTTTGCCGCCTTCTGACAGGCGGAGTAATAAAGGAGGAAATATGACTGTCGTATTGGAATCATATCAGGACGATGTTTATACGATAACTCTGAACCGTCCCGAAAAGAAAAACGCCATGGATTATGATCTGCTCAAAGGCCTCTCAGATGCCCTCAAGAGGGCTGAAAAAGAAGGGGCGCCCTTTGTTGTCATACGGGGCTCGGGAAAAGCTTTCTGTTCAGGCGGGGATCTTGTCGCCTTTAAGTCGGCTTCAGATACCGCGGCCCTTATTGATGCCGAAGCGGGTGTTCTGCATGAGAGCATTAAAGCTATTCGCACCATGAACGCGATTACCATCGCGGCTATTGAGGGTGTTGCCGTGGGGGCGGGCGTGGGTCTTGCGCTTGCCTGCGACTTGTCGATCGCCACGAAAAATACCATTATGAACATGGGCTACCGGAGGATCGGACTCACGCCCGATGGCGGAGGCAGCATCTTCCTCGCGAGAATGGTTGGCGCGAAGAGATTCAACGCTTATTATCTTTTTTCACAGAATATTACCATGGACGAAGCGAGGATCATGGGGCTTGTCAATATTGTCTGTGAAGAGGAGGAGTTTGAAGAAAAACTGAACAGGATGATAGCGAACCTGAGGGCACTTCCCATGGAGACCATTAAATATTTTAAAGACCTGGTCAACAATTCGCTTTATTCGGGCCTTGAGTCACACCTCGACAAGGAAAGGTTCTATGTTTCCGAGCTTGCCGGCAAGGCTCTATTTAAGGAGAGAATCGAGGCATTCCTGAAAAATAAATAAGTTTTTAAAAGTGATTATCAGGAGATGTACATAACTATATTTTATTATTAAAAGAAAGCAATTCATCACATTTAGGTTGCTATTGTATAGAAGACTTATTATAATCCAGATATCTAATAAAATATCAGGAGGTTTATATGGACCAGAATGACACAGGCAAAAGCTCAACTGGGATGCAACCTAATGTAGCAGGTCTTTTGTGCTATCTTCTTGGTTTTGTTACCGGTATTGTCTTCTTGATTATTGAAAAAGAAAATAAGTTTGTGAGATTCCACGCGATGCAGTCAATAATAGTATTTGGAGGGTTGTTCGTCCTGCAAATTATTTTAGGGTTTATACCTATCATCGGCTGGGCAATCGGATTTTTATTGGGTATTGTGGCGCTGATCCTTTGGATTCTCCTCATGGTGAAAGCCTATAATGGAGAAATGTACAAACTGCCTGTTGTTGGTGATATGGCGGAACAGAAATCACAGCAGCTTTAATAATTATTAATTTATATTGATGTGTAGAAATGGCGTTCTGATAATCAGAACGCCATTTTGATTTCGAGATGACCGTATAAATCCTGTAATACTAAAAAAAATTTTGATTGCCTCATTTTTGCATTAACCCGAATACCGGTAAGTCCTCACGCATAATTTGAGATTAAATCTCATTCCGTTATAGACAGCGGAAGATGAACGGTATATATTTTACGTATAACAAAAAGGAGGAAACGAATGGAGCTTACGGAAATTTTTGGTTCCAACGTGTTTAGCGATAAGGTTATGAAACAACTGTTACCTAAGGAAACCTATAAGGCCTTGAAAGAGACCATTGAAAAAGGCACGTCACTCAAGCCTGATGTCGCAGACGTAGTGGCGAATGCTATGAAAGATTGGGCCATTGAAAAGGGCGCGACACACTACACGCACTGGTTTCAACCCCTGACAGGCATGACAGCGGAGAAACATGACTCCTTTATATCGCCCACCGCCGATGGCGGTGTGGTTCTTGAATTTTCCGGTAAACAATTAATTCAGGGCGAGCCTGACGCTTCATCATTTCCAAGCGGGGGTTTAAGGGCAACCTTCGAGGCAAGAGGCTACACGGCATGGGATTGTACCTCACCCGCCTTTCTCAAAACCGATGTGGGTGGTAATATTACTCTCACAATACCGACGGCTTTCTATTCTTATTACGGTGAAGCCCTTGACAAGAAAACCCCGCTGCTCAGGTCCATGAAGGCAGTATCAAAGCAGGCGCTCAGAGTTTTAAAGGCGCTGGGCAATAATACGTCAACGAGGGTTATCTCAACAGTTGGTCCTGAACAGGAATATTTTCTTGTGGATAAGAGATTTTATCTGGAACGAATTGACCTGATGCTCACCGGACGGACGATCTTTGGGGCACCATCACCGAAAGGACAGGAACTCGAAGATCAGTACTACGGGTCAATTAAAGACAGGGTATCTGCTTACATGGCAGACCTGAACACTGAACTCTGGAAGATGGGTATCACATCGAAGACCCAGCATAATGAAGTAGCGCCCGCCCAGTACGAAATGGCGCCTGTTTTCAGCACCACCAACATAGCCACAGACCACAATCAGCTTGTCATGGAGACTATGAAGAAGGTAGCTTTAAGACATGATCTGGTATGCCTGCTCCATGAAAAACCCTATGCCGGTATTAATGGTTCCGGTAAACATAACAACTGGTCTCTTTCCACTGATGATGGTATCAATGTACTTGAGCCGGGTCACACACCCGGTGATAACGTGCAGTTTCTGCTCTTTGTGAGCGCTCTGCTCAAAGCTGTCGATACCCACGCTGATATCCTCCGGGCTACCTGCGCCACCGCAGGCAACGACCACCGCCTTGGCGCCAATGAGGCCCCTCCTGCCATTATCTCAATTTTTATGGGTGAAGAACTGACGGAGATCCTGGACAAGATTTCAAAGGGACAAAAGATCTCTGTTCGCGGCAAACAATTTGTCAATGTCGGTGTTGATACGCTTCCTGTTATCCCGAAAGATAACACAGACCGGAACAGGACATCGCCCTTTGCATTTACGGGAAACAAGTTTGAATTCAGAATGGTGGGCTCCGCTCAGTCAATCGCGGGACCGAATGTTGCCCTAAATACTATTATAGCTGAAGCCCTTGATGACTTTGCGGGCCGCCTTGAAAAAGCGAAGGACAAAAATGCCGAGGCGACAGCGATTATCAGGGAAGCTTACAGAAAACATAAACGAGTAATCTTTAACGGAAACAATTATTCGGAAGAATGGGTGAAAGAGGCGGCAAAGCGCGATCTGCCTAATGTGGGGAATACGGTAGACGCGCTTAAGGCCTTCGTAACGCCGACGTCCCTCAAGCTCTTTGAAAAATATGAGGTGCTTTCTCAGAAGGAACTCCATTCGCGATATGAAATCTATGTCGAAGCTTACGGGAGGCAAATCAACATTGAAGGCTTGACGGCAATCGATATGGCGAAGAAGCAATTCATACCCGCGGGAATTGAATACGCCACATTCCTTGCAGATTCGATTGCCGGTTTAAAATCAATACGTGCGCAGGCTGCTGTCCAGGAAGATTTATTGAAAGAACTCAGTACGATACTTAAATCTGCCTATAATAATCTTGGTAAGCTCGAGACGGCGATGGCAAAAGCACACAATATTACCGATACTGTGAAAAAGTCAGAAATTTATCGGGATAAAGTGTTAACCGTAATGACAGCGTTGAGAACGGACATAGATGCCCTGGAGATGCTTATGCCGAAAGATATGTGGCCGGTGCCTGTGTATACGGATCTAC
>JAEAMG010002920.1_pt1 | contig 9971 bp, 9 predicted proteins | sample 8958741 | NCBI WGS metagenome assembly JAEAMG01 (sample SAMN16933256, study PRJNA681125) | bioreactor sludge metagenome | isolation source: anaerobic bioreactor treating anionic surfactant - SDBS | place: India: Bengaluru | collected 2019-02-28
ATTGGTCCATGTGAGGACAACCTGACTGTCTCCTGCTACAGCGGTAAATGCGGTCACCAGGCCGGGAGGTGTCGTATCGCACCCCGAAAAGGCTATGATGATCATTAAATATCCGACAAACATCGCCAGAACTTTCATCTGCTTCTTCTTGGTACTCATTTTTCATTCTCCATCATTAGGTTGCTATATCCCGTTGATGCTACTTCGTCTTTTCGCGAATACCGGGAACTTAATATTCGCTGATTGTTATATTAGCATACTCCGGATTTTAATTCCATACTTATTTTTCATTTATTAAACAGGCCTTCTTTTTAAATTATAAGTATATATAAGTAAATAGTTTTTATATTTTTTAAATAGGACAGAAAGGACTTAAGGGATGTAAAGGAAGCACCAATCACGAGAATGCTTTATAGTCCTTTCTGTTCTTTTGAGCCCTGTGGCGTGAAAAGCATTCTGAACCCCACTGCCGTTTTTTGGGTTTATTGGGTACGGGATATACGAGACAGATGAAACGGGGCAAAAAAAGATGAGGAGTGAAGGATGAAAGTGAAGGTGGGCTGAAAGGAACTGCTATTTTCCTTCGACTGCCAGGCGTTGAGCCTTAATCTTCATCAGTCGGCTGGTGGTGGAGCGTTCCATTTCATCAAGTTTGTTGTTGATGTACTTGATAGTCTCTTTCATACGGGGGATCATGGTGTGTTCAAGAGCGTTAACCCGGCGACGAGTCTTTTCGATTTCCTGACACATGCGCCGGACCGTTTCTTCGAGTTCGGCCATCTTAAGCAATTTGGGGAGAAATCCTTTGAGCCCTGAAATAGCCTTGTCCAGTTCCGCCGAGGTGTGTACCATGGAATAGCCTCCCCCACTCTGCCCAAACGTGATTTCCAAGTGGGGAATTAAAACGCTCATGACGCGCTTGTGTGCTTCATTGATAATCAATTCCTGACGGGTGACTTCGAGCGCATCTTCCAGAATCAGGCGGGAGGAGGTCGCCTCGGCCAATACAAATAGTTTAAGCACTTCCGGCAATTCTTCATCCACGGCGAGCCGGCATTGCTTATACGCCTTGGCAATCTCGCCAAAGTCTTTCATGAGACCGTCAAGTTTATCTTTAAGCAGTTTGTGGCCCCGTTGCGCCACCACGAGACGCTTACGGACCTTCAGCATTTCCATGCGTGTCGGATTTACAGCAAGCCGCATAGCCTGATTATTCCTTCCCGCGAAAACAGGTTAGTCTTTTTTAGGATAATATTTCTCGATGAACTCTTCGCGCACGCGCTTGAGTTCGCTCTTGGGCAACATCCCCAACAACTCCCAGCCGATGGCCAGGCTTTCCTCTATTGTACGGTTCTCATCTTCACCTTGGCGGATGAAACGGTCTTCAAAGGCATCGGCAAACTTCACGTACAAAATATCAATTTCGCTGAGCGCCGATTCACCCAGCACAACGGCCAGTTCCTTGGCGTTCTTGCCTCGGGCATAGGCGGAATATAATTGGTTCATCACGTTTGCGTGGTCCGCACGGGTTTTGCCCTCACCAATACCCTTGTCTTTAAGTCGTGACAGGGACGGGAGCACATCCACCGGCGGATAAACCCCCTGAGCATGAAGCGGACGGCTCATGATGATCTGCCCTTCGGTGATATACCCCGTCAGGTCGGGAATAGGATGGGTTTTATCGTCCTCGGGCATGGTAAGCACCGGAAGCTGGGTGATAGACCCCCCTTTGCCTTTGATTCGGCCTGCGCGTTCATAGATAGTGGACAGGTCGGTGTACAGATACCCGGGATAGCCGCGCCGTCCTGGCACTTCCTTACGGGCAGCGGAAATTTCACGCAACGCTTCGCAGTAGTTGGTGAGGTCGGTAAGAATGACCAGAACGTGCATATCCTTTTCATAAGCAAGAAATTCGGCGGTGGTCAGGGCAAGGCGCGGCACGGAAATGCGCTCGATGGCCGGGTCGTCCGCCAGATTCATGAATAGCACGGCGCGTTCCAGGGCGCCCGTGCGCCGGAAGTCGGAAACGAAAAATTCCGACTCTTCAAAGGTAATCCCCATGGCCGCGAAAACCACGGCAAATTTTTCGCCCGTTTTGAGTACCTTGGCCTGTCGGGCGACCTGCGCCGCCATACGCGAATGAGGCAACCCGGACGCGGAAAAGAAAGGCAATTTTTGACCGCGCACCAGCGTGTTGAGCAGGTCAATAGTCGAAATTCCCGTCTGGATGAATTCATTAGGATAGTCACGGGAAAACGGATTCATCGGGTTTCCGTTGATATTCAGCCATTTTTCGGGAATAATTTCAGGCCCGTCATCAATGGGACGCCCGAATCCGTCAAAGACCCGGCCCAACATGTCAATGGACACACCGAGCTCGATGCCCTTTCCGAGAAACTTGACGGCGATATTTTCGGGGGAAAGGCCGCTGGTCCCTTCAAAGACCTGCACCACGGCTTTGTCCCGGTTGACTTCCAATACGCGTCCGCGGCGAATCGAGCCGTCCGCAAGTTTAATATCCGTCAATTCGCCATAAGTAACGCCTTCCACCCCTTCTACCAGGACAAGGGGCCCGATAATTTCTTTTGCTGTACGGTATTCTCTAGTAACCACGGCACGTCCTCATCTATTGTTACTCATCCGTTTATACATCCACCGCTCTTATCGCGGCAGCGCGTCTATTTCCTTGCTAATCTTGTCTTTCAAAACATCGAACTGACCCAGATCGGTCTCGCTGATCAGCTTTGCCTTCGAAATATCTTCTAGCACGTCCAGTGCCAGTAATTTGTTCAGCAACACCCCTTCGGCCAGGGCGGGTTGGGCCTTGTCGTAGTAATGCAGGATTACATCCATCATTTTGAACTGTTTGGGAAGCGATGTGTAGGTATCCCTGTCATCGAAGGCATTCTGATGCAGGAAGTCTTCTCGAATCATCTTCGCCGCCTGCATAAGCAACCTGTCGTTTGAGGGTAACGCATCCATACCGACAAGTCGTACCAATTCGTCCAGTTCGGCCTCCCGCTGCAAAATCGTCATGGCACGCCGGCGGTTTTCCTGCCATTTGGCGTCCACATGGGTATTGGCATGCTTGTCCACGGCATCCTGATATAATGAATAAGAGGTCAGCCAGTTAATGGCGGGGAAGTGCCGCGCGAAAGCCAGTTTGTCATCCAACCCCCAGAATACCTTAACCACACGCAATGTAGCCTGTACCACAGGTTCTGAGAAATCACCGCCGGGAGGGGAAACCGCGCCAATGATGGACAGGGTACCTTTGCGCTCTTCTTTCCCCTTGCAGACGACGCTTCCGGAACGTTCGTAGAAACTCGCAATGCGGGATCCCAAATAAGCGGGATATCCTTCTTCGCCCGGCATTTCCTCGAGACGCCCGGACATTTCGCGCATGGCCTCCGCCCACCGGCTCGTAGAGTCGGCCATCAGGGCCACGGAATAACCCATATCACGGAAATATTCCGCTATGGTAATGCCGGTGAACACCGACGCTTCGCGTGCGGCCACCGGCATATTGGACGTATTGGCGATAAGAACGGTGCGTTCCATCAGCGGCTCGCCCGATTCCGGGTCTTTGAGCTCCGGGAACTCCATCAGCACGTCGGTCATTTCATTGCCGCGCTCGCCGCAACCCACATAGACCACGATGCGGGCGTTTGCCCACTTGGCGAGTTGGTGCTGCACCACGGTTTTGCCGCTTCCGAAGGGACCCGGCACGCAGGCGGTGCCGCCCATTGTGAGCGGAAACAGCATGTCCAGCACCCGCTGGCCGGTGGTCATGGTTTCGTTGGGCGGCAGTTTACGAGACACCGGGCGCGGTTGGCGTACCGGCCACCGCTGCACCATGGTAATCTCGCGAGCGCCGTTCGCAGTATCAATCACGGCAACCACCGTATCCACATTGCCGGTCACCGGAGCAATCCGCGACACTTTTCCGGCCATTCCCTGCGGTACCATAATCTTGTGAACGACCAGTTTACTTTCCTGTACGGTCCCGAGCACATCGCCCTCTTCCACCGTATCGCCCGCTTTGGCCACGGGGACAAACTGCCATTGGGCTTTCCGATCCAGGGAGGGACTTTCCGCCCCGCGCACGATATACTCACCAAATTCCATGCTCAGTTTGTCAAGAGGCCGCTGAACGCCATCATAGATGGAACGAATCAATCCCGGACCGAGTTCGACGCTCAAGGCTTCCCCCGTGCGAAACACAGGTTGCCCCGGCCCGATTCCCTCTGTCTCTTCATAAACCTGGATGGAACAGTCGCCGCCACGGATTTCAATGATTTCACCGAACAGGCGGGATTCACCCACGCGCACCATCTCGTACATTCGGGCGTCAGCAAGTCCTTTAGCCACCACGAGCGGCCCGGACACCTTGACTACTTCACCCTGTGCATTACTCATAATATAAACCCTTGCAGTATCAGTTGGCCCGCGCCAACGGTTTTATGGCGTTACTCCTTGCCCAACATATCCACGCCAATTGAATACTCAACCAGGCGACGCATCGTTTCAAAACCCTGATGTGCGCTGCCCTTATGGGAAGGGATGGTCGAAACAATTGCCGAAGTATTTTCTCGAAAGTTCTTGATGGCTTCCGGATTCTCCCCGGCCACCATCTCGCTCACCAGCACGATACTCGCGTCATTGTTGCGGATTAACTGGCCCAAGGCCCTTGTTAACGAATCCGCATCGTCGGCATGCACTACTTCAAAGCCAACGCCCTTGAAGCCCAGCATCTGGGATTTCTCTCCCACGACATACGCTTTAGACATAAGTATCCCGTATCCGGCTTTTCAGGATGCCGGCATCCAGTTTATTCAGTTTGCCGCTGATGACCAGCTTCAGGTTGAAAGATTCCACCCAGAGGCCCCACAAGTATCCCGCCACGCGTTCAGGGCCGGCCGTCTGCAGTTTCACCTGCCGCGCCATCGCGGTCAACAGATTTGCCGACAGCATCTCAAAGTGGGATACCTGTTCCTCTTCGGGACACTCCATCGCCGTGTTCCAAAGGTCGCCCATGTGTCCGGGGATAACGGCGCCCCATGTGTGCGGATCCGCCATGGCGCAAAGATCGGTCAAAAGTCCGTTAAATTCACCCAAGGGCAAAAAATGCTGCTGATAAGGCTTGAGCGGGTGGCCTGAACGGACCGCACGCCATAAAACCACCAGGGCGCGGCCCAATACGCGCAGTCTAACCCAATCGCGAATCATCGGGACACCAAGCGATTCTCCCAGCCCCAGATAATGACGCAGATAGGCGCCATCAAGCGCAATATCCACCATCATTTGACTCTCCGCATCTCCGGAGGCCAATCCCGAAAGAGAGGCCACGGCAGGACGGATGATATCCGGCAGCAGATTGGTCATGCCCGAAGCGACTTCGCCAAGCCGTGTCTCCGAAAACACATTCATATTAAACGGATAGCCCGGCCGATTCTGCACCGCCCGCTTGAGATTGAGATAGTCCTCGGAAAGCGTGAACAAATCCGCGAGGTTTGGATTGGGACTGTTGCGACGCATAGACACAACCTGTTCATGCACGTACTTGTCTATGATGGTGCTCCAATCCTCCCAGGAAACCGCGCCGGGAACCATGTGCTCCCGAAGCGAGGTGTCTTGGAGGCGGTGAAACAGGTCTTCTGTGCGTTCCAGACCGGCAAGATTCACGAAAAACTCATAGGGGATTAGACGCCCTTCGAGGACACTGACGCGCCCGCAGGCGAATCCCCATTTATTCTGGCTTTTAGTCAAGGCTGCCAACAAAGATTCCTCTCGTTATTTTTGCCCTGAAAACAATTCCGCCGAAATAAGCGGAGCCAACTCATACTCGATGTTTCCCAGCAGGGTGTCCAGCGTCTGGTCCACCTGGAACAATTCGCTGACAAAAACAAAACCGCCGCGTTCCGACAAACCATGTTCCGTATCCAGGGTGAGCTTCAACGCCTCAGCACGTCCCTGGTTGAACTCTCCCAGCAAACGCTCGAAAAGTTCCTTTTCCGAGGCGTAAACACGAAGTTTGCCACTGCGATTTTCCGCCGCCTTGTCCAGCAACTTCTTAAAAATGGAAGCATACTCGCTTGCCGGCAGGGCTAAGATGCGCTCACGCGCCTGGGAAAATACCTCCTTCAGCAACGCATTCTTGCGTTTCAATAATTCCTTGTTTGCCGTGCCCTGCAATTGAATCAACTTCCGGGCCAATTCTTCATCGGCCGCACGAGTCAGCGCCTGGTAACGACGCTCCGCATCCTGCTCGGTCGCCTTTTTGGCGGAGGCTACGCTCTCATCCGAAGACTTCTTTGCGGATTTCAGAATGAGATCCGCTTCTGTGCGAGCCGCCTCGAGCACCGCCTGGGTAATCTGTTCGAGTGCCATGATATTTTTCCCTGTTTCTATCGTCTACCCGATTGCAGGGCGCTTAGGAAACGTTCTCTGCAACACCAATAGAGGTAAGCCAGATTATCGTCAGAATACCGGCAAGCAGCGCCACGACGGCATAGGTTTCCACCATGGCGGGAAAAAGCAGGGCACGGCCCGACTCTTCTTTGCGTCGCGCCACCAGCGCGATACCTGCCGCAGACGCTTCGCCCTGCCATACGGCCGAAACAAACAGGGCCAGTCCCACGGCAAGGCCTACGAAGAACAGGGCCACACCGGTAGTTACGGTAGCGCCGGGTGTCCACGCGCCATTAATAAGGCCGGTATTCATGAAAATCATGATGGCCGTGATGAACCCGTAAAAGCCTTGGGTACCCGGCAACGCCAGCATCACTAAAAGTTGTCCGAACAAATCCGGCTTTTCACTGATCACGCCCGCGGCTGCCTGTGACGCTATACCTATGCCTTTACCGGACCCGCAGCATCCCAAACCCACCGCCAGGCCTGCTCCGGCAATCGCCAACCCACGACCGATCTCAATAGCTAGTGCTTGATCCATGGTTACTCTCCATTAACTGATGTTGTAAACGTTCATCACGCATGTACTTTTGTTCCATGAATACAGACCGCCAAACCGTTATTGCTGCTTATGCAGAATGGCCGACTTGGAATCGAACCCGAGCGGCGCGAATGGCTTGGAGCCTGTTGCATAGAACCGTCCAAAAAACTCCACAAAAATAAGACGCATTGAATGCACAAACGCGCCCAATACACTAATTAGAAAATTGAAAATATGCGCCATGATAAGAACAAAGATAAAAAGAAAAATGCCTACATAGGGAATCGGGCGCAACAGCCCAGCCATCATATTAAACGACAATGCGACGATTGCCGTTGTGAGGGACAGCGCCAACAGACGACAATAGGACATGGTATCGCCGATGAAGGAGGTGAGGCCGTAGCTGCCTACGATACCATAAAGGCTGATTACTCCTGTTATAAGGCGACTCGCCAGTCCGCCTGACCCGCGCCCCTGGGTCAAAATAAGCCCCAATGCGCCTGCAACAAAAAGTATCAGGCCAAGGTAAAACAAGGGAGCCGGCACAGGGGCAAACATCGTTCCAATCATCACCACAAAGCCGGGAAGAATCACAAGCCACAGCAGCCCATCACACAAGGCCTCCGCCTTATCGCCGCGCAGAATGGCGCTATACATTTTCAGACCGATACCATAAAACTGATTGAACATACCTATCGCCAAAGCAACCAAAAGAACTACGATGGGCTTCTGGATTGGATCTATAACCTTTGTGGTCGTCATGATTTTGTACATTATGTTATTTTCACCAAGATAGTTGGGCATGTACAGATCACCAAACCACGAACCCAGAAGAAAACCGAAAATAACGGTTGTGATACCCGCATAGAATAAAAGTCGGGCAAAATTATAGACGCCTACGTGGGGCTTGGTCTTGTGCATCACGTAAAGACTTAGCAAAATCAGCATGGTTCCATAAGCAACATCGCTGAAACAAATGCCGAAGAACATTAGAAAAGTAGGCATAATAAAGGGAGAGGGATCAAAGGTTTTATAGTCGGGACGTCCAAACAAGTCCACCAGCATCTGAACCGGTCGTACCATAGGCGAAAGGGTAATGCTGACTGGTGGGTTGTCGTCCGGCGCGGGGTCTTCCACGCACGCAGTCACAGTTGGAAACTCCGCTTTCAGCGCGGTTTCCATAGAGGGAACATCCTTTTCCCGGACAAATCCCGTAATGACCTGAATCCATCTTCCATGAGCGCAACTTGTCCGAGTAACCGACACTTTCTTATTGTCTTCCCAGAAGGCTTTGAGAACAAGGAACGCGTGCCTATGCTCATTCATCTTCACGACTTTAGATTTTATATCCTGAACGCGCCTTTGAAGTTCGTCAAGATCGCCCTCCAATGCGCGAATCCGCTCATGAATGGTTCCGTTAATTTGGGGCAGCAAAACCTCCACAAACTCATTTGAATTCAAGAAAGCCCGAACCTGTTCTTCCGCTTCCGGCAGATATATCGCCACTATCCATGCTGTATTGGGGGTTTTACTGGTTGAAGTCTTGGAGTGCGTCCCATTCGCCTCGGTATTTTGGTGGACAGGAATCACTTCTTCCAAGGCTATGCCGGAAGGGAGACCGGTCTCCCGAGCCAGGTTCTCCAATCTCAACCGCGGCACACTGCCGAAAAGAGCGCGGGTCTTCTTGAGTTTCTTTAGATCATCGATGCGAAATGGGATGGATTCAAAGGGCTTTAAATCTTTAAGGCGGTTTTCCGCATCCCCGATAGTACGCTCGATACGCCGATATTCCGTATCCAAATCTTCCGCCGCCTTGTAATAAGTATCCACAGGGAACTGCTCTTTTATGTTGTTGAGTTCCTTAGGATCAATGAGAAGCGGTACTGGCGCCAATCCCTGCACGAAAGACTTTTTTTCCGGCGCAAACAGGTCCAATAATCCCAGAATAAGGTTCACATGCTGCAATTCGCGATCACAGTCGTCCGTGGAAATCTCTTGGCGGGACAATTTCTCCCGTGCTTCCTCATAGCGATCGAACACATCCACCACCTCAAGGATGCTTATCGCATGGAGTTTTTTGAAAAGGCGTTGCGTAGCGGTAACCGGACACAGCAAGGTTACCTTTTTCATTTTATCAATCGCCATGATTATATCTCTCGAAATCGGGCTACTACTTTCTCAACCTGCCTCGAAATCAATTCCGCCGGAATATGGCCTACACCCTCAAGCGCTTTACGCGCCTCCTCAGCCTGCTTTTCTGCCTCCCGCTCATGTCGCCGCATCGCCTCTTCGCGAAAGGCCACGATTCTCTGTTCCACCTTCGCGGCCGTCTCTTTCCCAAAAGACGCAAGTTCGGCGCCCACACGCTTTTCTATTTCCCTCGCTTCCGCATGGGCTTTTTCAATGATGGCCGCCGCCTCGTTTTCCACCTCTAAAACCTTGTTAATCAGCGAATCCATAATTAGGTGCCTGTACTATGTTTTGGGTTACACTCTCGACTTACTGAACGGTAGGTCAAATTACCTCTGTACATGGTTCCATGCGTAAAATGTTCAACCGTTTGTTTCCTCCATAACATCCCAATGGCTACCACTTCCCTGCGTTCCCGCAAAAGTAAGCTGCGCCATTGCTTTTGAAGTATACCCCAAGCGCGTTTGCCGTTTCAAGCTTTTGTGTACCTTTTTTTTCGGCTTTGTTTTTTTGTGGATACCTTCAATTAAGCAAGGCCGATCCCTCCGGTATATGACCATACTTCCCAATACTATTTTCCAACGCGTCACTTCATCAGCAGTCCCCAAGGCAATCACAAACGGACAAAAATTGCATGCGCTCCCGTATTAATGCTATGATAGGATATTCCAATTTCACAGGGGCGTCGTTCCATATTTATTCCCATGGAGTACATGATTCGGGTGTCCGGCAATGTGCGCCGGATGCGCGTGACGCCCCGAGGTTTAACCCGAACGGAGGACTAGAGTTATGGCATTGGTGACAATGCGGGACCTGCTTGAAGCGGGAA
>JAEAMG010002923.1_pt1 | contig 9965 bp, 10 predicted proteins | sample 8958741 | NCBI WGS metagenome assembly JAEAMG01 (sample SAMN16933256, study PRJNA681125) | bioreactor sludge metagenome | isolation source: anaerobic bioreactor treating anionic surfactant - SDBS | place: India: Bengaluru | collected 2019-02-28
TCTGTTAATCCGGATGACTTTGGCACATGAAAAGAGTGGTCCCCGCCCTCTATGACAAATAGTTTATGGTGCGCTTGCAGTCGACTTAAAACCTTATTAAGTTTCTCCATATTACAGAGCGGGTCTCGTGTGCCGGCAAAGAAAAGCATGGATTTCTTGATCCGGTACAAATGTGTATCTCTTAATTTTTCCTTATCACCTGCAGGATGAAGAGGATATCCCAGAAATAGAAGGCCATTAACAGGAAGAAGGCCATCAGAAACCATTTGTGATGCCACCCTGCCGCCCATGGACTTTCCTGCTGCAATCCATGCATCAACCGAAACGCCAATTTCTTCCCGAGCGTATTGAAAGACTGACCACCATGTTTGTTCAAGTGTTTCTTGCTTATCTGGGGTCTTTCGGCCATATTCAGTATAGAGAAAATTAAAGCGTAAGACCGGGAAACCAAGGGCAGCAAGCCCTCTCGTGAATGACGTTATTAAAGGTGTATCCATATCATTACCGGCACCATGGGCAACAATAAGTGCGATTCGTTTGTGTTTCTCCATGGGAGATTCCAAAACTCCAGATGTTATACCCTTTGTGCCGACGCGGATCGATAAGCTCTTCTGTATCAGTTCCAACAGATTTTTATCTCCTCCTTGATTCGCTTTTTATTTTTGTCGATATTCATGTTAATCACTTTTTCAAAAAACTGCAAACATATTGAAAAATCATTTTATTTGCTTGGGTGATTTTCTCCTTGCAAATTGGTTCAATTTCATAATAATGTTACAGAATATTTGACTATATAGTGATCATTTGTCAATGGAGATTAACAATGAGAAAAAGAATAATTTTGGGTGTGCAGGTCACAAACAGGATAAAAAATGCTCTTGAAGTACAGGAGATTCTCACGAAATTTGGATGTAACATAAAAACAAGATTGGGTTTGCACGAGGTTACCGATGCTGTCTGCTCAACGATCGGTCTCCTCATCCTTGAAATGTATGGAGATATCAAACAGATCAAAGAGATGGAAAACCAATTGAAGGCTGTTCATGGAATAGTTGTTAGGAAGATGGTTTTTGAGGAGTAGGTGTTTTCATTATTTTCTGAACCCTTATGAATCTTCTTTGATCGCTGTTTTCTTTTAGCGGGCTTTGCCGACGTATGGCTTTTACACTCCTATCACTTTATTTTTCTTGAGTTTTTCCTATTCTAACCGATCAAGCTATTATACATCCTTTTAAACTTTCGTTACCTTTTCCTCTTACGGACAATGTGTGATTATTTAGAAGGATTAGAGACGATGATAGAGGAAGCTAAGCAGCAGACTTTTGCCCGGAATAATCAGGACGATCAGGTCGTCTTCGAGTTTATTCGTTCCATGAATATTGCTCGTCGAAATCTTGTGGCCTATCCACGGGCACACGTTCTTGTCATTGAATCTTTTCAAAAGGTTTTGAGCATTCTTCAGAGCTACTTCCAATACAGCAGTCATCTCACATTAGGGGTGGCACAGGATGCCCTTCTGTGGGGAACCAAAATACTGGATAAGAAAAATATTGTCTTTCGGGGTTTCGCCGGTATTCTGTTCAGCCATGGCATTGTCAGTCTAACTCTCTTAAGGGGCCTTACCAGTGGAGAACTTATGGAGTTTGACTATATCATATCGCAATCGCGAAACGAAGTATATCGTCAAGGCGGAGTTGTCGTGCTCCTCTCCAGGGCCAAGGTGCGCAACATTAAAGTTCAGCTTATCGACTACCGAATGTTTCAGGCCCAGGACGGTCTTGCTCCATCGATGGAAGATAATGATGATGTGAAAGGATGTCGCTTCTGGCAGAGTTTTGTGAAGGGGTTTTTTGGAGGGACTCTTGACTCCGATTTGGAACCTGAAGCACTTGCCGCACTTGTAGACAGCAAATATCTCGACCTTGTATCCAAAAACGATAAAGGTAATGATTTCGATTCCTGCTTAAATGTTACCTTCGATTTTGGGTCACTTCTTTTTGAAAATGATGCTATTGCTAAATTAACTAAGTTTTTACAATCACTCAGTGAAGAAGCACGCAAAGTTTTTATTGACAAGTTTCTTAACTCACTCACAGACCATATGGAGGTTGCCGACGATGTTCTTGCTAACTTGCCTATTGAGATTATACTGAATGCTTTAGAGTATCACGCACAGAAAGAAATCTACATCCCACCGATCATCTTCGACATTCTGCAAGAGATTAAGAGCACCTCTAACAACAGAAGCAATGAAGATATGGAGGAACTCCTCAAGGCATACTCAAGAGAAGAACTCGCGGAGAAGTTTAAAGCTATATTCAAAGAGGATGAACTTGATAAGTTTGTTCCCCTTGATTATCAGAGGGCGCTTGAAGAAGTGCGAAATGTTGATAAGCCTTTGTCATCCGAACTTTCTCAGATCAAGCATGTTGAAGAAGCCTTTAACAATCAAAGTATTGCGATACACTTCGCCCAGGTGCTTGCTCATATGATATCAGACTATGCGAACCATAACATACCATATTCACTCAGGCATTCGCTGAAGGATCAATGCCATAATTTGATCCGGCAAGGAGAATTTCATATTGTCTCTGAAATATTCGAAAACTTAAGGAATTCAATAGGCACTTCGGCAAACAACCAAAACATTCCTGGTAATGATGTGCTGGAAATATTCTCCGAGATAGACTTTACTCATGTGATACTTGATACATCAGACACATGGGGAAAGGAAAACCTTTTTTACGTTACAGAATTAATAAAAAAAATTGGACACCCCTTCGTCGAGCCCCTGTTGGACAGACTTGCCGAAGAGCAGAATAGGCAATTACGTCATTACTTTCTTGAACTTCTGCCACAGCTTGGTAATACAGTAAAAGATTCTGTTATAGGAAGAATGAAAGATCACCGCTGGTATGTTATCAGAAATCTTGTTGTTGTCCTCCGCAACCTCAATGATCCTTCAGTTGCAAGTCCTCTCCATACGATTCTAGAACATCCTCATCCCCGGGTTAGAGATGAGGTGCTGCGAACCCTCATTCAATTTGATGATCCTTCTGCGAAAAGAATTCTTTTACGTGAAATGGAGTCAAACGATTCAAGCCGCTGCCTGAAGGCTATAAGCCTTGCAGGCATAACACGCCATCGTGAAGCATCTCCAAAGCTCTTGGAATTCCTTAATTTAAGGGGTTTCGAAAAGCACACATTCTCTTTAAAGAAAGCTTCTGTCTACGCCTTGGCCGAGATTGGTGATCCTTCTGTTCTTCCCTATATTGAGGCAGCGCTCAAAAAGAAGTCCTTATTATTTTGGTGGAAATCCCGTCTCCTAAAAACCTTAATCATCGATTCGCTGGCAAAATACCCTATTCCTCAGGCAACTTCAATTTTGCAGAATATCGCTACAACAAGGCCTCGGGAGTTGGCTAAAAGGGCTTCCGTCGTGATGAACAGACTAAGGACATATAGTTCATGAGCCAGAAAAAAATTGAATTAATTCAGGAATTTATCAGAACGTTCATCCCGGCAGTCACGCACGCTCACCAATACACTACATCGCACCAGCAAACAGTTCATGCAATCAATGTTGCTTATAATAACCTACTTAAAGCAATTGGCAAGGATTTGGTCCTTCCTTTTATGATAATTGATGGAAGAATTGTTGTTTATGAAGACCCTCTCGATGATTCACCATACATTGATAGGTTTATACGTCTCTTTAAAAACATTGGCATTCAACATGTGCATATCCTGAAAGATATTTTGCTTGAAGAATTAACGTCCTTTATTGATATGCTTGTTGCGCGGCCTATGCCATCTCAGGGCTTACCTTCGTTCCCGCACGTCCAATTTGGGAAAGTGGAATTGATATGCGATCCTGATGAAAATGAAAGCAACACGGAAAGACAAGCAAATAAAAGCTTTAATCACATCCATTCAAAAGATCTTACTTTATCATCAGATATTTATGCTGCAGTCAAAGCGGGGCGTAAGCTCCCAGTTTCAGAGATTCATCAGATCGTAAGTGAAATTCTGTCAGCCATCAGACACGAGTCGTCAATTCTTGTTGCTTTTTCCCCGCTGCGCATTCTTGACGAATACACTTATACTCACTCGACAAACGTCTCCATTCTCAACATTGCTCAGGGGATGGCGCTGGGAATGAGCGACGATCTTATTCGTGAAGTAGGAGTTTCTGCTCTGCTCCACGATACAGGAAAACTTTTTGTTCCGGAAGAAATCTTGAACAAGCCGGGAAAACTGACCGATGGCGAGTGGGAGATGATTCAAAGCCACCCTCTTAGAGGCGCCGAGTATCTTCTTGAAAGCCCCGGAATACCTCCTTTGGCAGTGATCGTGGCATATGAACACCACATACAATATAACAATTCTGGCTATCCGCGCGTACCCAAGGATTGGCGGCAGAACATATGTAGCCAAATAACTGCCATATCTGATTTTTTTGATGCTATGCGGACAAAACGCATCTACAGAGATTCCCTTGAAACAAGAATTATTGCCAACCAAATGGTGAAGTTGTCAGGGGGCTCCCTTAATCCAATGCTTACAAAGAACTTTCTTCTCCTTATCGATGAGATGATCCAAAGCCTGCAATCCTGAAAAAAGCATTTAAATAATTGTTAAGTTTTATATATTTACAACGATAAGAATTTATAAGGATATTGAGGGGCCGATTACAGTATGGAGAAAAAAACGAGACAGATAAAAAAAGAATCATTTGGGGCTTCAGTTGGAAAAACAGTTTTGAACTCAATTAAACTTGGTCAGGTTCTTGTGAGGGCGGGGCGTATCAAAGCCGAAGACCTCGAACAGGCTCTAAGTGAGCAAAATGCTTCAAAAAAGAGGATTGGCGAGATACTCATTGAAAAAGGATTTATAAAACCAGAGGAGCTTACCCATGGTCTCAATGTCCAATCCATGTTTACAACCTCAGGTATCCCTGCCGGCCTATCTTTTGGGTCGGTCCTTGAAAGTCGAGCCACCCAGAAACGTGAAGACCGGAAAGCTGAGGCAAAAACTCCGATACCTATTCGATCACACCTTGCCGTGCTTTACCAATTGCCTTCTATCGTCCTTAGCAGGGCTGATATTAAGGCGGGGTATATCATTTTAAAAAATGCCTCACGGATTGCCATTAAGAGCAATAATAAAAAAGGATGTATGGTAGTATTTAAGGGCTTAAAGTGGCCTTTCAAAGAGGCACATGCCTTTGGACTAGCCCATGATGCGCATATCACCCCTGAGGGAGCCTCTGTACAACAACCGTACAAAAAAAATACACAAAATGTAGAATTGAGCTACAGGTTTATCCTGTCTGACAACGCAACGGCCGGAAAACATCTGTGGCCCCTTTCTATCGCTTTACAGGCTCTTTAACTACATGTAATAAATCTGACTAACCTTTATAGCTTATTTGCATTCGTACATAGTTCTTTTGCACTACTGCAACAAAACGATTGGACTCAATTCTGAAAAAAACTCCTTGACTTTCGAACCCTTATCTGGCGGCAATATTCAAGATGCATAATAAAATTGGATGTCTCTTCATTGTAATTGCAGCACTTCTCTGGGCCATATCCGGAACAGCTTCGAAGTTCATCTTTTCCAGCGGGATATCACCCATCGAGCTTGTTCAATTCCGAGCAGCAGGATCTGCAATCCTCCTCGTTTTTGTTCTGGGAATACAGAAGCCCTCTCTTCTAAAGATTGTCCCGAAGAATATCGGTTACTTTATCCTCCTTGGAACTCTCCTGGCTGCCACTCAGTTTACTTATCTTTTTGCGATCAGCAAAACATTGGTCGCAGTGGCCATTTTGCTCCAGTACCAGGCCCCACTGGTGGTTGCCCTCTATATGTTTTTTGTTTTGCGGGAAAAACTTTCCTTGAAAGTAATTGTGTCCATTATCTGCTCTCTGTTCGGTTGTTACCTTGTGGTTGGTGCTTACAATCTCAGCATCCTTTCCATGAGTAAAACAGGAATTATCTCAGGACTTTGTTCGGCAATTACCTTTGGTCTGTATACTATTTCAAGCGAATTCGGGATGCGCCGGTATTCCCCATGGACGGTTTTATTCTATGCATTTGCTGTGGCTGCAATTATACTGAATGTGGTTTATCCGCCTTTCCGCGCCTTTGGCCACCCCCATACCCTGATAACATGGTGGTGGGTTTTCTTTGTAACCCTTTTTGGCACGATACTTCCTTTTGCTTTTTACAATCTTGGCATAAAACGGATTCGTCCAGCCCATGCGAGCATAACTGCAACCCTGGAGCCTATAGCTGCAGCAATAATATCATATACTTTCCTTAATGAAATCCTCGAAGGATGGCAAATTATTGGGGCCATCCTTGTGATAACCGCCATCATGATCCTTCAACAAAAACCACAAAAAATAGATTCAAACCAATCCTATTAATAGTTGACAAAGACTCGGGTGCCCGCTAAAAAGAATAGAAAGAGGTGGTGCACTATGAAAGGAACAATAATATCAAAACCAAAGCATTATACTTTAAAATGGAGAAAAAATCTCCGGAAACGGCTCATAATTCAGAAATTCAGGACGAGAGGACGAAAGCATTGAATTGTTGAAAAAAAGAACCCGAGACCCGGGTTGGTTTTTTGGGGGGGGGATTAGAAATCCCAAGTCTCGGGGGATGAGGGCTTGTTCTGTTTGTAACGTAATTCACATTTCTTTGTTAATCAAGGGGGTAGAATTTTTTCGATGTAAAATTGAAAATTTCTGGGAATTTGTCGCATACTTGTCAAAAAAATGGCGAGGTATTCTTTCTGGACGAGAATCATTAAATGGAATATCGCGCTAAAGGTGCGTGATGGTAATATCACCCAGCTTTTTCTGAAGATATTCTACCACCAAACGTCTATGGCAAAGATCAGGTTTCTCCTCACTACAAAGAAAACAGTCGCCCTCTGACACCTCGTGCCTCATATTATTTTCAACTTTTCTCTCTTCCAAGAGATTGTTGAGTTGCGTTTCGTATTCACTCCAATCAATTTTCTTTTTCTTATAACAATCCATAATGTTTTCAGTAGGTGCCAGTTCAGGAATATGTAAATACTTAATCCCATTAATTTTCATCAAGAAATACTTAAGGTCCTCTTTTTTGGCAAAACCCGATAGCTGGGAACGGTTTTTCAGCCTTATGTCCAAGATTCGTTTTACGCCAGCATCTTCCAATTTTGTAAAAAATTCCTTTGCAGTTTTTCCTGTAAAACCTATTGTGTATATCCGTTTCATCGGACCTGCTCCCAAAAAACTGTTCACCACAAAAGGTGAGTTTTCTGGCAAAATACTGATGGGAGGATTTTGCCATAAAGAGGTCGAAGTACACAGAGGAGCAGATCGCATTTGCATTGAAGCAAGCAGAATTGGGAACACCAGTCAAGGAAGTGATCCGGAAGATGGGCATTACCGAGCAGACCTATTACCGGTGGAAGAAGAAGTATGGTGGACTTGGCACATCAGAGCTCCGCAGATTGCGCAGTTGGAAGAGGAGAACCGCACCTTGAAGCAGATGGTAGCGGATTATTTCCTTGACAAGCACATGCGTTCGAGGAACAACATCTTCAGAGGGTGGCGTGAAAGCCGGAAGACTAACCCTTTGGCCTGACCAGTTATAGGGGTGCGGTCAGATGAGTGCAAAACCTCTAAACTTGGATTGTACTAAAGATGGGGTACGGTCACAACCAATATAAACGTTGAGACAGAGTTTCCCTTTTTCTTCCTGAATACACCACAGCGGAGTTTCGATACCTTGAATGGCTAGCAAAGCTTCGCTGCCAGTTATACCCCTTCCTCACTCCTTGTAATTGCCACAAAGAAAATCCCATACAAAGCGGCATGATAAAGTGTAAATCCTGAGTATGCGCCCCAATAAACCATAAGTTGTAATTCTGAATTGAGAATGCCGAATATCCGATTAAGAACGTAATAGAAGATAACGAACAGGATTGTTGTCGATGTCTGCCAGCCAAGCATCGATAGAGCAAGTTTAAATTTCGGGCTCATTTTTTCTCCTGCGATTTGAATTTGATTAGTATCATACTCATCAAGGATATGAAAAAAATATGTCATTGTCAAGATTTTTGTTAAGGTAGAATGAGTATGATACTCATTACAATAAGTTGCAAGACTTTTTTAAGAAAAATGAAAAATTTTTTAGGATTTTATGAATTAATTTAGATCTGGGTTTTTGCCCCTCCCCCAAGACCAATAATTAATTTTAACCTCGGAGGGTTTTTCTTTGTTCGTTTTTTTCGCTTATAGAGGTATGAGCCCAACCAATACATTGCTTTCATGATATCGGTATGGCCTTCTGCATGTAGAACACGGTATAATTCGCTTGACTCTGGCAGTTCATTGTTAAAAATAAATACTTTATCACCTATTTTGTGTACGATAGAATCTGATTTCATTTCAAGCAATGTGTTAATTACGAGGGCCCATTGCGGACCTTCTGCATGCTTTAACATCTTCCCCCCCCCAAAAAAAATATTATGTTGCTTCTTTTTTCTTCTTGTTGTTATTCACCTCTAATAAATATTTAGCATATCCTATTATTTCGTCCAGATGGCCTAAGTCGCGAAGCCTCCTGTAAAGTATCAGGCATTCAAACTCATCTTTGGTAATATCGGGAATCCCCCGGTAAAATTCTAAACGGTTCACACCAAATATCTGTGCATAGTTTATCTGCGACTCCGTAGCAAAAGGGTTACTCATATTTTCTATACCACCGATGTAACCTTTGTCAACACCTGCCTTATCTGCAAGTTGTTGCTGTGTCCATCCCTTCTCCTTCCGAAGCCTTTTGAAGTTATGGATGATTAATTTTTCGACATCATCAAGAAATTTTCTTTTTGGTTTGTTCGCCATAACATGTAATGAATACATAATATTACCTCCATACTCAGTAAGTCAATAACCACCATACTCATCAATACCATAAAATAGTTCGACAAATCACGATGAGTATGATCCTCAATATACATATATACATGGCTACACAAAAACCAAAAAACTCATTGGCGATGGCTTTTAAAGAACACAAAATCAACAGGTGCATACTTGCAAAACAAATCAAGAGCTTGGAATACTTTGGATTGGATTACTGCCGGGCTCGATGTTGTTTCTGCAAAAAAGGCTGTTGAAATTGAACGACTCACCGCAGGAAAAATAACCCGTGTCATGTTGCGTCCTGCTTTATTTGAGTCTTGTGTTCCATATGAATAAGCATAGCAAATTTTTTACCTTTGTGCGTTTGCATTGTTAGGAGGTGTAAACAATGGGTGATCATCCATCTGGTTTTGCCACGTGTCAAAGTCTCTCGTGTAATCATACCACGTGATATCCGGGCCTGTCCCGTATATTAGTCCGTTCCCATTATTCTGTAAGACAGCGTTGGCAAAGGTTGAGAGCCCAGGCACCAAGAAGATGCCATCCATAATCCTCTTTTCATTTCCAGCCTTCTTCATTTGAGCTTGAACACAAATAACTGGTCAAACAAAAAAGGGCCAGTTCACCAAAGAACTATTCTCTGGCTACTTGGCCCTGTATGTCTGTTTGAAGCAAAACCTATCCCCCTTTTGGTTCAGGTATGCTCAAATTCTATTTCAATTGCATATATTCTCTATATATCACCTATAGTTATATTTGTCAACCTCTTGTATAAGTCAAAAGTAGATAGCTATAGGCATACTTTCCACTCAAAGCTATATACAAAGTGCAAGGATAACAGGTTGGGGAGCAGGAAAAAGAAAGGATCATAGGAAGAGCTGAGGCTGCCTATCGCATCCTGAAGGTTTTCTCCAAACTCGGCCAAAAGTGGAAAAGAAAACCAACCATACTCCCTGGATGGAAGGACAGCCTATGAGAGGATTGTATCATGATCTGAGAGCAATCGCACATTCAAAGGCACGCACGAGGTGGTAA
>JAEAMG010002925.1_pt1 | contig 9961 bp, 8 predicted proteins | sample 8958741 | NCBI WGS metagenome assembly JAEAMG01 (sample SAMN16933256, study PRJNA681125) | bioreactor sludge metagenome | isolation source: anaerobic bioreactor treating anionic surfactant - SDBS | place: India: Bengaluru | collected 2019-02-28
GAAATCCCTGCCGAAGGTGAAGGCGAGGCCCCTGTCGAAGGCGAAATCCCTGCCGAAGGTGAAGGCGAGGCCCCTGTCGAAGGCGAAATCCCTGCCGAAGGTGAAGGCGAGGTCCCTGTCGAAGGTGAAGTCCCTGTCGAAGGTGAAGGCGAAATCTCCGTCGAAGGCGAAGGTGAAGAACCAGCCGAGGGTGAAGGCGAAATCTCCGTCGAAGGCGAAGGCGAAACTCCTGCCGAAGGCGAAATCCCTGCCGAAGGTGAAGGCGAGGGCGAGAGCCCCTATATTTATGCCCCGCCCAATGCTGTTTTTGCGCAGACTCCAACAGATCCCGAGACGGATTATACCGCCACCTATTATCCCAGTAATGATGAAAACGATGTGGCGTTGCCATGGGAAAATTTTGATGTGGCAAAATCACTTAATGCAGAGTCTAATATTTATGGACTGCGTTGGTGGGGCGTCGAATATGTTTCTGGAGATACCAAGGCCTCTTCTTGTGAAGGAGGTCTTGGCTCCTTCATCATTGATATCGCCGCAGCAACGGATGCGTTGCATGTGCCGCTTTGTTCGTACACGGTAACCCCTGACAGAGTTCCAGCACATTTCACCACCGAGGATATGCTTCCTGTTTATGCCTATGATGTTGATTTAGAAATACCTTGCGATCTGTCTGGAGAAGCGGGAGAATACTATATTAATATCCGCTCTTCTCAAACATCAGAAAAGGCAAGTGGATGCCATTTCGGATGGCTTAAAACCCTAAACGGTGATACTGATCTGCTTGTGGAACTTGTTGATGGAACCACGGAATCAATGCCTGAGAATCTAGCCTTTTGTTTGGTTGGCGGAGTACAAGAAGTCATCTGTCCGCAAGATGTTTCGGTATGCATTAATTCTCCGGCATTTACCTTGACTGGAGCGGTTCCTGACGGCGGCCTATACACGGATGGCGCCGGAGTATCGGGAACTACATTCACACCGTTCGTGGCCGGAATCGGCGTTCATACAATTACCTACACCTATCAGCGTATTGATGGCGCTGTGGACGACTGTACCTTCACAATTGTAGTGAGATCCTGTCCTGAAGGTGAGAGACCCCCGAGAGAGGGTGAGGCTCCTCCAAGAGAAGGGGAGCCCCCTCTGAGAGAGGGTGAGACTCCTCCGAGAGAAGGAGAAACGCTTCCAGGCGAAGGTGAAAGTACACCGGAAGAAGGTGAAAGCACACCGGAAGAAGGTGAAAGTACACCAGAGGAAGGTGAATCCCCTGTCGAAGGCGAAAAACCTGAAGGTGAGGTCATAGAAGAAGGCGAGGGTGAAACCGAACAGATAGAAATGCCGGATTATGTCGGGCAGGAATATGAAGATGTAATAGAGAACATTCAGGCCGCCGGTTTGAACATTGGCAATATAATCCATGAATGCAGTAATGATGTTCCCGCGGATTCCATTATACGCGTCGCCCCCCCGGCCTTCTCCACCGTCGCTCTCGGCACCCCCATCAACCTCTGGGTGTCTTCGGGAAGATGCCCTTGCTGTGAAGGATATGACATTTTAAGTGGGAGTAACTTGTTTCTGGGCGGGGTCGCGTTGCTTACGCTTTTCGTAGCGAGCATTTTTCTGGGTGATATGAGTAAGGCGGGGACTCTTGTTGATTTTGACAAGGAATAAATTATTAGGCCAAGTGTAGTATTCCGGGCGCTGGACCTCGGTTTATAGAAATTTGTAGGTCAAACTGAACAAACGATACATTGGAAAGCATGACGGCAATCATCCACGCACATCACGCCCAATCAATTGGAGAAACTCCTGACGCGTGATTTCGTCATTGTGAAAACTGCCTAGCACGGACGAGGTCGTCATTACAGAGTTTTGCTTTTCCACTCCACGCATCATTGTACACAAATGCTTGCATTCGAGCACTACGCCCACGCCTTCCGCGTGGGTGTGATCCATAAGCGCCCGGGCTATTTGTGCGGTCAAACGTTCCTGAATTTGAAGCCGCCGGGCATAAAACTCCACGATGCGCGCAATCTTGCTGAGACCAATTACTTTTCTCCGGGCAATATAGCCCACATGGGCGCGTCCAAAAAACGGAAGCATGTGATGCTCGCACATGCTATACAACTCGATATCACGCATGATAATCATATTGTTGGATTCCGCCTCAAAAATGGCGTTATTGATGATGGCGTTCATGTCCTGGTGATATCCCCTGGTCAGAAACTCCAATGCCCTGGCATATCGTTCGGGTGTTTTCAATAGCCCCTCGCGCTCCGGGTCCTCTCCGACTTCGATCAGCAATTGCCGTACGAGTTCGGCAACGTGTTCTATATTCATTGCATAAACCTTTCTCTCAGGGACCGGGTAAACGGTCTGTCTGGAACAAGCGCTTTGCGCTGTTCTTCCGTAATCAGTTCTGTCAAGGGTGTATTAGTGTCCGGCAAAACCAAAGCCGGATTCAATTCCAGCAGTGCGGCGACGAGGAAGGTCCTTTTCCGGATGTCCGGATCCGGCAGGGTCAGGCCGGGTTCCTCAATGACAAGCCTGTTGCAAAGAAGAATATCCAAATCAATAGGCCGGGCTGCATAGGCGTCTTCGATTCTTTTGCGACCGAGGTTCTCTTCTATCGGACGAAGAACGGCATATTTCAAGAATCTGGGATGCCCTGAAAACCTTATGGAAACCGCGCCGTTCAAGTACTCCGGTTGCTCTGGCCGGTTGATGGGAGGGGTGCGATAGAAGGTTGATACCGCTGTAATGCGATAATCGGCATGGAGCATGGCCAAGGCACAGGATATTGATTTTTCCGGATGGATATTGCCTCCCACGGAAATGTAACATATTTTTGGTATGCGATCCTCCAAACTACGCTCCAGTCCGTGTCCGAGTGATTTCCACAGCCACGCTCGTGGCAAATCGCAGTGCCCCGGGTTTATCCAATATCACGGTCACACGCTCCACACGCGGTGCGCGCAAACAGATATCGGCAACTTTCTGAGCGAGGCGCTCCACAAGAAAAAATGAGGAGGCTTCCACCAGCGCCAAAACCTGTTGTTTCACCTGCTTATAATCCACGGTATCTTCTATAGAATCACTCTTTCCGGCTTCCCGCAGATCCGCCCACAAGGTAATGTTGAGAACGATTTCCTGCGCTTTCTCCCGTTCTTCCGGGAAAATGCCCAGTATACAACGCGTACGGAGATCCCGGATATGAATTTTGTCCAGCATTACTTCATTCATACATTCTCCCTCTCAAATGCCTGCCGCCATCCACATACAAGGTCTGGCCGGTTACAAACTCCGCGCAGAGTAGATAAAGCACCGCCTGCGCGATGTCTTCCGTACCACCATATCGCTTCAGAGGATTGCTCGACGCGAGTTGTTCCAGATAATCCGTTCCTTTTCCCTGTGGCGGCAGAATCAGTCCCGGGGCGACGGCATTAACGCGAATGGACGGCGCCAATTCAATTGCCATGACAGAGGTAAGAGCATGCAGGGTCCTCTTGCTCAAATGGTAAGGCAGGTGTTTCTTATCATAATCCATGACCATCGTATCAAGCATGTGGATGATGGTGCCGGAACGTCCCTGTGCCGCAAAACATCGTGATAATAGGAACGGCATAATGGCGTTTACCGTCATATTCTCCTGGATCGCCGCCGCAGTGGTATCCGAAAAAGACATCTCATCAAAAATGGAGGCATTATTAATCAGATAATCCAAATGACCCGTCAGCCGCAGGGCCTGCCCCACGACCGCTTCGGCTGCGCCGGTCTGCGTCAGATCAGCCTGTACGGTTGAGGCTTTACCCCCGAATTCCGTAATTTGATATGCCAGATGTGCCGCTTCTTTTTCAGCCCGATTATAGTGTAACACCACGTGGACACCGCGCCTGGCCAGTGCGAGGGCTACCGCGGCGCCAATTCTTTTCGCTGCGCCTGTAATGAGGGCTGTCTTTCCATTCAAAGGCCCAAAATCCATGTTATAGTCTTTCTTGTTTCCCATGTTATCGTGTTCGCCTATTGCGGAACGACTTGGATTTCCTCCAACTTAACCCGGACTGTTTCTAGTTTCGGGTTGCGCTCGAGTGCTTGATTATAACACCGCACAGCCTCTTCGTAGCGATGCATCTCAACATAAATATTTCCCATTTCAACCAGGAAGTCGGTATTTTCCGGTTCCTGCTCATGCAACAGAACGAATTGTTTTAATGTTTCATCATAAGCGCCTTCCCGCAACAGGGTATTCGCCAGATTGATGCGCGCCCGCGTGAATTCCGGTTGAAGGCGTAAAGCCTCTTCATACCATTTTTTCGCCTCCTCCGCATCCCCATGCGCCGCATAGTGATACCCAATGCCGTTCAGGAGGTCTGCGTCCTTAGGATTCAGTTCAATCCCCTGTTTATAAACATGAATACCGCCTTCAAAATCGCCTTTCTTTATGAGAAGATTACCCAGATTGGCGCGGGCAAGGGTATAAGCAGGCGCCGCCTGAACCGCCCGGCGGAAGAGGATTTCCGCTTCCTGCACTTCTCCCCGTTCTTCCAGCAACAAGCCCAGGTTGTTCAGGGCGCGGATATCTCCCGGGGTGTGGTTCAGCACGGACCGATACCATTTCATTGCCTCCTCGACATTGCCTGACACGGTCAAATGAACGGCAAGGTTGTACCGGTGCCCGGGGTTGTCTGGTTCCTTTTCCAGGGCTTTCCTGAAGGTATCCACAGCCCCTTCCGTATCCCCCATACGTCCCAGCAGGTCGCCCAGGTTGCTTAGAGCAAGGGTAAATTCCGGGTGAGCGTCAACAGCCGCACGGTAATGCTCAAGAGCGCCTTTTAAGTCTCCTTCCTTTTCCAGTAACACTGCAAGGTCATTGTGGGCACGGCTGTCCTTTGGATTCAGTCTTAAGGCTTCTTCGTAGGCGGCGCGTGCCTCGTCATGCAGGCCGTCGGCAGCCAGGACAACTCCTATATGAAAGTACAGGTCCTGTCGGTAAGGAACAGGTTCCTCTTCCGTGCCCAATGCGGCGCGTAATAGCCGCGCAGCCATGGCATATTCTTTTTTCAGGGCAAGTGCGTGCCCTATCCGGTAAGGCATATATAATGAAAACTCTTCCCTTAGCATTTTTTCCGCTTCCTCTTTTCCCATTTCGATCTCCCCTGATCGAATCCATGAGTCCGCCCGGGCAGAGTGCCACCGGGCCTTGTCCGGGTGATAGGGAACGAAGTTGATGGAAGCCAGACCGTATAATAACACAAGCAAAGCGACCAGGACCGCTGCGGTGGTGAAACGCCGCTGAAACACTGTTTGCGCCAGTCGGAACAGGCCGTACGCACCGACCAGGAACAGGAAGCCCACGAGCGGGTGGCGTGCCCGTGCATTTACAAAGAAGGGCAAAAAGGATACCCAATATACGAGAATCAAACCATAGACAAGCGGAAGCATGTCCTTCGTGACCCCCCCGCCGGGTAAAGTCTTCTTAAACCAATCGCGTATGATTAAAACGGACCCGAACAGAAACAGAGCGAAAACGTATGGGAATCCCGGCAGAAATTTGAGTGGCGGATAGTAGGATTTTTCGTATTGTATCACCTTATTCTCCGTGACCTCCCAAGGGGACCAGAAGAGGACGGCTTTTTTAAGGGTTAGTTTTAGCGCCTGCATTTTATGCGCACGAATCCACGAGACTGCCTTACGCATGAATATGGAGGAGGCTTCCGAGTGGGTAAGATCTTCTTTTCCCACTTCACGCCCGAGACCGCGTACAATGCGGTCATATTCCCAGACGGAAAACTGACCGCTTCCTTCCAGTTGCTGCAGGTAGGGCGTCCAGGAGGTATACCCGTCGGTGTATTCGCTGTTGCCGATATGCAGGTTCTCTCCGAAGTATGTGGAGATGGGTACAAACTCTCCGGATACCAGAAAGTTGCGCAAGGTAACGGGCGCAATCGTTAACACGGTCGCGCCCAAAAGGGTCATCCATGCAGTGGCGACAGCCCGGGGTTTGCCTATACGCAACCCTATCCATAAGACCCAAGCCGCCATCACGGGACCAAAGAGTAGAATATTAGGCCGCATCAGGGCATAACATCCGGTCAGAACGCCGGCAAGTGCCATCCATCTTGCGGCTTGAGATGTTCGCCATCTATTTAGTGTGAAAAGGATGCAGGGCAATAGAAACACAAAGATAGCCGGGTCATTAACCTCGCCTTCATAATAAATAAATCCCCAGTAAGACGCCATCAAAACCGCAGTAATCAACCCGGTACCTGTCCCGAACAGCAACCGCGCCAACCTATACATCAACACGATGGAAATGAGCCCCAGAATCACATTGAAAATACGCGGCGCAAGGTAACTGCCGCCGCTAACAAGATAGATCACCGATAAAAGGTAGGTGTACGCCGGGGGACGATAATACGGGGTAGATGCGATTTTCGGATCAGAACGGCCTTCGGGAAGCGTCCAATCGCCTGAGAGGATGGCCCGGGCATGGTAATCCTGAACGGACAGGTCCTGCCGCATTTCGATGTAATCGGGAGCTTTCACCACTTCGGTCAGGTACCACACCCGCAATAAGGCTGCAACCACCAAAATGCATGCCAACCACCAACCTGAACGGTTTTCATTCGGGCTTTCTCGGTTCAAACCTTCTTCCTTTCAGCGATGGCGCAAATACATAGGTACCGACCATAACCCGATTGAACTGTTTTTTAAACTTGTAACAAATCTGCATGAGGAACGGCTTTACTTTCAATCTCTTTTTATTTTTCCGTTTGAGAAAATCATAGGTGTATTTTTGCCCCCACTATTCACAGAAAATAGACTTGTGTCATGTAAGGGTTTCCCGAACAAGAAAGCAAAAGCGCAAGCATAGCTTACGCAATCAAAAAGGATTCTTAAGGGTTGTAAAGGGGTTCATCAAAATTTACAGAAAAACTCTTCATCCTAAGCCTTGGCGCCTTTCTATTATGTAAATACAATCCCCTTATGAAACCCTATCCAAAACGAACTGTGCCAAGTCTTCCATGGATTTCCGGTAGGGTGACGCGGGCAGACCGCGAATGTGCGCCCGGGCTGTTTCGATGTAACCAGCCGCTCGTTCCTTCACTGCGCCGGAAATATTCAGGCGCTGGGCGCAATCCATAACCCAGTCACACTCCCTGTCGGTGAGGGAGAATCCTCGCAGGTTTGCCAGGGTCTGCTGTTCTTCCTGGTTCATCCGTTCCCGCAACAGCATAATCGGCAGCGTATGTTTGCCCTCTGCCACGTCGCCGCAACTGGGCTTGCCCAGCACCGACGCCGGCTGCGTTATATCCAGCAGGTCATCCATTAATTGAAACGCTATCCCCAAAGCAATACCAAACGCATACAGGTCATTCACAGAATCCGGGGCGATAAGAAAAGCCGGGCCGCTGCATGCTGCCGCGAAAAGGCTTGCCGTCTTTGTATCAGCCAGGGCGATGCAGTCCTCTTCGGAAATATCCTCGAAATCCTTGCCAAAGAAACGCAATTCCCCTTCCGACATGCGTCTGACCACAGACATGGCGGCACTGACCACGTCCAATGAATGGTACTCCAGTAACAGTTCCAAAGCCCGTGCGACAAGATAATCGCCTCCCAATACGGCCGCGTGTTCATCCCAGAGCACATTCAGCGCATACCGGCCCCGGCGCAGGGAGGCGTGGTCCACCACATCATCATGGGCAAGCGAAGCGATATGCATTGCCTCGTAGGCTGCCGCAAGCCGGGAATATCGCCTCACCTCCGATTCCCCCAGGGCCCCAGCCGCCAAAAGGCAAAAGGCCGGCCGCAACAGTTTGCCTTCCGCCACGTTTTCCGTGGCTGTGGGCGCCGTATGACTTACCAAACGCAGGACATCTCCCCAAACCTGGGATACTACCCCGCGCGCGTCCGCAAGAGCAGGCGCTATAGGCTCATAGAGGACGGATAGACTCTTCTGTTGCATCATGTCGCGAATTGTAGCACAGACCGGAATAAGGCCCAAAATATAGCACAACATAGCTTCAGGAAATACAGCGGCATACCGGGAATCACCGTAAAACCCTTGAGTGCAAAAAACTCTCTCGGCATTAAGGTGTTCTTCAAAATCACATCCCCAGGCCGCCGTCCACTGGAATTACCGCCCCCGTGATATACCCAGCCTGTTCTGACGCCAGAAATGCAATAACTGAAGCTACCTCCTCCGGTGTGCCGGGACGCCCCAACGGGATACGCCTTATTGTATCCTCACGTATTTCGCTGGTCATAGCTGCAGTCATATCAGTAGTGATCAGGCCGGGAGCGACCAGGTTGACGCTAATGTTTCGGGAAGCCAGTTCCCGTGCGCAGGCCTTGGTAAAGCCGACCAGGGCAGCCTTGGATGCCGCGTAGTTGCATTGGCCCGATTGGCCTCGCAGGCCGACGATGGAACCAATGCTGACAATCCGCCCGTACCGCTGCCGGACCATGTGACGGGATACGGCGCGGCTGAGATAAAAAACACTGTCCAGATTGGTTTTCATTATATGGGACCATTGGGCGTCCTTCATCCGCATAAGAAGGCTGTCGTCCGTGTCGCCGGCATTGTTTACAAGAATATGGATGGCGCCGAAGTGTTCCATAACCTGTTCCACCAAGCGTCGGCCTGCCTCCGGGTCCGATACATCACAGCCGTAGCCTACACACGCCTTGCCAAGGGAAGACGCCATATCACGTGCTTGCGCCTCGTCGCGCCCGCACAATGCCACATGGGCCCCCTGCGCAATAAATAAGGCGGCACAGGCCTTTCCGATACCGCGCGTACCGCCGGTGATCAAAGCGATTTGGTTCTGCAAAAGATTCATGGGGTTCTTCCAAGGTTCCCGCTAGCTTTGACATTATACCAAACATGTTTCGTTACCTGACAGCGTCGGTTTGGGCGGGATGGGCGATGCGGCTTTCCAGTTGCGTCTACCCGTTGTTGCTTCCGATTTTTAACATGGATGGAACGCGTCCTGCAACATCATAAAGTGCTGAATGCACCTGTATCTGCAGCGAGAACTCTACCGTAACAATAACGGTGTCGGCCCTTTTGATAGTCGTTTGGAGGATTATTGCGCCAGTATCCAGCATAATGGGGGCTCGATTTCGGGAGTATAAGCATAGTCTTCGCCGTTCTGCCAGAGATAGACCGCCCGGATGGCATAGTTCATTGGATGGCCTCCCTGCTGCCAGCCCAGAAGATAGGCGACGGCCTCGCTTATAGTCAGGTGAAAATCCACATTCAGATCTGCGGGATGGGAAATCGGCGGCTCACCTTCTCCTTCATCATGGAAAGGACTGTTTCCCAGGAGGAACGGGTACCCTTTGTTTCGACTGTAGTTGGTGTCGGCAACCCAGGCATTCTCGAAATTCCACCCCACATAGGTGTCTTCTGCATAGGGATAGGTCATGTCATTGGTGGTGCGTCCTTCGCCTGCATCACTCCAAAGCGTATTGGAAGCGGTCGTATCCCAATAGGAGGCTACGGCCACACCTCCAGTGTTATCGCCCACCAGTCCACCAACTTGGCTGTCGCCTGTGGCTTTTCCCGTAGCGTAACAGTGTATGATGGTGGCGTTAAGATTCCGTCCCATGAGGCCGCCGATATTCTGGCTTGTTGCCCCTCCTGACACAGGCCCCATTGCATAACAGGCTGTGGTTACGCCGCCCATGTTCTCTCCTAGGAGGCCACCGAAGTTTCTGTTATTTCCTGTGCCCTTCACAGATGCCAAGGCGTAACAGGAGGTGACCGTTCCGAAAAAATTGGCTCCCGCGAGGCCGCCCGCATTTTCAAGGTTGGCGCCGCCCGTTACGCTGCCTGAGGCGCAGCAGAATGAGATGACGCCAATAGAGTTGTAACCGACTAATCCGCCAATGGAATCTCCATCGGCGTTACCAGTTACCGTATTCACGGCATAACAGGATGTGATTGTGCCGATGTTAT
>JAEAMG010002927.1_pt1 | contig 9958 bp, 2 predicted proteins | sample 8958741 | NCBI WGS metagenome assembly JAEAMG01 (sample SAMN16933256, study PRJNA681125) | bioreactor sludge metagenome | isolation source: anaerobic bioreactor treating anionic surfactant - SDBS | place: India: Bengaluru | collected 2019-02-28
GCAAGAAAGAAAACGACTATTATGATAGCAAAGACCGTTGGTATTCCTAATCCTAACATTTGGTTATCCTCCTTTTTTTTCACTTCAATAATGAGCTGCTCAACTCCCGTGGCAATCATTATTTGACAATACGCAACCGCATCTTCGTGGTTTGCTTTTTAAGAGTTTCATCATACTTGATACGGTCTTCGTGTTCACTCATAGCATAAAACGCTTAATCATAAACGGTCAGGGCAATGGCATGCATCTTTTCTCTATCTTCTATGGTTTTCAGATACTCGACGATTTGATTGAGGAGATCATCCGTGTTCATCGTGGGCAAATCAGGTCTACGTGTTGTGCGGCCATCCATCATTTATCTCCTCATCTGGAATTTATATAACTCGGGTGTTGCACGGTGGTTCTCAAGAACCGCCCATCGGTTTTGATCACCTCATGATTTGTTCCTCCGTGTTCGCAGTGTACACTATTGCAGAAGGAATAGCAATGAGCCACGCCGTTCCTTGCTGCAAGGCCCTTCAGACATTATCGCCCGGCAGATTATTCCGCTGATTGCAATCAAGTACCTCATGCAGCACCATCAGCAGGTTGAACAGCAAACACTATGACCTCTACAACATGATCGCTGTTATCATCAACAAGAGGAATGAAAGCATCTTGCCGCCTAATACCATCCACAGTAATCGCTGCGGCACCTGTCCCTGCAGGTTTCTGCACGACCTTTATGTGGTACGCGGTCTCCCGGTAACGATAGTGCACGGTGAACCCCTCCCAATCACCAGGAATACAGGGCTTAATGTACAGTTTGTCTACTTCAAGTCTTAACCCCAGGAGCACCTCAACAATCAGCCGATACATCCACGCGGCCGATCCCGTATACCACGTCCATCCGCCGCGTCCTGTATGGGGCGGTACTGCGTAGACGTCAGCGGCGGCTACGTAGGGTTCTACTTTGTACTTTTCTATTCCCCGTGTCGATGCCCCGTGATTCACGGGATTAAGTATGGTGAGAATTTCCCATGCACGTTTGCTGTCACCCATGGCAGCAAATGCCATGGCAACCCATATAGCAGCGTGCGTATATTGCCCGCCGTTTTCACGCACCCCGGGAAGGTACCCCTTTATATAACCTGGATTCAGGTCCGACTTGTCGAAAGGCGGCTCAAGGAGCTGGACCAATCCATCCTCCCTGTGTACGAGGAGCTTATCCACTGCCTCCATCGCCATGTGAGATCGTATAGCATGCCCCGCTCCGGAGAGAACAGACCAGCTCTGCGCGATTGAATCGATCCGACATTCAGGATTGCGCGCTGATCCGAGCGGTCTACCGTCATCGAAGAAAGCCCGCAGGTACCACTCGCCATCCCAGCCATTTTTCTCGATATTCCGGCTCAACATTTCTGCTTCTTTTGTGCAGCGCTTTGCAAAAGACACGTCTCCATGCAGCCGTGCAATGCTCGTGAATTTCGACAGGACCTCGTACAAGAAGAACGCCAGCCACACACTTTCACCCTTACCGTCATTGCCGATCATATTCATGCTATCGTTCCAGTCACCCGAACCAATGAGCGGCAGACCATGTTCGCCAAATCTGAGACCCCTGAGAATCGCCCGCACGCAGTGATCGTAAAGACCGGTCTTTTCTTCAGATCTGCCGGGTAGATCATAATACGAGTCCTCTTCGGCTTTTACCTCACGTCCCTTGATGAACCAGACGGGTTCATCGAGCACCCCCGTGTCCCCGGTTGTCGTTACGTACCGGCACACGGTTAAAGGCAACCAGAGAAAATCATCCGAACAATGCGTCCGCACACCTCTGCCTGAGGGTGGATGCCACCAATGCTGTACGTCGCCTTCCACGAATTGCCGAGATGCAGCCAGAAGGAGGTGTTCCCTCACGCGCCCCGGCTCAGCATACATGAGGGCCATAACGTCCTGCAACTGGTCACGGAAACCGTACGCACCACCTGACTGGTAGTAACCGCTGCGCCCCCAAATACGGCATGCCAGTGTCTGGTAGAGAAGCCATCCGTTGGCCAGGACATTGATCGATGGATCGCGTGTCTCCACCTGGACCGTGCCGAGGGTGCGGTTCCAATACTGCCATATGGCCTCGAGCGTCTCACGGGCCGCAGCAGGATCCCGGAAGCGCTGTGCCAGATTTCCTGCTTCATCTCTATCCCGACCTGCGCCCAGAGTGAAGATAATCTCGTGCTCTTCGCCTCCTGCCAGGTCAAAAACCAACTGCAGTGCGCCGCACGGGTCCAAAGCTGCGCCGACTCTTCCCGAAAGTCCTGACCGAGCCATGGCTGCCGGATGAGTGAGCGTACCATTACGCCCGAGAAATTCTGTTCGATCACCGCTCAACGTCCGGGTCGCGTCATCCACATTGAAAAAAGCCGCCCGGCTGCCAAATTCAGTGCTGTACGCGTTTCGAGCGAAGAGAGCTCCACTGAGGTGGTGGACATCGGTAGTGACATGCATGGCTGATTTCGCTCTTAAATTGCCCAGCACCCATTCCACGTATCCCATGACGGAAAGCCGCCTTGAGCGGCCCGAGTAGTTCCGCACTTTGATCGCCGTAAACTTGACAGCGGCGTCCAAAGCAACATATACCCACACTTCCGTACTGATGCCCCGCTCGGTGTGCTCGAAGACACTATAACCTAACCCATGCCGCGTAACGTACGGCGTGCCTCCACGGGCGGGCAGCGGCATCGGAGACCAATAGTGGCCGCGCTCTTCGTCGCGAATATAGAAGGCTTCCCCGCCTGAGTCGCTGACAGGATCGTTGTACCATGGAGTGAGACGAAACTCGTGGGCATTTTCGCTCCAGGTGTAGGCAGCCCCATTCTCTGATACAACGGTCCCGAAAAGCGGATTTGCCAGCACGTTGACCCAGGGTGCCGGGGTCATTTGTCCGCGCGCGGTCGAGATGATGTACTCCCGGCCGTCACGAGTGAATCCTCCAATTCCGTTTTCAAACATCAAGTCCTCACGAGGCTTTGCAGCCATAGCCGGGACTTCCCGGTCTCCGGTTCGGGTTCGTACAGGAGTTGGCCGCATTTGTTCCGAGAAGTTCCGACTCTTGAACTGGTCCGCCAGCATGCCCCTGTGGTCTGTGATGATAGCTCGGGCAACAGCCTGGAACAGGAGCCGATCTTCTTTTGATATCTGATCGGAAGGCCTCACATAAATACCCCCAGGTCGATCCGTTGTGTTCGCTTCCGTGCCTGCAGCAATGAGCCCCATGATCTGCTCGTGCAGGAGTTGCCGATAGCCGGCATGGTCCTCATTCCAGATCACCAGGTCAACTGCTAGTCCTTTGAGGCGCCAGTATGCATGCGCCTGAACGAGTTGTCGTACCAGGTTGATATTGGCGGGATCTTCAATCTGCAAAAGGACGATGGGGAGATCACCGGAAACAGAGTAGCCCCAGAGACCTGATTGGCCGCGGCGGTTCTTCATGAGGACTTCCGGACCGGCACGTAGTGATAGGTTCGCGTATATGACGGATGCGGCAAGACGTCCATAGAGCTGCGCATCGGCTTCTGTGGCGTTGATCTGTCGCAGCAAAACCTGGCTGTGTGTCCACGCGAGATCGAAAACGCGATCGGCGAGACGTCGGTCCCGGTATTTTCCGGCGAGACGTAGGCACGCATCACGGGTGTCTCCGATACCGGTAGCTGCATTGATCACCGCTGATTCCTCCGGATCAAGTATTATGTGATGTCTGATGGCCGCAATCGGATCGAGCACAGCGCCCTCGCTGTCAGAGAGTTGTGATGGGCCTCTCAGTGCTTCCGGCTCCGAGAGTGTGTTCCCGCGGCCGATGAACCGCATACGATCGGTCTCATACGAGACCTCACCGGTGTCACCCCCGTGAACAGTCATGAGGTGGAACATCCATGGTATCCGCTCTCCGGAAGACCGCGGACGGCGCGTGCAAAGTATTGTCTGCTGCTCACGTATGATCTCAGTCTGGACAAAGAGATTACTGAATGCCGGGTGTAGTTCGTCCTGGGCAGGTGATGCGAGAGCAATTTCCATGTAGCTCGTCACCTCGATTGTTCTACGTGCCCGCGACCGGTTGGTGATGGTAATCCGTCGAAGTTCGATATCATCCTCCGGTGAAACTGCAATCTCCGTATGAGTGTCGAGGTCCTCGTCTCGGCGGCGAAATTCTGCCCGGCTTTCCGAGAAGATGGCTTCATACTGTTTCGCGGTCTTGAGGGCCGGTTGGTATGCCGTCGACCAGAAGGTACCGGTAGCTGCCTCACGAATGAAGAAAAATGAGCCCCAGTTATCACACGTGCTGTCCTCGCGCCATCGTGTTACTGCCAGGTCTTTCCAGCGGCTGTAACCACCTCCCGCGTTCGTGATCATCACGTGATACGTGCCGTTAGATAACAATTGCAACTCCGGTGTCGGTGTGTCGGGGCTTGTATAGACGCGTATAGGCATCTCCTCTACGTGATGCAAAGCCGCATGTGTTTCGGCAAGCTCTGTCGTGTGTGAATAAAAGGCTGTGGCTTTTGGCACCCTCTCCTGGAGTAAGAGCATACTTGCTTGAAATGAGGTGTCTGATTCAAATCGCCTCTGCATTGGTCTGCCAAGGAGCATGGACCCCAGGGACAGGAGGGTCATGGCCTGATGATGGGCCATGAAGGACCGAACGACGGCGCGGGTCTGCCCGCGGGGCAGGTGAGCCGGGGTGTAATCAATAGCTTCGTAGAAACCATACTTTCCCTCAAAACCCAGTGCAGAGAGTGCTTGGAGATTGAGACAAGCCTCTTCCGGTGCTACCATGAGAGCTAGGGCTGATGCATAGGGAGCAACGACCAGTTCTCCCGCGAGTCCGCGTTTGAGTCCGAGGCCCGGCACGCCAAATGCGCTGTACTGATAATTAAGCTGGCCATCAATCATGTTATATCCGGATTCCGAAACACCCCAGGGAACTCCCCGCTGTTTTCCGTACTCTATCTGTCTTGCAACTACTGCTTTGCAGGTCTGATCGAGAAGTGTTTGCTCGTATGTAGGCATTACGAGCAACGGCATAAGATATTCGAACATGGAGCCGCTCCACGACAAAAGGATCGGCGTTCCTGCGGCCGTGGTGAGCAGGCGCCCGAGAGCAAACCAACTCTCCTGCGGTAATTGGCCCTGGGCAATGGCGACAAAGCTCGAGAGTCTTGCTTCCGAGGCCAACAAATCGTAGTAACTGGGGTCACGACGGTTCTCATTGATGTTGAAGCCTATCGCCATTAAATGGCGTGCCTTGTCATAGAGGAAGTCGTAGTCCATGCGGGCAAACCCATCGGCTTGCATAGCCAGGTCTTCGATTACTCTGATTCTCTCTCTGGCCCGCACGGCCGCGTTCTTAATGGCTGCAACCAACAAAGGGCTTTGTGCATGTTCCCCCTCAGCGGAGGTCGCCTCCGGCAATAACTCCTTGTCAAGATTGGCCAATGTGCGTAATGTTGGGATCCGGCTGAGATACGGCGACCTGCCGTTTATTTCGTTCGATACGGTCGGTACCGTCCACGGTGCAAGAAAGGTCAGTTCATAGAGGGCAGCGTGGCATTGATCGGAGAATGCCCGTCCCCACCAGGAAGTCTCGCCATCGGGGTTTGCTTCAAAGCTGCGAACGACCTCCAGGGCAGAAGCGCAAAGCTTCCTGAGCCTCTCCTGAACAGCATCACACGTGTCCGGCTGAATAGAGCAAATATGGATCAGTTCTTTCCTCAATTGCAGGAGCTCGGATGGGGGAGTGTGCCCGGCAGCATCTGTGAGGATATTCAGCGTATCGGTCAGCCCGTTAAACACAGCGGGTCCCGTTATCTTCTCGTCGAGAAGTTTGATAAGTCCAGCGCGCAATGTTGCTACATGGGCAGCAAGGTTTCCGCTGTCGACGGTTGAAATATACATCGGCAGCAGTGGTTTAAGAGAATCTGTGTCATACCAGTTGTAGAAGTGTCCTTTATAACGCTCCATGGTTCCCATCGTGTCCAAAGCATTGGCCGTACGATCGATCAGTTGTCCTGTGGAGACGTAGCCGAAGTCCCAGGCGGACAAATTGGCGAGGAGGGAAAGCCCCATGTTGGTCGGTGATGTGCGTCGAGCCACTTTGGCAAGAGGATCTTCCTGAAAATTATCGGGAGGGAGCCAGTGATCGTCAGGGCCCACAAAGGTTTCGAAGAAGCGCCAGGTCTTTCGGGAAATCTTCCGCAAAAACTCTATTTGGTTTGAACTAAGCTTTGCTTCACGACGGATGACGGGCTTGCTGAGCCACCATACCAGTAAGGGTGAGATAAGCCAAAGGGCAAGCATCGGCAGCGCGTAAATAACCGCCTCGGGTCTTGAACGAACGAGATAGGCCGCTGTCGTGATTGCAACGACAGGTGAGATCCACATAACTTTGCAGACGCCGGCCACGCCCATTTGCGCTGTGCGAAAAGAATCTCCCGAAGGGTTCCACTCGAGGAGCCGCTTCTTTACAATGAGCATCCGCCATGCGGCACGCAGGATGGCGTCCGTACTGAAGAATGCCTCATACGGCATACAAAGGAGCGTAAACAGAGCCTGCCCGAGGCTTCTAAAGCCCTCTCGCAGCGTAGCTAACACGTGTTGCCCGGGAAACACATCATGCGGCTTCCGAAAAAGATCAGCGAATAGGGCGCTCAAAGAAGGGACCACGACAATCCCAAGCACCGACACCGTCCAGAACGAGGGTACGGGTAAAACTGTCCAGCCCACCAGAAGCAGGAGCACAGTGGCCAGGGGTGAGAGGCTACGCCGGAGATTGTCGAAAATCTTCCATCGAGAGAGCAGTGAAAGAGGGTTCCTTCGAAAACGCGTATCGGCGTCCGGGACCGCAGGGAACAACCACCTGATAAGCTGCCAATCCCCACGGATCCAACGATGTCTTCGGCTTACGTCCGCAGTGTAACGAGACGGGTATTCCTCGTACAACTGTACATCGCTTAAAAGGCCCGATCGCACATAGCACCCTTCAATGAGATCATGGCTCAGAATACGATTTTCAGGAAAACGTCCGCCAAGGACCCGCTCAAATGTGTCGACCTCATAGATACCCTTGCCTACGAAAGAGCCTTCCCCAAAAAGGTCCTGGTATACATCCGATACCACACGAGTATAGGGATCGATTCCTGCGTCACTTCCCCACATGCGGGCATACCGGGACCGGTTCGCACCCGCCAGGCTTACCGCCACACGAGGTTGCAGGATGCCATATCCCGCAGAAATGCGTTGCTTCTTTTCATCATAAAGCGAACGATTCAGCGGGTGCGCCATTGCTCCTATAAGCTCCCACGCCGCGTCACGGGGCAGCTGAGTATCCGTATCAAGGGTGATGACGTACCGTATCCCGGACAATGCACTCGTGGCTCCAACAATGCAGGAGAAATCGCTCTTCCGACCTTCACGGAGAAGCGAGTTCAATGCTGCAAGCTTTCCCCGCTTTCGTTCGTATCCCATCCAGATACGTTCTCCCGGATTCCACAAACGCGGCCGGTGAAAAAGAAAAAATATGTCCTTTTCCGGTGTCCCGTACCGTTTATTTAATTCTTCGATACTATCCCGGGTGAGCGATAATAACGCGTCGTCACCGGATACTGTTTCCTCATTGGCATCGCGAAAATCAGTGAGAAGACCGAAAAATAAATTGCTGTCGCGGTTTGCAAGGAACCTCACTTCCAACGCTTCGACCAGATGCTCGATGTTCTCGGTGTGGGTAAGCATGGTAGGAACGACAACCAGAGCAGATGATTCCGGAGGAATTCCTCTGGAGAAGTCCATTCGGGGCAAAGGGTGCGGCCCTATAATGCGCGTTACACACCAGTTCACCAGAACTATCGCAGGTTGGCTAACTGCGAGGAGCAAGACAATACCGGCAAACCACAATAAGGGTCCGTGCAATCCTTTGGAAAACGCCACTCCAAGCAAACCCCCGCTGAAGATCATAACAATCACCATCATCGCACCAAGATAAAAAAGCAGAGGAAATCGGTGAATTATCTTGCGAATCGTCTCTGCAGAAGACTGCCGTGCCCCGGCAAGCTTTTCGAGCCGCATCAAACCTTTATCGATGAGGTAGAAACCGACGTGTCGGCCCCGGTTGTCGTTATGTTCATCGCACATGCTCTCACCGGCAAGGTCGATTGCCATTTTTGATACCTTGTGTTCCGACAATGAACTGGTCTTCGCTATCTTCTCTACTGCGTGACGATATTGATCACGGGTAGCAAAATCCATCCCGGCGTACACGCCTGCAGGGTCTTCACGGAGGGCCTGCTCGACAATACTCATGGTTTCCACAAATGTGCGCCAATCCATCGCGCTTAGGAAACGAAGACTGCCGATACTGTTGCTTATGGACAGCTGATCCGCTGCCTGCTGCTGGTTTTCTGACTGGATTAGCTGCTCAATCGTCAGGCCTGTTCCGGAGAGTTCCTGTTCAATCCATGTGAGAGGTAGTGCGAGGTTGGGGCCCTGTCCCTGCAGGCGCCGCGTAAGCTCAGCAACGAAAGGGCTCACCATCGGAGGCTTCGAACGGACCATGTCCGCAATGGCGAGGATGAGATTTTTCGGATTTGTCCTGGCGGTCTCGGTAATGCGGTCCGCCCAATAATCGGCAGCATTCCGATCGATCCTGTCGGCAGCGATCCGCGTCGCAACGCGCCGGAGATTCTCGACTAATGCCAGTCGAAGCATTATGGGAATGGCCCATAGCTCACCCAGGTTCAGTGTCGTGACCGTCTGATAGGCTGATACGAAGCCGCTCAAGTTCTCCGGATCTACCCGGCCATCGCTGTGAGAGATCACCTCCAGGGCAATATCGTACACGCGGGGAAGTCCTTTTGACGGGCCGTTTCTTAATCGAGGTAACTCGCGGCTGTAGCCTTTTGGTAAGTGTCTCTTTGCCGTTCGAATCTGATCTTCAATGAGATAAAAGTTGTCGAGGAGCCATTCGCCTGCCGGTGTGATTCTCCGGTTTTCTCTTACGGCCTCGGCAAGCAGGTCGTGCACTTCATGGAGGACATATTCGTTCTCCCCCAGCCGCGCCAATAGTTGTTCCCGGATATTGTCTGTACTTAATGTGTGTGCCGCTGCAAGAATCTTCCCGTGTTGCTCCATTTGGGAGGCACTCAGCAACTCAGATCGAAGCAGCGGCTCATCACTGAAGCGTTTGCGTGCCGGGCTCCTTCTTTGAAGTCTCGTCCACAAATAGAGCAGACCTCCGATAATGGTTTCGTTGAGAAGCGCCAAGTTGAATATCTCCCTGCTAGAAGTTACGTAAAGATCAACCGGATTGCGAATATTGTAGAGTGTTTAGTGCCACTTCCTGGCGGTAACGAAGAACGTTGCTCGAAGTAGGCACGGTCGGTATCTGTATATAGTCTACCTTTTTCTCGGTCAGGTTACCAGCTTATTATTGACGAATGAGGAATAAAGCCTTGCTATTCTTCGTAATATTTCTTAGCCCTTTTAGCAAAAAATGCAGGAACCAACCAGGAAATCAAAAGTTTCGTACGAAAACGGATTCAAGAATTTGGATGGAACCGAATGAGTTTCTCATAATGGCAATTGCTGAATCACTCGCCTTGTTCTTGGAGATCTGACTGATCGTACTTATGATTCGTTTATAGTTCTAAATGAGAGCTAACAATTAATATACTAACTTACCTTTTCTCAATTTTACACCTATCAGTTTTAAGATAACAAGCAATATTCACGATGCTTTTGCAGACAAAAACAGAAAACATCTGCCAGCTTTCATTTGTCTTTTGCTGATAATACAGGACAAAAGAGAATATACTATTTGCATATGTTTTTGTTAAGCATTCATCTCAATGATTACTAACTGTAATCCTACGCTTTATCTAGAAGTCTGTTTTCGTCGACTTCAGGAAGTAGTTCACAGACAGTCTTACAGCGT
>JAEAMG010002931.1_pt1 | contig 9940 bp, 4 predicted proteins | sample 8958741 | NCBI WGS metagenome assembly JAEAMG01 (sample SAMN16933256, study PRJNA681125) | bioreactor sludge metagenome | isolation source: anaerobic bioreactor treating anionic surfactant - SDBS | place: India: Bengaluru | collected 2019-02-28
GAGAACGTTGTGATGCATACCTGGGACGTTTTACTGTGCGTTTTCAGGAAGGCGTCAATGCCTTGTCTGACGGGACAGGCTGAAATTGTAAAAAATGCCTGCGACCATAGTGGTATTTTGCAGCGTGAAACACGGGATTGTTTTTCTTCACGCTTTCAGGCAAACCCGGAAAAGGGCACAATGAAACAAAGACAATCAAACAGTATATCGCGTAGTTGCGTCATACTCGTGGCCGTACAGGTGTGGGGTATGGGCCTGTGTGTCGGCCAACCGGTCTTGCCGAATCTTCCCGCGTTGCGGCGTGCCGCGGAGGATATGTTTGATACGTATGGCACTCTCTGGGAGCGGGGTGAAACGTATCTTGAAAGTCTGAAAGATCTCGAGGCGCAAATTGGAGATTGGGAGGCATTCCGGCAAAAAACGGCCGAAGGAGAGGGGGCTGTCCGGGATGTTTCCAATCGGCTGCGCCTGTTTCAACGACAGGTAATGCTGGACAATCCTGCTATTGATTTTACCCGGATACTGGCGGTGCGGCGGCATGGTAACAACCTTGGCCTGCCCCAGAACTGGCAGGGGAATTCCTCGCTTCCGCGCAACGGCTATGACAATGAAATCGTGGCACTGACCCTCAATCCACCCGAGGCGGTGGAACCCGTAAGCATACAGACGGTGTATCGTCCCGAAAAGGACGTATTTGTAGGCGATATCTGTCTTCATTGGAGCGGGGAACGGTTGTTGTTTTCCTCCTTGAATGGGGAAGGCAGGTGGCACGTTTATGAGATTGGGATAGACGGCACGGGGCTTCAGCAACTTACCCCGAATACGCATCCGGATGTGGATTATTACGATGCCTGTTATCTGCCTGATGGCAGAGTCATGGTAGGTTCCACGGCGGGATTCAAGGGGGTACCCTGTGTCTATGGAGGCGATCACGTTGCCAATTTGTTTCTGCTGCAACGGGAGACCGGGACCTTGAGACAACTTTGCTTTGATCAGGACCATAATTGGTCGCCCCGCGTACTGCCTAACGGACGGGTGCTCTATCAGCGTTGGGAATATTCCGACACCCCACATTCCAACAGCCGCATGTTGTTTCACATGAACCCGGACGGCACGGACCAGCGGGAATATTGGGGCAGCGGCGTCTATTTTCCCAACTCGTTTTTCTATGCGCGGCCTCTGCCCGGAAAAACAGGACGCGTGGTCGGCATTGCCACGGGGCACCACGGCACAAAACGGAGCGGCCGCCTGTTGATCGTGGAACCTGGCACGGGCAGGGGAGAGGGTGACGGCGTGATTCAGGAAATCCCGGGATGGGGCAAAGCGGTGGAGCCGATAATTCGCGACAGGCTGGTGGATGGGGTATGGCCGCAATTCCTGCATCCCTATCCGCTTAGTGACAGCCAGTTTCTGGTTTCCATGAAACCGGGTGAGGAACATTCCTGGGGTATTTATCTCGTGGATAGTTTTGACAACATGCTGTTATTGGCGGAACAGAAATCGTATGCCTTTTTAGAACCGATTCCAATAAGAAAGGAAATCCCTCCCCCCGTCGTGCCCGACCGCGTCACCCTGGCGGATGGGGAGGCTACCGTTTACTTGCAGGATGTCTATGCCGGTGGCGGCCTGGAAGGGATTCACCGGGGAGCGGTAACCGCGCTGCGCGTCTTTCAATATTATTTTTCCCATCGCGGACAGGGTGGGCTGCATGGGGTCCTTGGCAATGATTGCGGCTGGGACATCAAGCGGGTACTGGGCACAGTGCCGGTGCTGCCGGATGGTTCGGCCTGTTTCAGGGCGCCCGCCAATACGCCGATTGCCGTGCAGCCGCTGGATGAGGAAGGGCAGGCGCTGCAGATCATGCGCAGCTGGTTTACCTTACAACCCGGAGAACAGGCTTCTTGTGTGGGATGTCATGAGTCTCAGAAAACGGCGCCGCTCAGCGGTCGTGCCGAAGCTTTCCGTCGAATACCTTCGGAGATTGAGCCGGGATGGCACGCTCCGTATCGCGGATTCAGTTTTGTCCGGGAAGTGCAGCCTGTTCTGGACCGGTATTGCGCGGACTGTCATGGCGATACGCCGCCGGAAGGCATGGACATCCCCTATGGCCATGAGTTTCCTTACCTGCGCGGAGACAGAATGATTCAGGATTGGAATACCCAAATCAGCGGCGGGGTCGGGTTGGACATGGGAGGGGTGTTTTCCGAATCCTATGCGGCGTTACAGCGCTTTGTACGGCGCCCGGGCATTGAAAGCGATCTGCATACGCTCTCGCCCATGGATTTTCACGTAAGCACCACCGAATTGGGACAATTGCTGCGCAAGGGACATTATAATGTCCGGCTGGATGAGGAATCTCGGCAGCGTTTGGCCGTATGGGTGGACCTGAACGCGCCCTTCCATGGCACTTGGCATGAAACCCATCCCCGGCAGGATAGCTATGCATTGGAATGCGCCGCGCGGGCGGCAGAACTGCGGCGGGAATTTGCGCCTTTCGGGAACGAGGCGGGGTTTGAAGAAGTGCCGCAACTTCCGGAAAGAGACCGAAATTTTCTCATGCCGGAGTCATTGAACGCCATGGACGAACCTGTGCCCGAAGTGCCCGGATGGCCCTTTACCGGGGAGGAGGCCCGGCGGAAACAGGTGGATGCGGCATCCGCCGGTACGCTTGGGGGAAGAACTGAATTTACGGTGAATCTCGGTCCGGGGGTGGACATGACCTTTGTGCTGGTGCCGGGCGGACGTTTTGTCCTGGGTGCAAAAGATTCGCATCCGGACGAATCTCCCGCTACGGAGGTTGAAATAGCCCCATTCCTGTTGGGCAAGTTCGAGGTGACCAACGAGCAGTATCAGGTCTATGAGCCCGAACACGAAAGCAGGGATGAGTCCCGAAACGGATATCAGTTCGGACGCCGGGGGTTTTCTCTGGACGGACCGCAACAACCCGTAGTGCGCGTATCCTGGGAGGAAGCGATGGCATTTTGCGACTGGCTTGGTCAGGCAACGGGACTGGAAGCAACGTTGCCCTCCGAGGCGCAGTGGGAGTGGGCGGCCCGTGCAGGTTCGGCGGGTCCGTTTTATTTCGGTTCTTTGGAGGCGGATTACAGCGCCCATGCCAATTTGGCCGACAGGAAGTTACGGGAATTTGCCCAATGCACGGCGCGGGAACACTATGAACGCGCCGAGCCTATTGAAAACCCAAGCCGGCATGATGACCGTATTCCACGATGTGACCGTTATGATGATGGGGCAATGGTTTCCATCAATGTAGGGCGGTATTTGCCGAACCCTTGGAATCTTAATGACATGCATGGAAATGTATGGGAATGGACAAAGTCCTGTTATTTTTCGTATCCTTATACGGATGAGGACGGACGAAATGACAGGAACAATCTTGGAGCGGAGCGTGTAGCGCGGGGAGGTTCCTGGCGGGACAGGCCGTTTCGGGCGGCAGCATCCTTCCGAGTGCCGTATCGTTCTTATCAGCGCGTGTTTAACGTAGGATTTCGAGTCGCCGTGGAAATTACGGATCATCTTCCGGGGCATGTCCGTGACGGTTTACTAACAGCGTTCATGGAGAAGATAGAATTGTGAAGTCAAGCGTGACGATTGCATGTTGCGTAGGGTGATCTGATATAGTGCAAAGATTAGGATTCTGTTTTTTACCACAAAGAAAGGCTACGTGATTACTATGAGTACAGTGAAGACAATTGCAGAACGGGCAATGGAACAGGGAAAAGGAATTGTGCGTCTGACGCCGACCTGGGTGCCCCGGGTATTTTGTGTCCCGGGACGGAGAATCAAGTTGCACCCGGATGATTACTATGCGCTCGGCGGCAACCGCGGCGGTATTGATGAGCGCTGGTTCTCGTCCACGACTCCGGCGGACAACGGCCCGCTTACCAGCAAGAACGAAGGGTTGAGCCATATTGTTTTCCAGGACGGTTCGGTGTCGGAGACCATTGTATTGCGCGACGCCATCAGCGAACTCAAGGACCAGATGATTGGGAAACTCTGGAAGTCCTGCGGGTGCTGGCCCATGTACTCGAAATTTTTTGACAATCAGGGCGCGTTGCCGCTGCACATTCATCACGATGACGCCCATGCCGCGCGCGTGAACGCGAAGGGCAAGCCCGAGGCCTATTATTTCCCGCCCCAGTTGAACAATCACGGCGGCGATTTCCCCTACACCTTCTTCGGGTTGGCGCCCGGCGTAACGAAAGAGGAAGTGCTTGACGCGCTGTGCAACTTTGAGAAGGGCGATAACCGGATTGCCGGCCTTTCCGCTGCCTATGTGTTGACGCCCGGAACGGGCTGGAATGTCCCGCCGGGTGTGCTGCATGCGCCCGGCAGCCTGTGCACCTACGAGCCGCAAAAGGCCTCCGATGTGTTTGCCATGTATGAATCTGTGGTACATAACCAGGTTCTCGATCCGGCACTTCTTTGGAAGGACACGCCGAAAGAGGAACTGGGCCATCACGAGTACCTGCTCGACGTGATCGACTGGGAACAAAACGTGGATCCCCTGTTCCGGGAAAAGCATTTCATGAAACCGATTCCGGTGGCCCCGCTCGATGAAATGCGCGCCGCCGGGTACGAAGAAAAATGGATATGTTACCTGTCCAAGGATTTCAGCGCCAAGGAATTGACTGTGCTCCCCGGCGCGACGGTTACCATCAAGGACGGCGGCGCATACGGTCTGTATGTGGTGCAGGGACACGGCACGCTGGGGGTATGGCCCATCGAATCGCCGGCGCTTATTCGGTACGGCCAATTGACCTACGATGAATACTTCGTTTCCGAGGACGCCGCGAAGGCGGGCGTTACTATTACGAATCCAAGCAAGTCGGACCCGATTGTCATGTTGAAGCATTTCGGGCCTGACGCCCATGACAATATGCCTGTGAAACTTTAACCCCATGGAGGAATTTAGAAACCATGAGTAAAAATACCTATCCAAAACTGCATAATGCCGCATGGCCGGGTCTTGTAGGCAAGGGCGAAGGCAGCGAAGCACCCATTAGCCTGGAGAAGATGCTGGACATGACCGCCGCAGCGGAGGTCAACGGCGTCAAATTTGACGGTATAGACCTGTTCCTGTCGGATCCCCACATCAGCATAGATATTTCCGGAGACGGCATAAAGGCGCTGGCCGATGCCATTTCCGGCCGCGGGCTTGAGATTGGTTCGCTCGTGGCGCCGGTATGGGAAGGCACGGGCGGCGGTTCCGCCATGGATGAAGGCGAAGGGCGGCGCAAATTTCTTGAACAAGTAAAAAAAGCCTGCGGCATAGGAAAACAGCTGCGCGACCTGGGCGTCCGCCCGACTGGCGGCATTCGTGTGGATTCGGCCGTCAGCCCGGCCGCATGGTCCGAAGACCCCGAAGGCAATCAGAAACGGATTGCCCGGACCTTTCGGGAAGCGTGCGATATCGCGGCAAGTTTCGGGGAAATTCTGGTGGCGGAAGGGGAGGTGTGCTGGGGCGGCATGCACAGCTGGCGTCGAATGGTGCAACTGCTTGAAATGGTGGACCGCAAGGACGTTTTGGGCTTTCAGGCGGACATGGCGCATACGCTGCTGTACTTGATGGGCGTGAATGCGCCGGAAGATGCGCTGCTGCCGCCCAATTTTGATTGGAGCAATCAGCAGGCCTTTGAAACCGCATACCAGGCTTTATGCAATGCCTTGCGGCCCTGGACCCTGGATTTTCATATCGCCCAGAATGACGGGACGGTGAAGGGTTCGGGCAGTCATGACAAAACCGGGCGCCACTGCCTGCCTGCCGACCCCGGGGGAAAACTGGACATTGTAAAATGTGCCGGTTACTGGCTTCGAGACAAGAACGGCGCGTTGACGAAAAAAATCCGTCATCTCTGCTGGGACGGCTGCATGTTTTCCAATGAAACCCTGTTGAATCAGCAAACCTGGAACGACATCCTGGCCGCAATGATCGCCGTTCGTGATACCCATGGATGGCAGGAATAGGTGGATTGCGGAATGGACCGGAATTCAAAAACTTGGTATACGAGGTTTTGAAGGGAGTGTTAATTAAAGACGTAGTGCTTCTGTATAGGACGCAGAGAACATAGATGACTTATAGGCATTTGCCGTCTGGGTATAGGTCCCGCAGATCCTATAAGTCCTATAAACCTTTACAAAGTTAAAAGAGGCAGTAGCCTTTGTGAAACTGGGTTGTGGGCAATGCCCACGTTGGTTGTAATGGCGAAAACGGAAAGGAATGAAACGATGACGAAAGTTAGAATAGGACTGATTGGTTGCGGGTTTATGGGAAGAGCGCATTCAAACGCCCATAATCGGGTGCCCAATTTTTTCCCCGAACTTAAATACAAGCCGGTGTTGCAGGCTGTCTGTGACTCCAATGCGAATTGTGTCGGGGCTTTTGCCGAACAGTGGGGTTATGCTTCCACCGAGACGGATTGGCGCAAACTTATTGAGCGCCCGGATATTGACGTTGTGGAAATCTGCGTTCCAAACATCTTTCACAGGGACATTGCGGTGGCGGCGGCCGCCCAGGGCAAAATGATTCTGTGTGAAAAACCCATGTGCATGAATATCGCCGAAGGCGAAGAAATGGTTGCCGCCGTGGAAAAGGCCGGTGTCGCCAACATGATCTCTTACAATTACCGGAGGATGCCCGCCGTCTCTCTGGCGAAGGCAATCATTGATTCCGGCAAACTGGGGCGTATCTATCACTATCGTTCAAACTTCCTTCAGGACTGGTGCATTTCAGCGAGTGTTCCCCAGGGAGGCGACTCTACCTGGCGGCTTGACGCCAAGGTGGCAGGGTCCGGCGTTACCGGCGATTTGCTGGCCCATTGTATTGATACAGCCCTCTGGTTGAACGGCGGCATCAAGACCGTGACCGCCATGACGGAAACTTTTGTCAAGGAACGGATGCACGCGGTAACCGGAAAAGTGGCGCCGGTGGGCATTGATGATGCCTGCGCGTTTTTGTGCCGTTTTGACAACGGCTCTCTGGGCCTGTTTGAATCCACCCGCTACGCCTGTGGCCACAAGGCACTGTTCACCTTTGAGATTAACGGCGAACATGCCTCGTTAAAATGGGATTTGCACGATCTGCACCGACTGGAACTATTCGACCATAACGATGCCGGGCCGATTCGGGGGTGGCGGTCCATCCACGTAACCGATCACGGCGGCGACCATCCTTACATGAACCGCTGGTGGGTGCCCGGCCTGCAAATCGGGTATGAGCATTCTTTTATACACCAGGCTGCCGATTTTATGAAGTCATTGGAAACAGGGGAACCCTGCGCCCCGACATTCAAAGACGCCCTTGAAACCCAGCGTATTTGCGAAACGGTGCTGAAAAGTGCCGCTGCGGGAAATTGGGCGTCCGTCTGAGTAACGCGTATCATTGCGTCCCCTGTCGGGGACTTTTGTCCCGTGAAGACTTTATACTAACGTGGGCTGTGCCCACAACCTAGAAAATGCTTTCAGGGTATGTTGTTCACGCTTTAGCGTGCGGGTCGCGTCTAGGCCTTGAGGAGCACGCTAAAGCGTGAACAACATACAACTCTTCTTGTTTTTTATATAGAAAATTCACTCTTAGGTACTAAATCGGTCTTATGCGAAAGGTGTAGTGCGCCTTTCGCAGGAGGCCGGGATTGAAAAATACCAGTAAACATCTTTGAAAGGATTTTGTATGCGTTTACATACAGTTCTTTTGATTCTGTCGCTCGTGCCGGTTTTGACGCCCGCCGCGATTGCCCAGGATGGCGCCATTGAACTGGACATTGACGGACCTATTGCGAAGGCGGCTGCCGATCCCGCGCAGCGCGATGCCCTTGAAAGCGAATGTCTTGACGTTATAGGTTCCGACGCTCCATGGCATGAACGGTATCGCGCCATTAAAATTTTGTCGGTCATTGGAACGCAGAAGTCCATTGCGCCTTTGGCCGCTTTGCTGGGTAATGAAGAGACTTCACATCTCGCCCGGACGGCGCTGGAGGTCATGCCCTTTCCCGAAGTGGACAAGGCATTTGCCGAGGGGATGCAGAATGCGCCGCGCAAGGTTAAACTGGGACTTATCGCTTCCATGGCCGCCCGCAAGGACAAAAGCGCCGTATCGGTTCTGGCCGCATTGGTCGAGACCAGCGACAAGCAAGTCCTGGGGCATATCGCGCAAGCGCTGGGAAAGATTGGCGGTGAGGAATCGGGGCGCGTGCTCACTTCTTTGCTGAATTCCGGGGATGTGCACGTGGCGGCTATGGCGGCGGAGGCTTTCCTGCTCTTTGCCGACGGGCTTATCGCGGAAGGGCGGGGAGCGGAAGCGGCCGATTTTTACACTAAGTTTGTGGCTCCGGAATGGCCTGACCATATCCGCACCGGCGCTTTAACGGGATTGTTGCGTGCGTTGCCGGCGCAGGCGCCCGAAGCCCTGCTACAGGCCATCAAGAGCGGGGATGCGCTTCTGCGGGACACCGCTATCGCGGCGGTTGCCACGCTGCCGGGCACGGGCATGTCCGCCCGTGTGGTTTCCGAATTTCCCGCGTTGTCCCCTGAGGTTCAGGTGCCGCTCATGGAGTCCCTTTCCCGGCGTGATGAGTCTATTGATCTCGCCTTTCTCTACGGACTGCTCAAGGATACCCGGGAGGAAATGCGTGTCGCCGCCATGAAAGCCATAGCGGAGCACGGGGACAGCACCGCCATTGCTCCGATTGGCGAGGCGCTTGCCGCAGACGGCAGCCGTGAAGAGAAGCAATCCGCCATTGAGACGTTGCGACGCCTGAAAGGCGATGACATCAATCCGGCTTTGATGCAGTACATGACGGCAGCCCCGGCGGAACGGCGCCCGGACTTGATTGAAGCGCTGGTACAACGCCGTGCCGAGGGCATGGTGGACGTGCTTTTCGCGCAGACGGCGGAAGAACCGGTGCGCGTGGCGGCGTTTAACGCTCTCGGCCGGTTGGCAGGCGCCGGGGAGTTGGATGCCTTGTTGAAAGCCTTGGTTTCCCTGTCGGGGGATGCCGGGCGTGAAGAGGCCGAGGGGGCGATTATCGCCGTGGTGCGGGAAACCGGAATCAAAAACGGCGAACTTACCATTGACAAGGCCCTCTACGGAGACCTGCCGAATGGAAAGTTCAAGGATGTTACCCGACAGGTGCGGGAGCAGATCGGGGAAGGGGCCTTGTCCGTGAAGGCCTCCAATGATCTGTTCGGAGACGCGGCGCCCGGCAAGGTGAAACAATTGCAGGTCGAATACACGGTCAACGGCGTGTCCGAAAAAAGGACGGCGCCGGAAAACGGCATGATGAATATTGTTTCCCAAATCATATCTCCCGAACTCATCGCGAAAATCACCGCCCCGCTGCATGACCCGGAGGTTGCCCATGAAGCGCGCGCTTCTCTGTTCCGGATTCTCAGTCGGCTGGGCGGGACCGAAGCCTACGCTGCCGTCAAATCGAACCTGAACAGCGAAACGCTCCAGGTTCGGGACGCGGCCGTTCGTGCGGCCGCCGCATGGCCGGATCCCGCCGCGGTTACGGACCTGGCCGAGGTGTTCGCCACGACGCCGGACGGCGGGCATCGGGGACTTGCCCTGCGCGGGTGTGTGCGGCTGCTTCGGCTTAATGCCTTGTCGTCCGAAGAAACGATGGCGCTATATACCCGGCTGATGACGGCGGCCACAAGCGCCGAGGAACGCAAACAGGTCCTTTCCGGGCTGGCGGAACTGAATGCGCCGGAGGCGGTCACCCTGGCGTATCCGCTGTTGTCGGATGATGCGGTCAAGGAAGAAGCCGCCCTGGCCCTGGAAGCCATCAAGGCCCGTATGGGCGAAGAAGCCTTCAACACTGCCGTTGCGGCGGTGGCCGCCGCGCCGGCGGTCGCTTCTGAACCGGCGGGCGGCGATGCGTTTGTCCCCATTTTTAACGGCACGGATCTGCAGGGCTGGTCG
>JAEAMG010002933.1_pt1 | contig 9936 bp, 10 predicted proteins | sample 8958741 | NCBI WGS metagenome assembly JAEAMG01 (sample SAMN16933256, study PRJNA681125) | bioreactor sludge metagenome | isolation source: anaerobic bioreactor treating anionic surfactant - SDBS | place: India: Bengaluru | collected 2019-02-28
ACTCTGCAGCACTAACTTTCGTACCCGAGAAAGATTTATTGGAAAAAGGATATGGACAATACGAGAAACTGTTCCAAGACGACCCAACTCTCGTACCCTCCCCGACCTGGGGATCCACACCCTCTCCTGATAGAACGACCACCCCTACTCCTCACACACCGACACCTACATCAACACCCAACAAATGCACTACACCTCCTTTACCAGCTTCTTCCCCTGACACAAATAGGAACATGAAAACAGACTTCTTCCCAGTTGTTCCCAGCACTGCTTATGTTATCCTTGTTATCCTTGTAGGCGCTGGTTTGTTGTTATACTTCGAGAAACGTCACAGGCAAAAAAGTGAATGATTGCCTAAACCAAAGACTAAAAAGAACAGCTTGCAAATCTAAAATTTTAAAAAAGCTCTCTTTTTTTTGGTTTAATTAAAATATGACCAATCATGCAAGAAACCTTCCCTCATCAATTTTTAACAAGTTTATTATCCAGCGGCAAAGAAAGAGTTGCTTTAGGAGCAAGTATCCCCCAACCATACATGTACCCATAGTCAGGCGCATGACAGTCGATTACTAATAATTATCAAGGAATTTCCGAGGGTAATTAAGAATTATTTTAGTATTGTTAGGTATAATTATGAGTAAAGCTAGTCGGAGTATCAAATAAGATTAGCAACAGTAATCATCGGTATGTTAGTCAATGAAATATTCCTCAATTATTATCGAAAGAGCTTTGCAATAAGAGCTGTTAATATCAAGTCCCTTTAACGTCTTTGTATAATTTCATTAGGATCTACTTTCCTCAGTATTAGATGCTGTTCAGCTAAACGAGAAAGAAGAGCAATTTTATTTAGCAGATTCTAAACGATTATTAGCAAGCGAGCGTTGCTTATTTACTCAGGTGCTATTATGAGTGCAGATTTTACTTTGGCCTTAAATTACGACCAGCTAGAAGAAAACGGGATTAAACTCTTGAACTTAAACAACATAAGCCTGGTAGTGGTGAAATATAAAGGTGAAGTTTTTTCACTAAACAGCCGATGTCCCCATATGGGCTGTTCACTTGCTAAGGGAACTGTAAAAGATTACTTTCTAAGCTGTCCCTGCCACGGTTGGAGTTTTGATATAAGAACCGGCGAATATAAGGTCAACAAAAACATAAAATTAGAGACTTATCAAACTAAGGTAGAGAACGGAAATATTTTTGTTAAAGCTGTATCTGAATTTTAGTCTTCTTCTCTCTATCTTTTTTTAACGTTTTTTACCTTGTTAACATCGATATAGTGGTGCTTGGTTATTTCGTGGTAGACTACTTTATTGTAGTCTTGATCGGAAAAGCTTTTGCAGTGTTGGCAACACCATTCTTCATAGTCAAGTCGCTTGTGTGGCATAATAAAGTGATTGAAATAGAAGTATAAAAAAGTGAACACCGGATATTTTTTTGATTAACAGCTTAGATTATTGGAATAATAGCGTAGAAATGACGGATAATTATTGAGATTAATCTAAGTTACTTCCAAAGTAGTATTATGAATTATCCCTAAAAAAGCAAGTGAATATTATTTGATTATAACACGCGCGCAATGCTCACTGGAATTTTTTAGGTAAAGCGAACAATAATAAGTTTAACAAAAGATAGCTTGATGGTGATCAAATTAGGTGCAGATGATAAGATGAAGTGTAAATTGGGAGTTGTTTCACATAGAAGGTTGTTTAGCAAAGTGAATAGAACAGGCTAATGTGTAGGTTTTCATAAGAAATTCAATAGCCTTTTTTGAGACACTCGCTTTGGGTTTTATGTTATCAAAACCGTGATAACAACCGGTGAATATTTTAAAATATGTAGTAACTCCGTTAGCTTGGAGATTTTTAATATATGTTTTAGTTTCATCATAGAATGGCTCAAGATCACCGACAAATGAACAAGTTGGCGGTAGGTTACTATAATCAGTCGCACGAGCTGCCGCAGCGTATGCAGGAACACCGTCTGTCAAAAATAATTTCCCCAGATACAAACGCCACGCCTCATGATTGGATTTTGAGTTCCACACTGGAGCAGTATTATTCTTAGCTGAAGAACTGTTCATGCGGTCATCAATCATAGGGTAAAGGGGCATTTGAAATGCAATGGCTACTTCCTTCTTGTCACGTGCACACAGGCTAAGTGCAGCGGTGAGTCCTCCACCCGCACTAGCTCCTCCAACTATGAGTTGGTCAGAACGTATGTCATATTGAGGCGCCTTGTTGCGAAGCCATTTTAATGCTAAATAACAATCGTTAAGGGCTGCAGGATATGGTTTATCTACCGAAAGGGTATACTCGGGAGCTACTACAATAGAATTGTTTGCTTCGCAGAACCGCTTTATGTAGCGTTCTTCCTGCTCAGGCAAGCCAATTGCATAACCTCCGCCATGTATCCATAAAAGCCCGGGAACATTCTTTTTCCTCTCACGAGGGGTATACACACAGATTCGCATTTTACTGCCGTCTGGTCGATCAATATACACCTGTTCGTAGTGAAGGTTGCTTCTACATCGCCCCTTCATAGCTTTTAAAATAAAGTTGATTCTCCTGTAACCGTTCTCTTTTTCAAGCTGTGAGTACAATAGTCTTTGAATTAAAGCACTTTGCCTCAATTCGGGGTCTATTAATTTTTTATCCACTATTTCACTTCCTCGTCTTAGAAACGATGTTGTCGATTACTATACTTAAAACAATAATGATAAGATAGCGCTATGCCCCTAAGAAGACTGCCTTTGATTGGAACGCTGAAAACATGGATAATTAAGAATTATCCTTGTAATCTGCGAGATAATTATGAGCAAAAAGTCCATCTATGACTCAAATTTGTGAATCAGCACCTCAAAGCAGCGAACATTGAGAAAAAGTGTCGTTTTTTGGACTGACTAGAAGCTATAAGCAAACAACCACACCGCCAATTATGAGAATAAAACAAATGAAGATATAAGGGGGTGAAAAAGTGAAGAAAACAGGATTAATAGTTCTAGCGTGGATTTTGATGATGACTTTTGCCTCTACGTCAGTAATGGCTGTCCCAATAAATGGGCAGAAAGTGGAAGCCTCAGAACACTCGAGCAGCATTAAATATGCAGATCTTACCGCTCTTTTGGCTCCAAATTCTAATCCTTATCCTGCTCCACCAGTTGCAGAAAGATACTATAACCCGGGACATGACTTAAACCCTGTTCCCATTCCAACAGACTTTGAAACAATGCAAGTTCGTCTCGGCTCTGCATATTACATAATCACAGAATTGAACATAGGTGAAGAAACTTACCAAGGCGTTTCCTGTAACGTTTTTAACGGGCAATTAAACTTTAAAACTCATAACATGAACATACAGTACGATGCCACCTGGTATATCGGAGCTTTAGGGGATTTAAGCAGTGGATTTAAAGGAAATGTTGAAGCTAAGCTATTCAACTACGTCGGTGGCTCGTATGATAGGTTAACAGTGCATCTTACAATGCAAGGGTTCGGCGACTTTGAAGGCCAAACATTGATTTTATCTTTCGATTCTGACGTAAACACAGACGGATATTGGCGCGGCTATTGTGTAATCCCATAAACCTTTGTTTAGAAACTTCTCACTTCCATCTTCCCTTTTTTGTTCTAAATCGAAATTGGGGTGTGAAAAACTGAGTTTAGAAAGAGTGCTGGCATTGCTTCAGGATTTGGGTCTATCTAGAGATGAGGCTGAGGTTTATGTTCACCTTGCAAAGAAAGGGCCTCAGACAATTAATACGCTAAAGAAAAGTCTGAAAAAGAATAAGGTTGAGATATTGAAAGCACTCAAAGGGTTAGAAGGAAAGCAAATAACAACCCGAAAGATTAAACGATCAACCTTCTTCTTGGTTATACCGTTTGAAAAACTCTTAACCAATTATGCAAAAATAAAGTTCAGTCAAGTTAAAAGTATAGAACAAAAGCGTCTATCTATGCTTATAGACTGGAAAGACGCCGTTAAAGAAAGCAAACCCATTGAACAAAACAAAACATAGAAAGTTTTAATTTCAACTTAAACCTAGCAACCAGTAAGCGTTATGGATGCTAAATTAATGAGTCAAGAGAAGACATTAAGAAATCTTCAAGATTTAGGATTTTCAAAAATCGAAGCTCAAATATATCTTCTCTTGGGAAAGCGAGGACCGCAAAAAGCAAAAGATATGATTGCAACCCTAAAAATCAATAGACAACATCTTTATGAACTTCTCAAAGATCTGGAAAACAAAGGTCTAATAACTTCTACTCTTGAACATCCAACTAAATTTTCCGCAGAACCCTTTGAAAAAATATTAGACCTATTCATCAAATCAAAAAACCTTGAAGCAAAAAATCTAGAAGACAACAGATTTCAATTTCTTGCTGATTGGCAATCGATTGCTATACAAGAAATAGACAACAAAATTCCAGAGAAATTTTCAATTATTGAAGGAAGAAAAAATCTCTATTCAAAACTATTTCAGATGACTGAAGAAACCCAGAATCAGCTCATGGTAAATCTATGCTTCGAGGATTTAGTTAGAGCCGACCAAAATAATTTTCTGAATCTCGTTTTTGAATGTGCCTCTAAGTCTGATCAGCATTTTAGATTTTTAATTGAATCATCAAGCCAAAACATAAATTCGCTTCAAATGCTTTTTAACCGTAAACCTATAACTTCGAAAGGTTTTGAATGTAGAGTTATAGATTCTGGACTTGGGCTTTCAAACCCGATGATTATTAAAGATGGTCATGAAGCTCTGTTTTTAATCAATCACAATGCCTCTAAAAATGAGCAAACCAACACATGCCTGTGGACAAACTGTAAAACACTTATTCAATCGTTTAATTCTGTTTTTGAAAATTCTTGGAACAACGCAATCGATATAGAGAAAAAGATAACTGAAATCGCGACTGGCAAACCAATAACAAAGACAGGCGTTAGTGCGGGAGGAGAATACAATATATTCACTGAGCACAAGAAGGCGTTAAAAAAAATTGCCGGATTTGATTATGTAGAAGCAAAACAGGGCACGTTGACAGAAAAAATTCTTAAAGAAAAAATCGTAAACGCAGATAAGTTCCCTGCTAAAGATCCTAAAAAAGACATTCTTCGCCTTTATGGCACGCAAGCCAATGCAGTTATTTATCCGCCAAAGAATTTGAATCTGCCAGGCTTTCTAATCATCGTTTCACAAAACAACAAGAAATCTTCATTTGGCGCTGAAAACTTGATCCAAATCTATTTGCAAATGAAAGTTGGTGAGGATGAGTCTTTTTTCCCAGCGGTTTTTGTCACGGATAATCTTCGAGGATACAGATTTCATGAAGCTATGGTGAAAATTCGCCGAAGCAATGAGTTTGCTCTTTTGTTGAGTAAAGATGAGTTGAGTGTTCAAGTTAATGATAATAAACTTATTGCGGGCTGGACTGTACCAATAACTGTACTGCCTCCCAAGTATATTCTTCCGCCTGCCTGCATAATCTTTGAGGGATATGGTGAAACAAGAACATATTCAAGTGAGATGATAGGACCAATTAATCCGACCCGAGGGTATAGATTGACGAATGAGTTTAATCTGAAGGATGCATTTGTTACTTTCATTAATTCGTCTTCAGATTTTAACCAACATGTATCCGATGGAATCTTGCTAAAAGAAAGAATTTTGACCTACCACCCACCTAAGGGAATACGCAGCAATTCATAAGATTACAGGATTTTCAGTTAATTTGCCATGTATTTTATAGCCTGTTAACTTTAATAGTACTGACAATTAAATAGCAATACCGAAAGGTATGAACACTAAGACAATTACCTTGACAATCGCATTCGCCGCCCTCGCTATTGCATTGAATGTCATTAAAATACCTACTTTTTACTTGCCTGGTTTCAATTACAGGGTTTATGAAATTCCCATTGTTGTCTCCTTTCTACTTTTCGGACCTAAAATTGGAATACTAGTAACTATCCTGAATGCTTTGGGACAGCTTTTCATTATTCCTGCTCCAGCGGGCATTGTTACCGTTTGGTTTGGTATTTTGGCAATTTTTATCATGATGGCCGGTGTTTATTCAGCAAACAGACTCTTGAAAGGCAGGTTTTCCTCTGGGAACAAATTTTGCGCAAGCAAAATCGTTGGCTACCTAACGGTCTCTGGGGCTGTTTTTAGGGGCGTAGCGATGCCTATGCTTGATTTTTTTTTGCTGTATCATATTCTTTTGCCCTTGTATTTGGGTCGAACTTTCATGGAGTCATATATGGTTGGACTCATACCGGGATTGATTGCATTCAACGCAACAGTGCCCCTCTATACGATCCCAATTAGTTATCTTGTGGCAAAAAGAGCCAATAAGGTTCTTGGACCAAGCAGTTCAATAAAAGGACTATTAACATAGGAAAACGCAAAGCAACTCCCAGTAAAAATTATCGTGTTTTTTTGTTAACCTAATTAAAAATTATGTTGGCGGTTCTGATGGTTTTCTCCATCTCTAAAACATCGGGCGTTATTAGTAGACTTTGTCCACACGTACAGTGGTAAACTGGCATCTTTACTCTCAATACTATTTGCCTCTCACCAATACCCCTGACTTTTTGACTCTTGACACTTGGTCAAACTTGAAGGGAGTTAATTTTCCAATTCTCAGAGTTTATTGCGTAATAGTCAATGCTGGTGTTTGAGTTTGAGCGGTGTGTTCAACGGTTATCTTTTGGCGTATCATCATTAGGGAAGTCTCAGTAAACGCAAGAACGCTTCGCCCTTGTTCTGTTAGGGTGTAGACTTTGCGTGGTCTGTCTGTGTTCATGTTCCAGGTGCTTTGGACTACTCCTTTCTTCTCCATTAATCCAAGCAGCGGATAAATGGTGCTGGGGCCAAAGTACACTCCGAAGTCTTTGCGGATGCCTGTTATTAGCTCGTAGCCATGCATGCCTTCTCTTTGTAAGCGTTGCAGGATTATCATGTCTAGTAGGCCTTTGGTGAGTTTTGTTTGTGCTTCTTTTTGATTTTTGGTGTTCATGGCTTTAACTTCCTACATGTATCTTGTATCTTAAATAAGCCTATAAAGGCTACTACATACCGTAAGCATACTAAAACAAGACCTGTAGAACACAACTACACGATTTACCATCAAAAAAACATCAAAAGTGATGTGTTTACCAAGAAAATAATCCAAAAACAAACTGTAGAACTAGACTACACAAAACAGAAATAACAAATGGAATATATCAGTCCTATCAACAGGTTTGTACACAATTTTTTTAGGGAACGCGTTCTGCAATTGTGACTTTGACTGTGTCTCCAGATTGTTTCCCTATCTTGGCACGTATGTCCTTTCTTACACCTAATATGTAGCAAGGTGTACCCATCTTAACTAGCCTGCCTTCGTACAATACGCCGTCGAAAGTAGCCGTGACAGGAACGCTTCCTTTGCCAAATTCAGCTTTAACATCAAAAGGTATCTCGATGTAGGCTCCATCAATACCAGGAACCTTCTTAATCTCTGCCTCAAACTCGTACACTTTACCCATCCAATTCACCAACATCCTCAAGCGTCTTTTGAGCCTGCTTCTCGAAAAGATATGTGTCGGAAAAGACCTTGAATTGGTTTGTAGACTTCTTTTGGTCTTTTTTGGGCAAGTAACCAAACTGTTCCATTTATGGTCTTAGGATGGATATCTGGCAAAGCCTCTGTTAAGGCATTTACTAGTTGAGAAGTCTGTATTCCTTTTGGATTGCTTTTTAGAAGTTCGATTGCTTTTGCCTCAATCAGTTCGCGCTTTGTTGTCATAATTTCTCAATAATAAATTGCGACATTTAACCTTGATGCAAGAAGGGCATATGGGCTTCCAATGTTGCAAAAACGATCCCTTCTCTATTCTACTAATAAATTGCCTATAATTAATAATTATAAAAGGCCATATAGTTTTAATGGATATCAGAAATACCTCTATCTTTCCCTGAAAATTATTCCATCTTTTCTTAGCATAATTTAAATTAACCCATCTTGTTTATATCAGAGAAATACACAACAAGAGCAGAGGAGCACAAGAAAGCATGAGTATTGAAGGCGACACATTCTGGGTATCATTAGCCGAAAGGATCTTCGGTTTATCACTAATAATTCTTGGAGCATTGATGCTCTACTTCACCGCAACCACTGCTGGCGTAGGGGGATTCGGCGTATTCTTCGGCGTTCTAAGCGTTATAATGGTTATCCTCGGTATATTCCTACTAATAGTTAAGCCGCCACAATAACCTCTCTACTCTCTTCTTTCAACTTCGATTCTGCAATTTGCCACCAATGCAGCAATAACTCCCAATGCCGCCAACCAAGGAGCCACAACAACCCCGATAACACCTACAGTTGCAGGGATCTCAAGCAAAGTTTTACCAGACTCATCCTTAACGATTACGCGGGTTACGTTTCCCTCATGAAGCAACTCTCCAACTCGATTCACCACGTCCTTACCTGAAACCTTGAATTCTTCACTAGTAAACTTGGCTGTAGCTGCACCGCAAACGGCACAAAACTTGTCATCTGTTTTTAGGGGCGAACCACACTTGACACAATACGGCAAACAAATCACCATGACTTCAGAAGCCTAATATGCAATAAAAACTTTTGCAGACCAAGCAAAACTACTTTAGCTACACAAAACACAAATAAATTAACCTACTTCATTAACCGAAAAGAATAACAATTTACCATTTAAAATGTTGTAGAGGAGAAACACGAAGATGCCCATACGCCAACCAATTGTGTGCGTTCTAGGACACGTTGACACAGGCAAAACCTCACTGCTTGATGAACTCAGAAAAACCTCTGTTCAAGCACATGAAGCAGGCGGTATGACGCAGCACATAGGCGCAAGCTTCTTCCCAGTTGAGACCCTAAAACAACTCATCGGCCCATACATGGGGAACTTTAAAACAGGCATCGAAATCCCCGGTTTGCTCATAGTAGATACTCCAGGACATGAAGCCTTCACGAATCTGCGACGCAGAGGCGGAAGTGTAGCTGACATAGCAATTCTAGTAGTGGACATCCTCAAAGGATTCGAAGCACAGACGCTTGAATGCATAGAAATCCTCAAAGCCCGCAAAACACCCTTCATCGTAGCAGTAAACAAAATCGATCGCATCCCAGGCTGGAAAGCTCAACCCTCTACACCTTTCATGAAATCCTATAGCATGCAAAGCAGCTTTGTACAAGAAGATTTTAACAATCGCCTGTACCAAGTCATGGGCGAATTCTCACGCTTGAATTTCAAAACAGACCGTTTTGATCACATCCGAGATTTCACAATTAACCTAGCATTGGTTCCAACCAGCGCCAAGACAGGCGAAGGCCTATCAGAACTAGTCATGGTTCTTGTCGGCTTGACCCAGCAGTTCCTTAAAAAACGCCTACAAACAACAGACGGTCCAGCCAAAGGCTCAATTTTAGAAGTAAAAGAAGAACCCGGCTTGGGCATGACACTCAACACTATTGTATACGACGGAACTCTACACAAAGACGACCTAGTCGTCGTTGGCGGCAAAGACGGCCCAATCTCAGCCCGCGTACGCACAATTCTTGTCCCCAAACCCTTAGATGAAATGCGCGACCCACGCGACAAATTCACAAGTGTAGACTGCGTATACGCTAGTGCCGGAGTGAAAGTTGTAGCACCCGGTTTAGAGTGTGCATTAGCTGGAGCTCCTTTGCTAGCTGTGCCAAGCGGCGAAGACGTAGCCAAGTACTGTAGCCTCATAACAGAGGAAATTGGTCGAATCAGGATCACAAAAGAAATCGACGGTGTAATCGTTAAAGCTGACACTTTAGGCTCTCTAGAAGCGATAGCTGAAATCCTAAAAGCAAACAACGTGCAAGTACGCAGTGCTGATGTCGGTGACATAAGCAAACGGGACGTAATTGAGGCATCAGTCGTTAAAAC
>JAEAMG010002902.1_pt1 | contig 9932 bp, 2 predicted proteins | sample 8958741 | NCBI WGS metagenome assembly JAEAMG01 (sample SAMN16933256, study PRJNA681125) | bioreactor sludge metagenome | isolation source: anaerobic bioreactor treating anionic surfactant - SDBS | place: India: Bengaluru | collected 2019-02-28
AGGTCCGTTTGACCATCGTTGTCAACGTCGCCCAATACGCCCGTCACATTTGTTCCGGCGATTCCGAGAGTTGGCAATGAAACATATGTGTTGTTACCCAAGTTTTGGTATAGGCTAATCACATCTTGATGTGTGGCAACCAGGTCCACCAAGCTTTGCGGTACTATTGAACCCATCATGGCTCCTGTACATCCCGGAAGGATATCGGCTACGTCGGCGTCGTTTGCTATATTGCTAAACAGCACGTCGGGAGGCAATGCTGCTACATCCACCTCTATCAACGTCGATGCCGCTAGACCCTCTTCATCAGTAACCGCAATCTGTATCGATTCGGTGCCCACGAAACCTGTAGGAGCACCAATAGTGAATTGATGCGTTGTCGCGTCAAAGGTAACCGTCACATACGCAGGGTTTGACAACTCGAACACAAGGTCTGAGTTCGGCGTAAAGTCATCGTTCACATAATCATCGAGATCCAGACTGTTGTCAAATCCACCGCTGAAAATATCTATCGGCAGAATATCCGTGAAAACCGGGGGAGTATTTGGGAGACTGAGTGAAGCATTGAGGAACCTGAGGTCAGCTGACATGTCCACTTGCTGATTAAAGCCCAAACCCAGCCGTACCGTGTTTCCCGGTGGTGTATCCGTCCACGTAGCCCTGACGACACCTTCCTCAAGCAGTCTGAAGGTGTCGGAACCATTGTAATGGATAGCCAATATAGGATTTGGCGGAGAACAGATAAGCGTGGCGGTTGTTAACGTTGTGGGTATTCCGTTGACAACTCTTTGCACGAAAGCGCTACGCCCAAGAACGGTTAGGCGGACGAAGTCGTTGTTTGACCAGATCAGGTACGCTCGTTGCCTTATCGCTTTATCACCAAAAGACCAATTGAGGATCCGATGCCGCTGGTAGCTTGCATCCGTACTTGCGGTAAAACCCACCCAAGCAGTCCCTTTCTCTAGTGAAAGGAGCGTGTCGAGATCAACGGTTGCTGTCAAGAACGGCGTAATTAAATCGTCTACAAATACATTCATCTGACCGGTTAAATAGTCAATCCGAGCCGTATGTACGGCACCATCATTGAGACTAGTGGAACACGTCTGGTTCTCCAGCGAATACACTATATCCGTACTATTCGGGTTAATGCCGCGGCTTTGTATGCTCACATGCTGTCCCGCTGCGTCTGACGATGTCCCATTAAGCACAATGTTATCAATACTTCCACCCAACCATGTCCTGAAGTAAAACGGGAGCGGTCCAGAAGGAATTTGTGTATCCGTTAGGGTCAAATAGGGTGCAGGTGAGTAATCAAGGAACACCGATATCGTATCTTCCGTCTTCTCAACCCGCAAGTGATGGTTAGAGCCAAAGTCAAGAGTGCGCGGCCTTCCTATCACAGCAACGGCCGTTGCGTCTTTAAATACGCGAATATAGTCCGTTTCGTTATCACCTGGTACAAACATGCCGATATGGGCGAAGTTGTTCGCGTCCCGTAACGCCAAGATTATGTCGAAATCACCCGCCATCCCTGACGATATCTGGAAATCAAATTCTAGGTAACCTTCGTCCCATGCGACATTCGGAGTGCTGGCATCACTGGCACCAGAATATCTAAAAGAGCTTCCTTCTAGACCAGGTGTAGTAATTGCAAAGTTGTTAAACGATGTTAAAAAGAATGCAGTAACCGGGGGATAGGTCCAGCCATCTGGTATTCCATCCTCGAAATCTTCGCTTAAGAGGATTTGGCCTGATTGTGTGTCCATCTCAACAACGAGGCTGTTACTAAGTCCCTCATATCCAAGGCTTCCGGTTCCTGCCCCATAGGAAGTTGCACTAGAATTCTGAACGGCAAACGTTAATCCATCCGCCCCTGCATCACCATCAATCTGGTCAATCTGAAACTGAAAATCGGTCACAAAGCCAGCACGAAGTAGGCGCTTCTCATTATGCCAAGTAGCACCTGATTGTCCAGCGGCCGATGGCGTCAAACGCAAGTGGCCACCATCTTGCGCCGCGTTGCCTAAAATGATTAGTTCAGATGCTGCCAAGAAATCCGAGAAAACAACCCTATCGTTGTCCACACCACCTGTAATCTGTGGAGTAATCGGGCAACTCGGCTGGAAGGCAAAGTGAACCGGTCCATCACTAAGTGGATAGGTATCCGTTACTGCCAAGGTGAAACCAACAGAGGTACTTTCGAGGTGGAGTTCCCCTTCATCAATACTCATCGCCGGCGTTATTGAAAGACTGTCACCGATATCGCCCAAGGAAGCTAGGTGCCATCCCGGCCATTCATCGAAGGATGTCGGATGACTCAGAACTTGGTGTATGTTTCCGGTCGGTGAAACAATCCGGATACGCTTCATTACGCTCATCGTTCCGGAGGGCCCTGTTGCCGTATGCGTTACCTCAAATGATTCGCCGAAAGGATTTGTGGACGTGAACTCGAAAGATGGATTTTCAATGTTCTCAACAACAGTTCCCACAAAATTCCAGTCGAAGTCGTTTGCCCAAAGCGACTGCTGTGCAAAATTGGCCGTGAGAGGACTTGTTCCTGTCCACACATCAGCCGTGAAATTGGCAATCGGCTTTGGAGGCTTCATAGTGACGTTCTGTATCGGAGACGTAATGTCCTGAGGTGCGCCATAAGGATCAGGGGCGGTGATTGTCACAGTGACTTGATAGTCCTTTGTATACGGCTGCACAAAATCAGCCTGGTGGTAGTCGTTAAAGGTGTACCGCACGGTCCGAAGGTTCGGACCGCTAGCATCAGGAATGCCATTATTGTCAAAATCCCAAGCATAGTTTGTAACATACTGTGGGTAGTTAACCTCGGCCTTGAAAACAAATTCAGCCGGGCAGGGGGGGGGATAATTCGCGTTCTTAGGATCGGGATTAAAAGTGAAGTCCACTTCGATGTCGGGAAACTGGACGCTAAGATTCATGACCTGGGTTTCCGTGCCACCACGACCATCATCGGCGATTATGGTAATGCTCTGATCACCGACGTCGACCTCCGTCGTTATCCAGGTGACCAAGCCTGTTACCGGATGTATTGTCATGCCTTCGGGCGAATTTTGAAGGGTATAGGTCACTTGATTCCCGTCTGGGTCTTCCGTCTGTGCCTGGTATTCGAACAGACTATCAACAAGCACCTCCGTGGGAGGTATCGAGGTAAAGACCGGTGCTCCGTTATGCGAAAGCCAATTATCAATATTGACATAGAATTCCTGGGTATCTGACCCGCCCTTGTTGTCGGACACCCTGACCTCAATGCGGTTGGAACCGAGATGACCGTCCACAGGCGTGAACGCAATCAGACCCGTATCCGGATCAATCAAAACCCCCGGCGGCGGGCTGACCAGTTCCGGATGTCCCTCCACCGTCCTCGGCACCAATTCATAGCGCAACGCATCGCCATCCACATCCTCCGCCGTCACCTGGTATTCATAGGGATACCCCACGCGCCCTTCCGTAACCGGGGTAGAAGTAATGCTGGGGGCGTTGTTGGCAGTGGAGGAATACAACTCTACCTGGACCGGTCCCACAAGTTGCGAATAGAGCATCGTATCGGGATCAAAAGCAGCCAGGGCGACACGGTAAGTCCGTCCGAAGGTCAGGTTGTTGATATCCCATTGCGTAGTGGACTCGGTTCCCATGTTGTTCTCATAAGAATCGCCATCAGCGGGAAGGTCATCATAGAAGAGCATGTATTCCACACCGCTTGAAACGCTGGCTGTCCAGGAACATACCAAATTGTTACCCTGTACCGTTACTATGAAATCGGAGGGCGGTTCCGGCGCGTCCTGATGCGTTATAGTAATCTTGCCTGTTGCATAGGCAGAGTACGCCGGGGGATTGTGGCCATCATCAATGCTGGCGTAAACATAGTACTCACCCGTCGGTATACCGGTAGTATCCCAGGCATACGGCGCATCCAACAGGCTGATAGGCGCAGGGCCGACATAGCCTTCATTTTCCCCATCGTCCGTGAAGGTAATGAGACGTCCGTCATGACCGGATGCATCCGTGTCCATGTAAAGGAGGACGTCCGCGTTCGTCTCGGCACTGGGCGCCGTGCCGTTGAAAGCGATAGTCACCGGCTGTGGATTCTGCGGTTCCACGGTAATATCGGTTGAGGGCTCAGAGACAGTAATGGTTGGATGCTCATAAGGAATATACAGTTCTACCGTGTAAGTTCCCACGGAACCTGGATTTGTCAGGGTGACTGTATAATTGCCTTCGGTAACATAATTATTTCCGGGTTCCGGCTTGATAAAGAAGCATATTTCCGTGAGCGTTTCTTCGCCGACTTCAACGGCTGTGTTCTTTTTATACAATACCGGCTGGTCCGCGTTGCTTTCAGTCAACACGTCAGTGGCGTCATATTGTATAGCCCAAGGCGTGTCCAGTGTGGCTTCCGTATCTCCCGGGGCGTAACGCACCGTAAGAATTGCGAAAGGTTGGTTGGCGGGGATATACACCGTATCCTGTCCGCCGTCCTTGGCGTTCCCGTCCTTGCGCTTGGCATAGTCGGCATAAAGATTCTGGCCTATGTCAAACCCCTTCCAACCTAACGCGGGGATGAAGTGAAAGCCAATACCATCGCCCTCACCCGTATAGGCTGTCTTAATGGTTCCAAATACTTTTGGACCATCCTCCAGTTTTGCACTGGCTTTTTTGCCGGATGTCACGCCGAAGCTGACGTTCATGGAATCGCCCGCGAGCCACTGCGCCCACCAAGGGACCTCGATAACACCGCGTCCGATGCCTTTGAATTCATTCGTATCCCGCCAGAACCAGAAATCGCCATTGGCATCGCCGAGGATATCCAGAAATTTCAAATCCGCATGACCGGTGAAGAGTCTCGCTTGGCTGTCATAATCCATATTCGCAGCCAGCATATCGAATCCCTCAAAGTTTTTAGGACTACCGGTATAAACAAACATTTTCAGGTTGCCGTAAATACCATAATCTCCTTCAACGGGTTTCAGGTAACCGCCGCAATCCACATCAATCGCTTTGACATTACCCTGACGAGGGATAACAAAATAACCCAACACTATCCCAATGTCACCACTCAAGAATAGGTTATCCGGGTCTTTATACATGTTTTCTGCTTTGACATGGAGCATGTCAAAGCCAAGGATATAGGCATTGGGCACACTGGGAACCGGTACGATGGCCAAAGCGCCGCCAGATTCGATCAAGACATCCAGGATATCCGGATAGAAATAATCCACAAGATATAAACGATTCAATTTAATCGTAGTCCCACCGCAGACACGTTTAAGTTCAACACGCCCATTTAAATCCACAAACTTGTTTCCCGGTTTGGTTTCAATTTCTCCGTGGAACTGGGGGATAACCAGGGCGCCATTAAAAAGTTTCCAATTCCCATTTAGGTCGAAATTAGCGTTGAAACTATCGCTACGGAATGTAGCCATCGTATCGAGGTAAAGCCATTCTTCCGGTTTCCTTGGGTCAAATATTTTAGGTTCGACTTTATTCAGTTTTTGCATGGCTCTTTTCGACAGGGGAAACGCAAAGGAAACGCCCGCTTGAAGACCGCCTCCGCCACTCTCTGTATATTTAGGAACGGCAAGTTCTTTCAGTTCGACTGCAAAACTAGGCGGAAGCGTGAATGTCCGACCAACAAGCCCATCGAGTTCCGGTACGCGTCCATCGCTTTCCCGAATGGATACCGTGTGTCGTGGAAAATCTTCCAATAGGTCCAGTTCATTTACCCCATCTATTCCTGATGTTTTGATTAACAATCCCACGCCCGTGGCGGCCGGGTCCCAAGTCAAACGGACATTGTCAGGATCGTCATATTCCGTATAGGCGTAAATGTTCATGGGAACGGGAATCAAGTCGTTAATTTTGGAACCGCCCTTGATAATATATGTCGGATCAGTTTCCTCGCCCTCGAAAGCACCATCCAATTTGAATCGAGCAGTTTCCCCTTCTGATTTTTTGAGCCAACGGGTTTCAGGTTCAGGTGGCACTTGAATGGTAATCGGATATGCCGAAACTTTTATATTGTCTGATGCATCATCTTCACTATATGCACGAGGGTCTGGGTCTATCTGTGCTTTAACAAAATATTGTTGCCCCGGTTCCAAACCGATTGTTGAATAGGTACCAGTAAAGGTTTGCTCACTTCCCGCTGCGATTCCTGAGACGGTTATGGGCGACACGGCATCAAGAAACGTATCTCCCAACACAGTGGCGTTGTTATTCAGGGAAGCATAAATATCTACGGCGAGGACTCCTACACTCTTCTGTCCAAAATTATGGATGGTGACAGGAACCGATGCTTCCGAAGATGAAACAACGGTGGGGTTTACACTTGTAGGTGTAATGCCCCACATAGATTGATCTTGGGTATGAATCAGGGTAACGGTCTTTGTCGGACCAGTTAAGTATGTTATCGGAATCACCTCACTGTCATTATAGCCATTCTTGAAGGCTTGGAAAGAGTAAGATTTTTGAGGCACGAGTGCAATTTCTTTATATCCGCTGCTGTTTGTCTCTATTTCAAGGTTACTTCCTCCTGATACTCTTACCATGGCATTCGGAACTATTGCATTACTTTGGTCTTTGGTATAAATAGATACAGCGACTTGGGCGCCACTCAAAATGAATGGGGGAATTGTTGTCGGACCTGATATCGTTCCGGTCCAAGATGCTGGCGTGCATGTAACACCAACAGGTGGAACAGGTCGCACTGTATAACGAGCAGGAACAAGTTCACTGAATCGAAAATATCCGTAAGCGCCGGCGATTTCCCAATCTATCTGTCTTCCAGTACTATCCAGCAGGTTTATCGTTGTTCCCACGTTGTCCGTGCCCTGTACTTCTCCGCTTATAGAACAAGGTACAACGTATTTGCGAAAGACCGAAATCTGTATTAATTCAGCACTTGATCCACTCACACTCCACGTCTGGTAGGTTGGCGTGAAGGTCATTCCGCTTTTGGACGGGGTTATTCTGAGCGTTCCCTTGAGGCTGGCGTTATTTATGAGCCACTTCCCCTTATTGGTCCCGCTGGTCATCGTAGTTACATTAAATCGTGTTTGAGGATATTCCACATAGTATGCTGCAATGCTAACACCGCCTATCCCAATGTCATTTTCGTCCAAAACGTATCCATAAATGGTGGTCGCCCCCGCAGTGGTTTCCGTAAGACAGAAGACCACCGATGCACAAAACACAAGCATGGCACACATGGATACGACACGTCGGCTCGCCTTACTGTTTGTAAGCATGGAATATTCTCCCTTTCCTGAAATAAAAAATTGAGTGCTCAAATTCCCCATCTTTTACGACTGGCTTTCACACATTACGCAAAGAATAGCAAAAAAAAAAAAAACGAAAGCAATCTTTATGCGAATCACCCTTTTACGCATGATATTGGGCATACAAATGACTTCTGGGGGCCTGAACAGCGGGTTTCCGCCGGGCAGGATGCCTGATTACGTGCCTGCAAAGCGCGATGTGTTCTCGTATGATTTCCCAGTCGTTATGTGTGTTGTACTGAGTTTTGTGTTGACCGTTTTGACACACATCGCATTGTGGCTTTTGCGATAGTAGGCGCTTGTTTCCTCGTTTATATTCACCAACCGGAAATACCGTCATTCCCGCGAAGGCGGGAATCCAGTGTGCAGTATCAAGAGCGTCTTAAAACTGGATTCCCACCTCCGCGGGAATGACGGAGAAGGTGCAGTCTATGAATGAGATCGCTGGATTCCCGCCTCCGCGAGAATGACGGAGAAGGTGGAGTCTATGGATGAGATCACTGGATTCCCGCCTTCGCGGGAATGACGGAGAAGTTGAAGCCCATGCATGAGATTACCGGATTCCCGCATTCGCGGGAATGACGGAGAAGGTGACCGTGAAGTCTATGCATGAGATCACTGGATTCCCGCCTTCGCGGGAATGACGGAGAAGGTGGAGTCTATGGATGAGATCACTGGATTCCCGCCTCCGCGAGAATGACGGAGAAGGTGAAGTCTATGCATGAGATCACTGGATTCCCGCCTTCGCGGGAATGACGGAGAAGGAGTCTATGCATGAGATCACTGGATTCCCGCCTTCGCGGGAATGACGGAGAAGGTGAAGTCTATGCATTAGATCGCTGGATTCCCGCCTTCGCGGGAATGACGGAGAAGGTGAAGTCTATGTATGAGATCACTGGATTCCCGCCTCCGCGGGAATGACGGAGAAGGTGAAGTCTATGCATGAGATCACTGGATTCCCGCCTTCGCGGGAATGACGGTATCGTGATGGTGGTGGTGCAATACAATTTGTTGGTCAAGGGACAATTTACTTGCGTCAAATTGCCAAGCAGTCTTTGAAATACGGAGGGTCTCATTATAATAAAGACCCGTTTTACCCTGTGGTTGCCCTCCCTAAATTCAAAATTATAGGTCGAAATGCCTGGGAACGCCGCTCCCCAGAGCGGCAAACCACAGGAATAAAGTCCGAATCATCAGCGTCCCTAGCCTTGTGTGAGTCTTCCCACAACGCCTCGTCCATACCCATGTTTCTGCCGCTCTGGGGAGCGGCGTTCCCAGGACCGTAATTTTTCTTGTTGCGCCCGCGAGCGCTGCTTCTTTTGGGAGAAATCCGGGAGGACGCAGAGGACCTGGTCGGGGATTGAAGGTTATGGATGTGCAAACACAATAGGGTATTCTTTGGTAGGCGTACCTTCCCAGGTACGCCATGGAGCACGACCACAGATTGTTATATCGCCCTATGGCGCACTTGGGAAAGTACGCCTACTGAACGTACCCAAAACACCTGACGTTTTAAGAGAGGAGATCTCCCAAATGAAATTCACCACAAACTACCTGGAATTCAACACGCGCAAGAAGCGGGAGTACATCAACATTACGGACGAGGTGGAAGATGTTGTCCGTAAGAGCGGCATACAGGAGGGCATGGTCCTGGTTTCGGCCATGCACATCACCGCCGGGGTATATGTCAATGACGCGGAGAACGGCCTGATCGAAGACATAGATGAATGGCTGGAACACCTGGCGCCCTTCAAACAGGGATATCACCATCATCGCACCGGGGAAACCAACGGCGACGCTCACCTGAAAAGCCTGCTGGTGCACCATGAGGTGATTGTCCCGATAACCTCGGGGCGCCTCGACCTGGGCCCCTGGCAGCAGGTGTACTACGCCGAGTTCGACGGGCTGCGCAGGAAACGGTTAATCATCAAGGTCATGGGGGAATAAGCGCCGGTTAAATCAGCGATACGCTGCCGGGTAAAACAAAACGCAGAGGCGCAGAGGACGCAGAGGTTCGCTCGGGTGGGGGGGGGGGAGCGCGAAGTTGTACTTCGCGACCTTGGGTCATTACCTCAAGCACGTGTTTATTCTGAAATCGGGAGAAGCAAATACAATTTCAGGAGAGAGGGCGTTCCCAAATGCAATTTGGGAACGAGTTGCCATGAGTCCATGGCTCACCCTGAAACCACAAAAATGGGTGCCAATTTCCGAAGCAGGGAAGTTCTGAGATTCTTTGCGTACTCCGCGTCTCGGCGTTGAAATAAAATGCAGAACACAGATGTGCGCAGTTCGTTTTCGGCTGGTCCCCCACGCTATTGCTTATCCGCACACGTACCCGTAATAACCTCACGGAATTCCATGCGGTTCACACACACACGCACCAGTAGGAATCCGATGGGCTCGTTTTTAAAATTCCAGCAGCAAGAACGCACATTGATGCTTTGCGTGTCGCCGATCCGATTTTCTTCGGTGGGGTGGTGTAAGTGCCCGAAAAAGAGCATTTCCGGCTTGGTTTGACGGACCAGTTCCAGGAACCAGCGGGAATCGTTCCGTCCCATGTACATGTTGCGTTCCACATCATCGAGGGCGGGCGGTATATGGGCGAACAGGACCTTTCGCGGCTCCGGT
>JAEAMG010002932.1_pt1 | contig 9927 bp, 5 predicted proteins | sample 8958741 | NCBI WGS metagenome assembly JAEAMG01 (sample SAMN16933256, study PRJNA681125) | bioreactor sludge metagenome | isolation source: anaerobic bioreactor treating anionic surfactant - SDBS | place: India: Bengaluru | collected 2019-02-28
GATGGCCGTACCCGCTGAGGGCCGTGTTCAGATCATCCGCCATAATGAAAAGAACATTCAGCCTCTTTTGATCTTGAGCCGCACTGCGCGAACAGGAGCAAACCATACCGGCCGCCGCCGCCGTCGCGCAGGCCTTAAGAAATTGACGTCGGGGAATCTTCATGTCCGTTTGCTTTCTATTCCACTGAAAGTTCATACCGGCCTGCAACATTTACGTACACATCCGCTTCCATAAAAAAGCATCGGGGCTCCGTGAAAAGGGAAACGCCCCAGGCACGTTACCCTAATCGTGTGCCGGGATATAATGTCATGCCGCGCCGGGTCTATGTGCGCTTTCGGAGGCGTGCTATATTGCATTTATATAATGCCAAACTCCTTTTGACCGTTACAAAATTTCTTGAGGTTTGACGCTATTTTATGCCTTAAAATCCGAAGTCATTGGCGTATGATGCCTATACCCTCCGCGCCGCCTATCTCTGGCAGAACGGCGAGCCGTATCACTATGAGACCGGGCAGGAACCACCCTGTGCTGGGCTGTTGATTCCGCGAAGCAGGGATAGCGCAGTTCTCGTTCATACCCATGGTCCTGCCGCTCTGGGGAGCGGCGTTCCCGGGAAAGTCAAACACATCGGGGATGGTACCGTTGTTGATTGCAGCGGGTTCCATCGCGTATAAAGTTTCACGTAGCGGTGAAACATGTTTTGCCCCTATCGGAAAACCATTACGCCGAAATATAGGAAGGGTACTTCAGTGAAACTACGTGCCGTTTTGAAAAATAGTCTGATCGTGCTGACGGTGCTGTTGCTTGGGGCGGCGCTGCTGGCGGGCGGCGGGTGGCTGCTGCGGTACCGGATTCTTGCGGCGTATCTGGGCATCTCGCAGCCGGTGTACAGCAAAATGGTGGTAGAAAAGGACGTGATGGTGCCTATGCGCGACGGGGTGTTGCTTGCAACCGACATTTACCGGCCCGACGGGGCCGGTCCCTTTCCCGCCGTCATGATAAGGCTGCCTTATGACAAGAAACCGTTGCAAGAGGTCGTGGTCGGACGCTTTTCCTTTTCTCCAGGCATATTGTTTGCCCAGCGGGGCCTGGTGCTGATCATCCAGGACGTGCGTGGCCGGTATGCCTCGGAGGGCAACTTCTATGCCTTTTGCGATGAACGCCAGGACAGCGAGGACGTGGTCCGCTGGCTGCGGGAGCAGCCGTGGTTCAACGGCGACCTGGGCGCGGTGGGGCCGTCGTACCTGGGCTACACGCAGTGGGCGCTGGCACCGGCGGCTGGCGACACGCTGAAATGCATGGCGCCCATGGTCATCTCGGCCGATCTGCGCGACCTGTTTTACCGGAACGGCGCGGTCTGCCTGGAAACCGGGGGAGGCTGGGCTGTGGGTGTCGGGGAACGGAAAGGCGGCGATCATCCGAAAGAGGATTTTGAGACGGGCATGTGGCACCTGCCGTTGATGGAAGCGGATGACGTGACCGGCGCCGATGTGGACTTTTTCAATGACTGGCTCGCCCATCCCCTGCGTGACGCCTACTGGGATGCTCTTAATCGGCGCCCGGAGATTCCGAACATTACCGCGTCGGCCCTGCTCATCGGCGGCTGGTATGACATTGCGGCCGGAGGAACGCTGGAGGATTATCAGGCGCTACGTGCCTCTGCGGGAAACGAGGCGGCGCGACAGCCGCACCTGCTCATGGGGCCGTGGATGCACGGCAGCCAGGAATGCGACCGGGACTTCGGCAAGGAAGCCGGCATTCCCCTGCTGTTCCGGGAACTTTTCGATTGGAACGATTATTGGCTTCGGGGAAAAGGGACCCTCCCGGAGAAGCCGGTCCATATCTTTGTGATGGGAATCAACACCTGGCGGAGGGAGGAGGATTGGCCCCTGGCGCGGACCGTCTACACGCCGTATTATATCCGCAGCGACGGCAAGGCCAACACGGCCGCGGGCGATGGCACCCTGAGCGAGGCCCCCGCTTCCGGAGAAGAAGCGCCGGACACCTACGCCTATGACCCCGCCGACCCGGTGCCCTCCGTCGGCGGCTGTTTCATGGGTGACGGCATGGGCCCACGGCGGCAGGAGCAGGTGGAACGTCGGGAGGATGTGCTGGTCTACACCTCCGCGCCGCTGACCGAAGCCTTGGAGGTCACCGGCCCGATTCGTTTCGTGCTGTACGCCGCCACGTCCGGGGACGACACCGATTTCACGGCGAAACTTTGTGACGTTGCCCCCGACGGAACCAGCCTCAACCTGGCGGAAGGCATTATACGCGGCCGGTTCCGGGACGACGGCACAGACACGCCCCTGGTCCCAGGCGAGGTTTACCGTTTCGAGATTGACCTGTGGGCGACCAGCAATGTGTTCCTCGAAGGCCATCGCATCCGGGTGCAGGTGTCCAGCAGCAACTTCCCCCAGTTCGACCGCAACCTGAATATGTATGGTCCTTTCGCGCAGCAAACCGAATTCAAAATCGCGGAACAGACCATCTACCACGACACCGAACGGCCGTCCCATATCCTGCTGCCGATCATACCGCAATGATTCCCGTTCACGGTATGATTATGGGTCGTGGGGGCGAAACATATTTCATCCCTGCAGGTGTCCTTCTACCTGTGCATTCATACCGGGTTTAAGGCGCACAGTCGCGGCCTTGTCGAGCGCCAAGCCACTCACCAGCCACATTTCACCGGTATCTGCATCCTTGGCTTTACACTCATAGACATCACGAATATCCAGACGGAATCATTCAGGCATGGCATCCATGCGCAGCCAGCCCATTTTTGCCGGGTCGTCACTGCCATAACCCAGTCGGGACTGCACGAGAACCTCTGCGGGCGGGGCCCAACTCCGTATGGTATCCAGCTTCTTATCGTGGGAAAGCGCGGTGACTTCCACATTCATCCGCATCGGGCGCGCAGGATCAAATTCCTCCTGGAAAGAGTCCAGCGGAATGCGCAGCCGGAAGGCCTGTTTTCCATTCTCTTCGAAGGGTGCGAATTCCCACGGGGTATCGGGAACCAGCCACCCCTGCCGGCCCGCATACTTCCCATGCACATCGCCCCGGAAGGTGCGGCGCGGGTAGATATGCGTCGGTTCTATGGCTACGGAAACGGCAACCGGACGCCACTGTTCCGATGAGGCGCACGCCACGTTTACATAGAGGAAGTTTTCATCATGCGCCGCCTGCCATGACCAGGGGAACGCATCAGACGGACATGATGCCCGGGGCAGGGCTTTCCAGGAATCCTCTTGCTGCCATGCCGTCGAGAAACCTTCGGGCGCGCGGACGCATTGATTACAGAGCAGGCCCTCAGCCAGTCCCGACTGTTCGGGAAAGACGGGCACCCCGGCGGCAATCGCGGCGGCCGCCTCCGTGAACTCCGTATCCAGCATCTCCCGCAGCCGCTCAACACGCCAGCGCAGTTCCCCTGGAAAATAGGTATAGCCTTCCGCTTCCGCCTGAAACCCAAGAAACGGATTCTTTTCGCACAAGACCGCCATCCGCGTAGCGTTTTCGATTTCTTCTTCAACGATTTCGCGCGCCTGTTCCAGGAGGGCCGCCTTCGATGCCAACGCATCGTAGAGCAGGCGTTCGCGTACATCATAAAAGCGAAGGATGTTGTATCCCGTGCGGAACTGAATATCCAGCGCCTGCGCCACACTAATATCCCCTTGGCGTTCCGGGTCGTTTTCGTAGAGCGGTTTGAGTTCGAGGAGTACTGCCAGCCCTTCCCGCCAGGTATCCGAGAGACGCCCGCAGAGTTCCAGCATTTCCGCCAGGGAATGACTCCCGGAAAAGCATTCCCCGATACGGTCTCCGCTGGGCGGGAACTCGAGTTTCCACACGGGCGACAGATTTTTGTGGACGGGTTTGAGATGGAGTGGCCACACGATGCCATCGTGCATGGGGCCGTAATATTGGAAGGCGTTTGTAAGCGGATAATGGTCGTATGCCTTCGCGAAAAGCCTCCAGGCGCGCGTCACCTGTGCGGCGTGGTCGGGCCCCCAATCCCGCCGCGCAAGTTCGTGTAGAAACTCCTTCTCGGTGAGTCCTTCGGGCGCAAAGGGCAGCACGTTCGCCGCGGCACGATTCATCACCGACGGCATATTACCGATATACCAGCATTGCATGACCGTGGCCACACCGAGGCGACGCATTTCGGCATACTTTCGATAGAGATTGCCTGGCACGGGAATATACGGGGCGGTGGTTACCTCAAAGGAATTGCATACCTGGAGTTTTGCACCCAGTTCCACATTACCTTCGGCCGCGCCAGCGGCAACGCTCCTGAACACCTCGCTCGGCCCGATGTAGGACAGCCAATAATCGCCCGCATGCCGTTCCTTTCCCAGTTGCATCTTGGTCCCATCCGACTCGAAGTTATACTGACAAATCACACCTAGCGGGGTCTGCCGTGCAATGTCCCGCAGGGGCGAGGTACTTCGCTGCGGGCCGGTGCCGTTTCCGGGCACATAAAGCCAGGAAATCAGCTGCGCATTCGGATTGGCCGCGTGCATGCCCCGTTCCATCGCGGATAGGGAAGCGTGGAGAATCTCGCCGGGCGTCTTTTGCGCGCAGATGGGACACAGGATCTTCCAGTTCTCATCCGCCCCGCTGAGGCAGGTGGTGGCGCGTTCTCCAAAACTGATGTTGATGAGGCCGCCCAGGTTGGGAACGGAGGAAAAAATATCGTGCAGGGCCTCGAACAGGTAGGTCTGTGCGGCCTCCGAGAAAGGGCAAAACAGCTGGCTGCCGCCCGGAGAGCTTTTACTGCCCAGCTCCGGATGGTCCTTGAGCAGGGGGTTGTCGGGGGCCATGGCGCGCGGCTCGATGCAGAAAACGAACACCTGGATACCGTAGCGGCGGCACTTTGCCACGGTCCTGCGCAGCTTTTCCAGACGGCGCTCCCGGTCCGGGTCGCACACGGGTGTCAGGGATGTCTTGCAGAGGTCCTTGAATTCAATCGTAAGCCAAAGCCCGTTCACCCCGTCATGGGAAAGCCGGTTCAGGTAACCGTCCGGATAATAGTCCACGTCGTCGAGAAGTTCATCCTTGTTTTTCGGCGGACGTTTGATGGGGCCGAAAAAACAGCGTGAGATACGCGTGCGGATGAAGGGCGACCGTTCGGACTCCCCTACAGGAAGAAAAGGTCCATCCGCACCCAAAATCGCGTCTTCCAAATAATAAATGCCGCGCCGGATGCCTTCCGTATCCGCGGCCTGAATACGGCACGCCTCCTGCGAGACGACCACGCGGAAAGCCTCAAAGGTTGGCGTCGCCGACTGTTCTGTAATGATGGGATAAAGGCCGTTCAGCGGCAGGTTCACCTCCCCGAAAAAGGCGTTAAGGTCCTGATAGGCCGTATCCAGAACACCTTCCGGGTCGGGAAAACCCGGTTGGATTGCAACGCCCCCATGAAGGGAAATCTCGCCTTCCTTCCTCTCGGTTCTTGACCAGTGCGGGATTCGGACCAGCGGCGAAGCCAGGGCCTCAACAAAGGCCCATTCCGCTTGTGGAGGACTTGTCGGCGGCTCCGGAAACCCCACACCCGCGGCAAAAACGCACAACGAAACGACACAGCCGGCGATTTCAGTCATAAAACCTCCTCGGCAAAGCTATTGGATACAGGGCGCGATTTTTCTGACCCCGAAGAGCCTCTTCATCGCAGTCCTGTCCAGCAGATTCCGTAAAAGGAATATCTTCACTATGCGCGTTGAAGGAGCACGTCACTCCCACACATATCGCTCATCATACGCGATTTTATATCGTGTAAGAAACGCTCTTAACTCCTCCTGAAATGTTTGCTTTCTATGATGTTCCACTTGATCTTCAATATAAGCCTTTACATCGTCAACATGGATTGGGCCCACAGAAAACATGGCATATCCGTTTTGCCAGAAAAATCCAGCATAGTCATTTCCCAGCGTTCTGATATATTTTGACGATTCCTTCTTCATCTTACCGATTATCTGTGCAGGCAATGCCTCCTTCCCTATATCTGCGAGCAGGTGCACGTGATCGTCAGGGCCACCCACAACCACGTAGGGGCATCCGCAATTCCGCGCCGATGTCGCCAAATAGGCATGGACGCGCAAACGGATTGTAGTATCAATCCAACGCTGCCTGTCTTTCGTGGAGAAGATTGCGTGAACGTAAATATGACAAATAGATTGCGGCATTTTCCGGTATCCTTATGCTCCATCAATAAGTCCCATCAAGGCATATTCATTTTACACTCCCGAAAGGAAAATTGTCCTGGGCTATGTGCATCCTGCCCTTTGAACTATCCCGTCAGTCCGCTTGCTCATCTTACCCGTGCGTTCAGTATTTTTGTAATCTAATGTATGGTGCTCTTGAGGCTTTTGAATACATTAAAATAAACAACCGTCTCCCTTACTTCAATGTTTATACCTTAAGGCAGCTAACGGTTCTCCTATCCGCATCGTCGGTTTGTGCTTTCCCAAAGCGTGCACGTACAATGTACAAAATATTTTACCCTGCATGCACTCCTGCGCTATAAGCAGAATAGAAGGCCGAATATGTCCAATACACTCATCATGGCAACCCGTATTCCCCAACAGCCCGGAAAACTCCATCGGAACCGTTCGTATAACAGAAGGACGCCAATACCAAAACTCCTGACCTGTATTTTCATTCTGGGGGCGCCCTTCTTCTGTTGCCCAGTGCCGGGGTACCCCGCGGAATCCGTATATCCGCAAGGGGACACACCGCCCCCTCTTTCCGGCGACCATTTTCCCGACAGGCTCCATGAATGTATCTGGCGCAACTGGGAGGCGGTTGCTCCGGAAAAACTGGCGCGAATTTTGGAAGCTTCTGCGGAAGATATAACCAAGGTGGCGGTATCCATGGGACTTTCCCCCTCGCCGCAGCTGTGTCCAGAAATGCTCAAGCGCGGTTATGCCACGCTCATCCGAAGGAACTGGCACCTCCTGCCCTATGAACAGTTGCTGGAGCTGGTGGACATGACGCCGGAGCGGTTGGCGTTCACGCTGCGCGAAGAGGATTTCCTCTGGATCAAATTGGGACGGTTGAAACCCGCATGTGAAGCGCTTCGTTTCCAGCCGCCCGATGACGCGGCGAAAGCCCGCGCGACGGAGATACGCCGTGTAGTGGAAACAGAATTCGGCAACGCCCTTCAACATCCGGGGGAACGCCGGTTTGATTTTGTGCGCCAACTCAACCTTCCGCCTGCAGAAATTGCCCCGGTCAACACGGAAGCAAACGAAGACGATCCCATCCGGTTGGTGTATTCCTATGTGGCCGTGTATGGCGATCCCTTGTTGAACCCGGATCTGAATCCCTATCCGGACGGCTTGCTGCAACGGCTCGCTTCATCAGGTATCAACGGCGTGTGGCGCCAGGGACTGCTGCGCGACCTGGCCCCGGGCGGCGCGGACTTTCCCGAGTTCGGCGCCGGACACGAGCAGCGCCTGGCGAACCTACGCGCGTTGACGGAACGGGCCAAACGGTACGGTATCCGGGTCTTTCTGTATATCAACGAGCCGCGTTCGATGCCCCTTTCCTTTTTCGAGCGTCATGCCGACCTCCGGGGCGTCAAGGAAGGCGACCTTGCGGCGTTGTGCACCTCGCAGCCGGCAGTGCGCCGCTGGATGGGCGACGCCCTTGCGCATATTTTCAGCGAAGTTCCCGACCTGGGCGGTGTATATGCCATCACGGCCTCCGAGAATCTCACCAACTGCGCATCGCATGGGGCCTGGCAGGCCTGTCCCCGGTGCAAAGAACGCACCGATGCCGATATTCTCTGCGAAGTGGTCTCCCATTGAAACAGGCGTTCATCGCGGCAATCCCAATGCCCGGGTGTTGATTTCGGATTGGGGGTGGCGGGGCCACGGCGAAGCGCCGGATATCATTGCGCGGTTGCCCAAGTCCGTCTGTCTCATGTCCGTCAGTGAATGGAAGCTGCCCATCGTACGCGGCGGCATCCCAAGCGAGGTGGGCGAATATTCCATCTCGTCCGTGGGGCCCGGCCCGCGCGCGCAAGTGGAATGGAACGCCGCGCGACAGGCGGGGTTGAAAACGGGAACGGAAATCCAGTTCAACAACACCTGCGAAATCGCCACCTTACCCTACCTGCCCGTCATGGACCTCATCGCCGAGCACTGCTTCAACCTGCGTGCCTCGGCGCGGCTTGACGCCATGCTTATCGGCTGGACCATGGGCGGTTATCCTTCCCCCAACTTTCAGCTGGCGCGAGACCTGGAGCGCATGGCCGTGCCGGATACCTCCGCGGCGCTGGATGCGCTGGCGCGGGAGCGCTTCGGTCCCGAAGGCGCGCCCCATGCCCGGAAAGCGTGGACCCTCATGAGCGACGGTTTCCGGGAATATCCCTTTCATATCAGCGTGGTCTATACCGCGCCGGTCCAATGCGGCCCCGCCAACCTGCTGCACGCCGCATCAACAGGCTACAAGGCGACCATGTGGGGCTTTCCCTACGACGACCTTGAAGGCTGGCGCGGCCCCTATCCGCCGGAAGTCTTCGCGTCCCAATTTGAAAAGGTCGCGAAGGGATTTCACGCCGGCCTGACCGAATTGGAGACGGCAGCGGAAAAGGCCCCGCCGGAAAGGCGCGCCGACGCGGTGTCGGACCTGCGCCTTGCCCGCGCGGCAGCCCTGTACTTCCAGTCCACCGCCAATCAGGCCCGATTTATCGTCGCGCGGGACACGCTGGCAGATCCGGCACGGTCTGAAGCAGAACGCGGTGCCCTGAAGGCCGAAATTAAAAGACTTCTGGAGTCCGAAATAGACCTTGCCCGCCAGCTCTTCGCGATTGCCCGGGAAGACTCCCGCATCGGCTTTGAGCCGTCGTGCCAATATTTTTATCTGCCCCTGGATTTGGTTGAAAAAGTGGTCAATTGCCGCTGGCTTCTGAAACAGTACGCGTAATCTTGCCTCTGGAACCTGCCACTTTGCCTGAAAAGTGTTTTCCCGCTTGGAAGAAGGACTGTATTCAAGTTCCCGCGCGCTTGCCAGTAGACAGATATAGCGCGTGGAAAGATGCTCTGGGCAAGGAACCTTGCCATCCGTAAATGTTTTTATGTTGAATGCCAGTTTATTAACCATATTTATAAATTTATAACGATTTCTATGAGATAATGTGCATTCCAAGCCGTTTATAATTTCTTTCTGGAAAACCATCCTAGAAAACGTTAATAATGTGGTCGTAATCGTTTTGGGAAATTCACGATGATGGATAAAGATCAGCAAAGACATGTGTCCAGACCTGCGGGCTATGCAGCGCTCATTGCCATGTATGGACTGGATGTCATCCCGAATTGGCATAGATCCTTCGTGACGGAGTCTTCGCAACGCCGGACTGATATGGCGGCGGGCGAAGTCGTCGAGTATTATCCGGGTGTTTATTGGCCCGGAGACACGTTCGGAGGCCATCTTGAATTTGCGCTGAAATACGACGGCGTGAACCTCGCCATTTTAGCCGCGTTGTTTGAGAAAATCCCGGAAGAGGATATGACGGCCTATGTCCGGTCCAAACCGACTGGCAAGTACGCACGCCGCATCTGGTTCCTTTACGAGTTCCTGACCGGCAAATCGCTGCCGCTGGATGCCGCGCGACAAGGCAACTACATAGACTTATTGGATCCTGATAATTACTATACGGCGCAGACCCGCCCAAGCCGCCGCCACCGGGTCAATGACAATCTACTGGGCAACAACCGATATTGTCCGTTGATTCGGCGCACGCAGACGCTCAGAGACTTTGAGAGTGCCGACTTCGCCGGCAAGAGCCGCCGGATAGTGTCGGCCTACCCGGTTGCACTGCTAAGGCGGGCGTTGAGTTACCTGTACACAAAGGAGACCAAATCCTCCTTTGAGATAGAGCACATCAAACCCACATCCAGCCGGGTCGAGCGCTTCGTGGC
>JAEAMG010002934.1_pt1 | contig 9919 bp, 7 predicted proteins | sample 8958741 | NCBI WGS metagenome assembly JAEAMG01 (sample SAMN16933256, study PRJNA681125) | bioreactor sludge metagenome | isolation source: anaerobic bioreactor treating anionic surfactant - SDBS | place: India: Bengaluru | collected 2019-02-28
CGTATGGATTACCGGACCCGGAATAGAGTTTCGGAATTTATCTCCGCTCCTGCAATGCGTTGAGGATTTTGCGTTCTTTGGGTCCGCCGGATCTCTTCCGTCGCCATGGAGAACCAGGAGCGTGAAATGGTCCGTTGTCTTATTGAAAAAGTTCGTACCGTAGGCGGACGCCTAATGTTACGCGGGTGATCACGCTGTCAGGCACAACGCGGGAGAAACAAAATGAAGCAAAGAGTGTTGGCGATTGGGGCCCATCCGGATGATGTGGAGTTTATGATGTCCGGTACCCTGCTCAGCCTTTCCAAGGCAGGATATGAAGCGCATATCTTCGTGGTCGCCTCAGGAAGTTGCGGCAGCATGACTATTGGTAAGGAAGAATTGGTTCGTGTGCGTCTGGAGGAAGCACAAACAGCGGCGGAAAAACTGAAGGCCCGATTTCATGCCCCGGTGGTGGATGACTTGGAGGTAACCTATACCGTTCCTTTGCTACGCAAAGTGGCAGCGGTGGTTCGGGAGGTGGAACCGGATATTGTACTGACTCATTCTCTGGAGGAATACATGGAAGACCATAGCATCACGGGACGTCTCGCCGTGACAGCGGTGTTTTCTCGCGGGATGCCGAACTTTTTGACCGATCCATCCCGAAAAGCCTATAGCAAAGATACCGTTCTTTATCATTCCCTGCCCTATGGATTGCGTGATTTCATGGGAAATCGGGTTAAAGCGGATTGCTATGTGGACATTAGCGACGTTATGGATTTAAAAACCGATGCCCTCGCTTGTCATGAAAGCCAAAGAAATTGGCTGGATAAAAGTCAGGGATTGGACAGTTATGTACAGGCAATGCAAGATATGAGCTACGAAGTGGGACGCCACTCCAGGCACTATGCCGCTGCTGAAGGCTGGAGGTATCATCACCACCTCGGATTCTGTTCCAGCGGCGCTAATCCCCTGGCGGATGCCTTGGGTAAACAGTTCCTTAAAGGCGAGCTGAAAAGGGAAAATGGTTAGATTCAGCGCCGTCTTTCTCTTTGATAGTGCTAGGAATGGACAATCAATTGTCTTATTTCGGGCTTGTGTATAACTGACGGGATAAGGGTATCCATATCGGTATTTTCGTTGGTTTGTATGACTTCATGTACTTGCATCCTATTTGATATCAATAACTTGGAATTTTTATTATACATAAGGATGCACAATTTTTTCGCCATAGTTTTGTGGAAAACTTGTGGAAAAATCGCTGGATTAACAGTAAACAATTTTTAAGACGCGCTCGGCACGGGTTACGCAGGAGATGTCGTAGCGGACATCTACTAAAAGCTTCCCAAGTGAAAGGTTATGGTGTGGAAGGGCATTTGCCAGCCTCCGATCCAAATTTAGACGCAACGCTTCTTGCGAATTATGTTACCAGTAAAAAAGGAGGGGCTGTTTGCATTGTACGCCAAGAAGGCATGAAATCCATTACCGAAGCTATGCTGGAGAAAAAACAATGTGAAGAACTTAATGTATATGGGCGGGGAGTCATTTACCGTTTCCCATGGACCTCAGGGCGAACCGGTATAATGCGTCCATGTCACAGGGGGGGCGCAATACGCTTTCTGTTGCATGATCGGTATCTATTTCAAAACAGGCCGCTCCGTGAATTTCAGTCACATTTGGCGGTCCTCGCCCTTGGGATACCGGCCCCTGATTTACTGGGTGTGTGCTGGCGCCGTCAGGGATTCATTTATTCCGGGGCCCTGGCGACGGAGGAAATGGCAGGAACCGACCTTGATACGTGGCTTTGTGACAACCGTTTTCTGCAAGAAAAACAAAAAAGAGTGTTGTTTTCCTGTGGTCAATTAATACGACGACTACATGATACCGGGATCTTTCATAATGACTTGCAGTTAAAAAATATTTTTATTCAAAATGATTCCCCGGTTCTATTGGATTTTGATCAGGCCCGCATAAAGCCCCACCTTCCGCGGTGGAGGCGGGAGTGCAATTTGCTTCGTATGCGACGCTCTTTCATCAAACGGGGACACAACTTGGATCTTTTTGCCATTCTGACTGATGGCTACGGCCTCTCCAGCTTCAATCCCTGGCTAACCCGGCTTTATGGCATCAAAGGGTTCTTTTCCGATATGATTTTCGCACGGAGCCGAAAATGACTGTGGTGACTGACATCCAAGACCCTGCAACTAATGACTGGTTGTGCCCGTCCGGGTTTGTACGGGGGCGTTTCCGGGGCATGAACGCCTATTATCGGGAGGACGTGACGAGCGAACAATTAGAAACCCTGATGTCGCATGAAGGGGAAGTTGTCAAGCAAACACGCAAAGTGTGCGTACGGTCTGTGGGTCACTGGATCATTAAGTCCCGGCGCTCGGCAATGGCAGGGGCCCTATTGTTTCCAAAAAGAAACGAAGCGCGACATGTTTGCGGCTGGTGTGCAGGCAATTATTTCCGCGCTTGCGGTATACGGGTTCCGGAACCGCTGGCCTATATGGAATATGGGATTGCGGGGATCATCACGCGAAGCTGGCATATATTTGAAAATCTTTTCGAATGTCGGGATGTGGAAGGGGCGGATGAATTGCGCCTTTCATCTTTCCTGTACCACCTTGCCGTGGCAATTAATTCTCTGGCCGACAATGGTGCCTACCATGGTGATCTTTCCGGAAAAAATATTTTTACACGGGACGGCGTTCGTTTCTACCTGATAGACCTGGACGCCGTGGAACTCAATGTGCCTTATGATGAAGAGCGGCGGCTCAAGAATCATGTTCAGTTATATGATTCCTTTTGTGACGCACTTTCGTGGTCCCTTTCCTGGAACTGTTGCTGCCGGAGTCTCAGGATTTGCGCACCTGGATGCCTAGAGTGCGTATAGAACAGAAAATACGGAGGGCGAGAGTGGAGGCCCGCTGGGCAAAACAGGGTAGCCCGGAACATGTCAATCCGCTTCGTGCTTTCCGGACTTATTAGGCGATTAGGGCCAGTACACTGTCAATTCAATCATAGACAGTTCCCCTTTGATTTGCATAAATGGCGTCTGCATGTAGTGGTTACTGTAAGTATTCCCTGGTGTATTGAAGTACGGACGTGCTGCAAGTTTTGTTCGCATTATACTACGTTGACAGCCTGAATTTCTCAAACACAATAAAGGTTATTCGCGATGAAGATAACCGACTTTTCACGGCTTTGTATCCATACCATGACAACTAAACCTTGGTCCCTGGAAGAGGCCATTGCGGGATATCACCATGCCGGTATTCCTGGTATCACGGTATGGAGGCATCATATAGAGCCCTTCGGCCCCTCAGAAGCCGCGAAATTATTGCATGATTCCGGACTTAAAGTGGTCAGTCTATGCCGAGGTGGATTTTTCCCCGCCACAAGCGCTGCAGCCCGCGAGAAGGCACGTGATGACAATCGCCGTATCATAGACGAAGCCGCGATGATTGGGGCGCCTTTGGTGGTTCTTGTATGCGGTGCCGTCCCCGGGCTGCCCCTGTCTGATGCGCGCCAGCACATTTTGGATGGTATAGCCGCAGTCCTTCCCCATGCCGCCGCGTCCGGCATAAAACTATCCATTGAGCCGCTGCATCCCATGTATGCCGACGACCGCAGCGCCGTGAATACGCTCGAACAGGCAAACAATATGGTCAGCGCCCTGAAGTCTCCCTGGCTGGGGGTAACGGTGGACGTATATCATTGCTGGTGGGATCCGATGCTTAAGTCAGAAATCGAGCGGGCGGGTGATACCATTCTTTCCTTCCATGTGTCTGATTGGCGTACCCCCACCCGGGATATCCTTAATGACCGTGGCATGATGGGCGAAGGATGTATTGATATTCGGTCAATCCGGAGGTGGGTGGAACACGCAGGATTCCGGGGCTTCATTGAAGTGGAGATTTTCAGCAATCAATTTTGGCAATGGGAACAGGACAAATTGCTGGAACGAATAAAGCAGGCCTACTTAACCTCTGTTTGAGTCATCGTCTAAAATTTTTGACCGGAACACGTTAGTAAAGAGTATGACGTATCAAATAGTGTATACTTTGCGGAGCCATTTTATCTGAAATCGGTTGCGTGCGGCCCTTTGGGGTGAGAGAATAGATGCGTGCAGTCTGATACATTTTGCTTGGCAAACGAAAATCCCACATTGAAAGGGTAAGAGGATGAAAAGAAGAACCTTTTTAAAGTTAGCCATGGCTGCAGCCCCCATGCTGCTTTCCGCCAGAGTACTTGGCCAGACTGGCCCCGGCGCAAACGATACGGTAGATGTCGCCATTGTAGGTCTAGGCGGCAGGTCGCGCGATATTGTCGCCACCATCCTGGGTATTCCTCAAATTCGCATCGTTGCCGTATGTGATTGCTATGGTCCCCGCGTAGATGCGGCTCGGAAGGCGCTTGCAGAACGTAATGTACAATGCAGTGGATATCTTGATCTGCGGGAAATGCTGGACAAGGAAAACGTGGACGGGGTCATGGCCGAAACCACTACCCACGCGCGTGCGTGGGTATCTTGTATGGCGATGGCTGCGGGGAAGGATGTCTATATTGAGAAACCCATGTGCCTGACCATCGCGGAAGGACGCGAGATGGTAAAATGCGCCCGGCATTATCAACGCGTGACCCAAATCGGCACGCAGCAGCGCTCCATTCCATTAAACAATTGGGCAAGCGACCTCGTCAAGAGCGGGGCCATCGGCAAAATTAAAACGGTATATGCTCCCAATTTTATCGGGGCGGTGAAATGGGAACCCAGGGAAGGTCAGGAATTGCCCGATGGCGGGCGTCCGGATTGGTGGGATGTGTGGACCAACCAGGCAGAACTCAGGCCTTATCATAAAGAACTGCAATATAACTGGGCTAGCTGGCTCGATTATGATGGCGGCGGCATTTCCTTTGGCGTGACCGGCTGGGGAACTCACAGCTATGACCAAATGCAGCGGGGGATGGGTACGGATGAAACCGGACCTGTGGAAGTTATCCTGGAAGAACCGGTAGAAAACAGACGCGCCTATTCCAGTGAAGAGCGGCAACCCAGTGAAGAAGAGACAGGTTTGCCCTATTACGGGATGGTAAAGGATGCCAGCGGCCCCCGAGCAAAAGTGCGTATGCGCTATGCGCAGGGTACCGAAGTGGTTCTGGACCTGGATGGGAATTTCGGACCTGGTCTTGGTTGTATTTTTGAGGGGGAAAAAGGGCGTATCGAGATCAACCGGGACAAAATTGCCGTGGAGCCTCGTGAACTGCTGGAGTCGTCTGATAATCCCGGCCCCTTGACTGTTCCCGAGACACAGCCCCACATTGAAAACTGGATTGAATGCATCAAATCTAGGAATAAGTGCACCGCCGATATCGAATATGGTCAACGCAGCAGTGCCTTGTGCTACCTGGTCAATATCGCTCGCGCGGTGGGGCGTGTCGGCGAAGCTCTGTTGTGGGACCCGGTTGCGGAACGTTTCACCAATTGTGATGAAGGGAATGCCATGCTCGCCAGGGAACGCCGTAAAGGCTACGAACTTCCGCCGTTGACCTGAGATAGATTCTGTTGTAAACCCGTTTCGGTACAACGGTGTTTACCGAAGACTCACCGGCTGCGATACTGATGACTAATCTTTTCTTCATGTTGCCGTTCAAAAAGCACTTCCGTCGGGAGTGTTTATTTAAGAGGAGAGTAGACGTATGTACATTCTTCGTGCTAATTCCCTGTGCAGTATGGCTATAGGGGTACTGCTACTGGGACTATTGACAGGAGAGGTATTCGGTATGGACTCGGACGTGGATTGGCAGGGTTCCTGGATATGGAAACAGCGGGACTCCTATACCCTGTACAACGATACCATCGAGGCGCGTAAAAGTGTCGAATTGCCGGAGACGGTCTCGGCCAGACTGTGCATTACGGCCGATACCCGATATCGAGCCTATATCAATGATGTATGGGTGAATGACGGGCCCTCCCGCAGTTGGCCCCACCACTATCAGTACGACTCCATTGATGTATCCGCTTTTTTGCGTCCCGGCACAAATACTATCCGTGTAATTGCGGAGTATTTTGGTATCGGCACCTTTCACCAGATTCCCCGGGAAGCGGGCCTCCTGGCACAGCTCGAGGTGACCGGCAATACAGGTGAAACGCTTGTCTTCGGAACGGATGATACCTGGGAGGTGCGCGACGCCTCTTCGTGGCTTCGCAATACGCCAAAACAAAGTGTACAAATGGGGCCGTTTGAAATCTATGACGCCCGGATGGCTGAAGGCATCTTTGAAAAGGCCCTTGTACGGTATGCGGCGGGAGCCGGTCCTTGGGAAAATTTGACCGTGCGCGACTGTGCCCTGTTAACGCGAATCCCATTTCCCTTAAAGGCTTTGACCGCGGCGCAAGTCATTAAAAAAGCCAACGCTAAGACCTATGTCTTCCCGACCTCCAACTGGCTGTATGACGATGTTGTCTTTTCCAATCATCATGTTGTGACCACGGGTGCGTACGCAACCGTGCTGGATATGGGAAACACCGGTGGAGAGATAACCGTGGATGCAGACGGCCAGTCGGTCTTCATCGAGGGAAAACGCGCCGAAAACAATCACTTTAAACTTGAAGGGGGACGGCATCTCCTGTTTGTGGTTCTTTCTGAATATTGGGGACACTGGCGCAATGACACGGAAATCCGTCTGATATCCGATAATGCCGTGTTGTTGGTGAATCCCCTGGATGTACAAGCGTCCGGGCCGTGGTGTTTCTTGCCTTTCGACAAGGAGATCCTGTACCGATCTTCCGATTATCAATGGGCGATGCTGCCCAAAGCGGAACGTGATGAAATCACCCGAAAAATTACCCGTGAGATTGGCGCACAAATGAAACTGGCGCCGACCACTGATTCCTTTGCCTCTCTATGGGGCGACAAAGCGCGGCTGATAGGCACCGATGAATGCACGGAATCTCCTTACTATCTGTTCCGAAATCGAGAGGTCTTGAAGGATGTACCATCACCGGCTAAAAATCCGGAAGCTCTGCTCGCCGGCACCCAGCCGGTCACGGTGTCGCCATCGGCCCAAGGCGACGTGGAACTCATTTATGACCTTGGCGAACAGAATATCGGCTATTATGAATTCGAACTTGACGCCGAAGCAGGACTCGTTGTAGACCTATTCGGCGTGGAATACATAGACCCTGAAGGACGTGTACAGTTTACGGACAGGTATCGGAACGGCATGCGTTATATTTGCCGGGAAGGGAACAACCACTTTCTGAGTCTTAGGCGTCGCTCCCAGCGCTATCTTTTCATTACCCTGCGCAATCAAACCCAGCCTGTAATTTTAAGAAAATTGTCCCTCATTGAATCCACCTATCCTGTAAACCGGCAAGGTTCCTTTACGTGCAGCGATGAACGTCTGACACGGATTTGGGAAATTGCCGCGCGTACGTTGAAGTTATGCATGGAGGACGTTTTTACGGATTGCCCCCTGTATGAGCAGACCCTCTGGGTGGGCGACTCCAGAAATGAGGCGCTCTTTAATTACACGGCTTTTGGCCATGATGATATTGCGCGGCGGTGCATTCGTCTGGCAGCGTTTTCCCTTGATAAACATCCGCTAATTCAGTGCCAGGTGCCCTCCACCTGGGAGACTATCATTCCGGTTTGGGGATTTCTCTGGAATTTGATGATTTGGGACTACTACGAGTACACGGCGGACAAGGAGTTTCTCGAATGGGCTTACCCCTATGCGATTAAGCATCTGCAAAATGCTGCAAGCTTTACCGATGATCGTGGCCTGTTCAGTGCTCCTTTCTGGAACATGTTCGACTGGTCCGGTATTGACGACAGTCACGCCACAGTGATACACAACAACATGTTCGCCGTGGGGGCCATTGATTCCCTTCAAAAAATTGCCTCCGTTTTAAATAAAAACGATGATTTGCCCTGGCTGGATAGTTACCGGGAAAAACTGGTCGGAGCGATAAATCTGCTCTGGCGCGATGACGTCAACGCGTATCCGGACAGCGTTCATGAAGATGGCGCAATCAGTAACCGTATCTCCGTTCATAATGCTTTTCTCCCCTTGCTGTTCGATATCGCGCCTGAGTCCAGAAGGCCCGCCCTGGTGGAACACCTTCTTGACCTGCCTGACGGCATGACTCCTATCGGCTCGCCCTTCGCTATATTGTATTTATTTGCTGCAATGGAGAAAATGGGCTTGTACACTCAGGTTGTAGAACAGATACAAAAGGCCTATCAACCCATGCTGGATCTCGGGGCCACCACGGTCTGGGAAACCTTTGCCTCCGGCTCGAATAAAAAAGACGAGTTCCCTACACGGAGTCATACTCACGCATGGTCATCGGCGCCTATCTATATCCTGAACCGTATCGTATTGGGCATTCGCCCCGATGCACCCGGCGGAAAAACGTTCCAAATCAGCCCGCATCTGGGTGGATTAACCTGGGCGGAAGGTTCCTCGGCGAGTATAAATGGTCCTGTACGTGTTTCGTGGAAGCGGGATGGAGACAGGTTAATTGTAGACGCAGAAGCTCCTGATGGTGTTAATTTGCATTTCCTCAGAAACGACAGTCATGCAGGGTTGTCCGTTTCTTTTAATGGTCAAGCCGTACCCTGAATGGTTCTGGGCGGCAATCAGATCGTGCAACAAAGGAAACGCGTGTGGAAATAAATGGGGGTAACAGCCATGTTGAATTTTAATTAAGAACAGTGTCGCCACGCCGGTTATGAAAAGCGGTAATGAGACTTACGGGAATGCCGTTTGTAGGTTCTGGCGGGCAACACATAATAAAGCGATTGAAGTTGTGAATATGTTTAGAACAAAAAATAAGGCTTGGATAGCGGCACGAGTGTTGGAAATTTTTATCGGACTGTATTTTATTGCCGGTGCGATACCCAAAGTTCTGGATATAGACAAATTTGTGGTGCAGATGGCCGCCTACAAGGTTATTGAAGCCCCTTCCCTATTGGAGCCGGCCGCTTTATTCAATATATTTGCCGAACTATGTCTTGGTATGTTCCTGTTCCTCGGAATACGGCTCAAGGGACTTACTATACTTGGGCTGCAATGTATCATCATCGTGTTTACCATCCTGATAACCTATGCCTGGATTTTTCATGATTTACAGGATTGTGGATGCTTCCCCGTTATCAAGATGTCGCCTCCTGTATCCATTATTAAAAACATACTAACCTTGGCCGCAGGTATTTACATCCTATGGACACTGGAAGTAAAGCCATTTTTAAGGGCAAGAGAACCCAAATCAGCGCCTGATAGCGAGCCTTCGCCCTCAACCCTGACTTGGGCGCTCGCTCTTACTATGACGGCAAGAATTCTGGTATCGGTGCTGTTAAGTGCGGGTTGTATAGTCTACGCATGGAGACATTTGGATAGAGAAGCGCTTGCGCAGGAAGATTCCCAGGAAAAAACCCTCTTCGGTCAATTTGAATTGTTTATGAATGAAGGATATTTTAATCTTGCGGAAGGTCTTTACCTGGTGCCCGTCATGAGTAGTTCGTGTCCCGAATGCAAGGAAAAGGTTCCGGAACTTAACGATCTGTTCCTTACCCCCGATCTTCCCTCCATGGTGGCACTGTGCTATGAAGAACAGCCCGGGGAACTGGATACCTTCAAGTCGCTTACAAATCCACTTTTCCCGACCTATTCACTCGGAGATCGCGCGCTGCTGTATTTCAGGTTGATTGATAAAGAACCTTTCCGTCTGGTTCTCGTTCAGGATGGCAAGATCGCAGCGTCCTGGGACGGGTATGTCCCTCCTTTGGAGGAAATTATGGAGTACATCATCCATCTGGAAGAATTATCGTAGCGGTATATGTAGCCCTGAAGTACCACCATGGTGCTGTCTACCGCTCCCAAATCCGCACGTAAGAAACCGAGTTGTTGGCGTAAAGCCAATAAGGACAAG
>JAEAMG010002910.1_pt1 | contig 9904 bp, 12 predicted proteins | sample 8958741 | NCBI WGS metagenome assembly JAEAMG01 (sample SAMN16933256, study PRJNA681125) | bioreactor sludge metagenome | isolation source: anaerobic bioreactor treating anionic surfactant - SDBS | place: India: Bengaluru | collected 2019-02-28
CGCAGAGGGCAACTGTGAGCTTTTTGCAAATTGGGCTCGCAACGAGTTAGGATTAGATGCTATCGCTCCTCGTACAGGGGAAACCTATCAGATTTAGGCGGCAATCTTGTAAATCGACATTACAGGGGTTCATTCTTACCGGGCTATACCTGCCGAATTAACTAACTATAATAATTGCCTTTTTGTGCCTTAGAAGTAGTCGTCTACGAAATTCATTATACAAATACTACTAACTACCAATTTCAATTGGGCAAGGTTTCTCCTTTCACTTCAGGATTAGTAATCCACCAAAAAAAATATACTCGGACGACTACTACCGATCCAGTAATTAGTTTTTTTCTAATTGGGATTTTTAACAGGATTGGGACGTGAAGCGGGGTATATTTCAGGTTTGAAGCCTTGCATATGGGACTATTATTCTATGCTTTTTTGTATTCAAGGTTTTAGGTAGATAAAAAAACAAAACTTATTCTGTAGCCAATGCTATCTAAATGCTTCAACAAAATAACCAACAAAGGGCAACCGATATGACCGAACCAATACCGCAAGTATCACAGGGTCAACCACAAAAAGAGGATTTGAAAGAGCAAGACCACTTCAAGTTCGAAATTAGCTATCTTCTACCCATACTCGCAAGTATGCTCTTTGGTTTAGCTTGCGCTTTTGTATTGCTACCCCAGCAGGTTCCCTCGGTACCAGTCACGCCTATCCCCCCAGAAACACCTGGCGCCGATTGGATTAATGCTATCTACTTCGTTGTTTTAATAGCCATAAGTGCCACAGTATTTTATATCCTGCTTAAGCGCCGCAGCAAACGTATAATCAAAGGCTTAATTGTACTTGCGTTAACGATGGCGGCGTTGTTGCTCTCATTCGTTTATCTCTTGGCATTATCCGTTTATTTACCATTCATTGCAGAATGGGTAGTTATTATTCCCTTGACCATTGTGTTTACAGTACTCTTTAACCTTGCAATCTTCCGCTTTGGCAACATACCCCGAAACGCAGCAGTAATCCTTGTCGGGGGAGCCTTAGGAATGTTCTTTGGCTATAACATCGCAAGCATATCCCTCTGGAGTGCTGTATTAATCCTAGTATTCTTGGCCGCTTACGACATCTTCGCTGTCTATAAAGGTCCAGTGGGTAAAATCGCGCAGTCAGGAATTGACCAACTACCAGGATTGAGCTTCTCGTTTAAAGAAATACAGATGGGTCTAGGCGACTTAGTGTTCTATTCCATGCTTACAGGTGCAATGATCTTTGGTTTTCCATCTTCAATGACATGGGACACTGGTGCAACAACTGACCCAATCGTTGTGGAAGCAATTATTAAACGGATAAAAACCCTCCCAGTAGAAATTTATGTCGTTGAATCAGATGCAACCATGACAAATGCAGGCAAAGCTTTCGAAGCCACAGGCATGGCAGAAATGTGTAGGCAAAACGGCGTCAAATACCTCAATTTACGTAATGTTGATGATAAGGTTAATGTCAAAATCCCTAATGGTAAATCTCTAAAAGACATAACTATACCCAGACTTGCCACAGAATCAGCGATAATTAGCGCTGCAAAAATGAAAACTCACAGCAGCACTAAAGTAACTTTGGGTATGAAGAACATGTTCGGTCTGCTTCCCGACAAATTCAAAGCCAAATACCATGCCAAGGGCATTAGCAAAGTCATAGTCGACATAAACACTGTCTTAAAACCTCACCTAACTGTAATCGATGGTTTCGTCGCCATGGAAGGAAATGGACCAATCAACGGCACACCCATAGAGATGAACCTAATCATTGCAGGCAAAGACCCTGTTGCCACAGACGCAACAGCTGCACGAGTTATGGGCATTGACCCACATGAAATTCGACACATAAGGGAAGCCCATCAAAAAGGCATAGGTGAAATAGATAACGTTGAAGTTGTGGGCTCAAAAATAGAAAATGTGCGACGTGAATTTAAGCGAAAATAAAAAAGAGGTCTTCAAGAAATATAGAGTGGAAAAGAAAAGTTAGTTTACAGCTGAGTCGCATCTGTGAAGCAGTTTTTGCCACCGCTCGTCCGTTGCACGTTGAATCTCATCTAAGACATTTGAATACTTAGGCGTAAAGAGATGTCTGTATCTGCCTTGCCCTTGAAGATAATCTTTGACTGGTTTCTTCTTTTGGGGTGCCAAAGATATAACTTTACTTGGAATTGAAAGCTGGCGTTTTCCGTTAACTGCTTCCCAAATCGGGAAAACACATGTTTCAACAGCGAGTTTTGAGTATTCCATTGATTTTGCTGGATCACTTCTCCAACCTCTTGGGCAAGGTGCGAATACATGGAGGAATGCTGGTCCGTTAACTTCTAAGCCCTTGCGTACTTTTGTAATTAGATCTTTCCAGTAGTATGGGGTTGCGGTAGCTACATACTCTATTTCATGAGCTAACATGATGTCGGTTATTGGTTTTTTCTTTTCTAGTTTACCAGGAATAACTGAGCCAGCAGGTGTTGTGGTTGTTGAAGCACCTATAGGGGTGGAGCTGCTTCGCTGTATTCCAGTGTTCATGTAACCTTCATTATCATAGAGGACAAAGAGAAAATCGTGTCCACGCTCGACTGCACCAGATAGCGCTTGTAAGCCAATATCACAGGTTCCACCATCGCCTGCTAGAGCGATGACATCAACATGTTCATCTTTAATTTTGCCTTTTTTACGCATGATTTTTATCGCTGCCTCGATACCTGAGGCATTTGCCGCGGCGTTCTCGAATGCTGTGTGTAACCAGGGTATTGCCCATGATGTATAGGGATAGATAGATCCTACGATTTCCATGCAACCTGTAGCTTGGGTTACGATTGTTGGTCCTCTGGTAGCTTTCATAATTAAACGCAATACGGTAACTGGTGCGCAACCGGCACATGCGCGATGGCCAGAAAGGAATAGGTCTGGTTTAGTTGCGATTTCCTTAGCTGTAAATTTCCATTCTTGAGTGGTCATTTTGTTTCCTCCTTCACTCCCTTAATCCTAAATAATTTATCTGTCTGTCTACTTGCCCTGTTCTTGAAATGCGTATTAGGTCTTCGAAGATTTTGCGGAGGTCACGTGGACTTGAGTCTCTGCCGCCCAATCCATAGATGTAGTTAACAATTAATGGATGCTGCTTTGCATCGTAGAGTGCATTTCTTACTTCATTGTAGATTGCTGCACCTAAACCTCCTGGGCTCATGCTTTTATCCATAACTGCAATCGCTTTGATATTTTTGAGTGAGTTTCTAATGTCTTCAGCTGGGAAAGGTCTAAAAGTGCGTATCCTAAGAACACCTGCTTTAATGCCTTCTTGGCGTAGTTGGTCAACGATAACTTTTATTGTCCCGGAAGTTGAACCTATAACTACGACTGCAACTTCTGCGTCTTCTAGTTTGTAGGCTTCGATTAATCCATTACCGTAGCTTCTGCCGCTGATTTTAGCGTACTCAAAGTTAACTTCTTGTATCTTGTTGTATGCATTCTTTATGCCCTCTTCTTGTTGACGTTTAAATTCAAAGTAATAGTTCTGAAGTGCATTTGGTCCCATAGTCATGGGATTCTCCGGATCAAGTTTGAAAGGGACAGTTTTTCCTTCATGAGTAACCACTATTGGACATTTGCGTTCTCCAACATACGCTTTGACTACATCTTCGGGTAGAACGTCTACTCTTTCAAGTGTGTGGCTAATTGTGAAACCATCCAACCCGATTATGACAGGCAAAGAGACACCTACGTCTTCGCCTATCTTGAAGGCTTGAATTATTGAGTCGTATGCTTCTTGGGCGTTTTCAGCATAGATTTGAATCCAACCGCTATCCCTTTCAGCCATCGCGTCAGAATGGTCACCATGGATGTTTAATGGTGCTGACAATGCACGATTGGCCACAGCCATTACAACTGGAACCCGCGAACCAGAGGTAACAAAGAGCATTTCATGCATCAATGCTAAACCAGCTGATGCACTTGCAGTAAAGGTTCGGGCGCCTGCTGCACCTGCTGCAAGACATGCTGTCATGGCACTATGCTCTGACTCAGTACAAACGAATTCAGTTTGAACTTCACCGTTAGCAACATATTCACTGAATTTTTCAACTATGATTGTTTGGGGAGTAATGGGATAAGCTGCAACAACATCAACATCGCATTGTTTAACCGCAAAGGCAACTGCTTCGTCACCGTTCATACCGATAATTTCTTGTTTAACTTGCTGTGTAGCCATTCTTATTCCTCAGGCATCTTCATTGTTATAGCTTTGACTGGACATTCGTTGGCACAGATCCCGCAGCCCTTACAGAACGTCATGTCAAATTGGACCTTACCCTTTTCAGGACGCCAATTTATTGCCCCCTCAGGACAGAGTAAAACACATGTCATGCAAGTGGTACACTTCTCTATATCATACACGGGCATGTAAGTTTTCCAGTCACCGGTCATGAAGCCTATGCTCGATTTGGGCGGAACCCCAGCAATAGAAATTTCTTTCCAGGTTTTTTCTTTACTGCTCATTGCACTTTAGCCTCCCTATACGCTTCCTGTATAACAGCAAAATTTTTCTCAGCTAAGTCTGACCTAAATTTACCCTTAAGGGTCTTTTGTATTCCCTCTAAAGTCACTATGTCAGTAGCTTTTGCCACGACTCCCAACAAAGCAGTATTTGTTATTGGAGCGCCCAAGATTCTTAGGGCAATTTCAGTTGCTGGAACTGTCCAAACCTTGCCTTTAGTAACTTTGAGATTCTCTTTTAGTGCAGTTGGATCCTCGTTTGAATTTATTATTAAACAATCTTCATCACGGTTTAATCCAGCAGTAACGGGTACCGTTTTAAGCAATGTGTTGTCTAAAACGACCACAACATCTGGATCATAGATTGCGCAATGTAACCTTATTGGTTCAGTGCTAATTCGGGTAAACGCAGTTACGGGGGCACCCATTCTTTCAGGCCCAAATTCTGGGAAAGATTGAATATATTTGCCTTCGTCGAGGGCGGTCCTAGCCAAAAGTTCACTGGCAGTCCAAGCGCCCTGCCCACCTCTACCATGCCACCTAAACTCTACCATAGATTTCAAAGCAGTCCCTTCCCTAAAGTAGCTTCTCAGTAAAAATGACGAATACCTTGATATACATTTTTCTAGTGATTAGGCTTAAACAGACCAAATAAATGTAAAAAGTAGAGCCTGAGGCATTTACATAAATACTTACTGCGTTATCGTTTGATTGACATTTGCCCTATAGCAATCCAGTTTTCAGCGATTTTAAACTAGCTTTAGATGTTGAACTTTTTGAGCGGTTAATTTCTATACTTAATACTTTAAGGAGCCAAGCACAGGTTAAAGATTGCATAATTTCCTCGCCAAGTGCACTATTGTCTACATCTTGGCTTTCTGGGACTAATTCAATCGTTATTTTTACCGTTTTAACCATTATTAGTCTCCCTTACCATATTATCATGTACATTACTGTACTAAGTGGATATCTAGCAATAGTACTTATTAAAATCGATTGATGGACACAACCCTAATAATTAAATGAAGTAAATGAGAAGATATTTAGAAAAATGGTAGGGTTATTCGAGAAGCGAGGTAAACATCTTCTCAATTGTTTTTCTTGAAGAGAGAATTATTTCAGTAGTTTTTAGGCCATCTGAAGTTAAAAGATACACACGTTTTCCAGAAGAATCAACTTGTCCTTTGAGTAAATTTTTGCGTTCCAAAGCATAGAGTTGGGTGTAAATAGTGCCAGGACTTAGACTAACGTGGTATTTATTTTGAAGACGCTGTAGAAGATCATACCCACTAAGCGCTCCATTCCTTTTTATAGAAAGCAAAAAAATAATTTTTAGATGATTTTTCAAAATGTCTATTTGAAGATCATCGAGAAATCGGTTTTCAAAGTCACTTTCGTCTTTAAAATACTGTTTAATCAAGGTTTTTTCTCACTTCATCTAAATCTTTTATAAAGGGATGATTATGCGCTTCAACAGCCAGTATTGATGACCTATCTGCCTGAAGAACGTTACAATAACAAGGAATGGCACCAATTACTTTACGATTGAAGAGAAAACCAGTCTGATATAATGACTCAATTTTTCCTTTGTTTTCGACAAATTGTTTTTCTGGAAAAACCTTGTTCAATAAAATAGCAGTCTTCTTCTCAAATGCATCATAAAGCTCAGTGAGCAAATTTTCAGTGCCCATTAAATCTAAAGAGTCAAGGGTTGAAACAATTATCGCTAAATCAGAACTTACTGTAGCGTTTACAGACGTATATTGCACACCAGGACTAGTATCATAAATACAATAATTTACGCCCATTTTTTTGAACAAATGCGAGCGTAAAGAAAAAAGACGTTTTACAGCTGAAACTTCCCAGGACCGGCTCTTCTCAGCCATATTTCTAATAGCGGCAACATCAGGATTGGCAAAGCCCACCAATAGCTTACCCCTTAAATTATAATGTTTTGATAGGTCAATAGTGGCAATTTCGACGGGGCAACGGCCATCAAAGTAGGAGTTAAGATAGCAATCTATTGGGAACTTGATTATTTTTGAGAATACACCAGTTAGACTCGGTGATCGGAAATCAAGGTCAAGTAAAGCTACGTTGGCACCCTTTTGAGCAAATAATATAGCCAGGTTAGTGGCAATCATAGTTTTGCCGGTTCCACCCCTCGACGAATGGATCGATATACATTTACCCATACTCTGTCTCCTCAGGGTTTTCAATGAAGAAATAGACTTCTCGACCTTCTCGTTTCTTTTTGATAAAGCCCATCCGTACTAATTCGTTGGCTGCAGCACTTTCTACCGCACGTAGACGTTTGGTCTCAAGAGCTAGATCATCAGCAGTGGCTTTTTCTAATTTATATAAAACCATTATTGTTTTTCTCAGAGCTAATGGCAGATTAAGTATCGCCATAGCATCAGGTTCTCTACTAAAGCCAGATGAGGATGTTTTTTTGCCTGCTTTTTCCAATAGTGCTTCGTTAATTCTTAGCAATTTTGCATTAAGATCTAAGATAGTCTCTAATTTTTCGTTAATTGAATTGAGTGTCTGAATCATTAGCAATATTGAATCGGAGTTTGCTTGCTGCTGGTTTGTTTTTATTTCTATTTGCGGCCCACCAATAAACGTGTATTAATGTATATTCAATAATACACATTTAAGCTTTATGAACATTTAATACACCCAAACCAACCGATGAAATGATAAAAAGACCTTAAGATAAAGAAAACAATGAAACCAGCAATAAATGTCATAGAGAAAAATCAAGAACCACTGAAATTTACGGATAAAAACCTCAAAAAAGCGATTAAAATCCTCTTGGAAGAAGCAGATTTATACTAAATTTCCCCGATCGTGTTACCGCTATCTTTACTTAAATAAGTTTACTTGAACCCTAAGCGCAAGTTTTATAATATTTAGAAATTGATTGAAACCATGGCAAATAGATCCCTCAAGTGGACATCCATCTCGAAACGAAATTTCATAATTAACGCTTTATTGTTCTCGAACCTCTTCTCATTTTACTATGTTTTTGGGTTCGCCATCATACCGATTCTAAATAGAGTGGTAATCGGAAACATAACAGTTCAACCTATCTTTTTTTTCTCCATACCGTTGAGTGTTTTATTAATCAGTCAAATATACAAAGAAATTGGAAAAAAACACATTATTGCCTCCACAAGTATATTGGCTCTCTGTCTGCCTTTGTTATTCATTTGTCAAACCTTTGAATTATCACTAATAATAATCATTATAATCGGCATAGCATTCGGAATGAGCCAATTATCATCTTATGTGTATTTTTGGCGCACAACTATAGCCACAGAGAGAGGTCGAATAGGGGGAGTATTAGGATTAATCGCTATTCCTCTGTATTTTTTACTGATGAATTTCGTATCAAGCATCGTAGGTTTTTTGGGGAACATAATCATGTGCCTAGGTTTTTGTTTGTTTATACTAATCGGGGCTTCTTTGATAAAAGAAAATGGGTTTCCCAAAAATAAAGCTGAAATGGCGTATTATCCTGAAAAAAGAACGATTATTTTCTATAGCATACCTTGGATATTGTTTTGTTTTCTAAATGCTACCTTGTCTAAAAACATCTCGATAGATATACAGAATTTAATTCCCCTTTCATTTTATGCTTTTTTGACTATTTCACAATCATTAGGAGGTTTATTGGGTGCTGTGTTGGGTGGATTCTTGGCTGATAGAGGAAGGCGTTCGACATTAATTCTTAGCGTCACACTCTATGGTGTAAGTACAACTTTTAAGGCTTTTTTGAGCAATGATATAACTTTCTTTCTTGCTTTTGTTGCTGAAGGACTAAGTTGGGGCATTCTATTAACGTTGTATAGCTTTGTAATTTGGGGTGATTTAGCTAATTCTAAGAACGTCGCAAAAATATACTCAATTGGCCTGATTGGATTTTATGTCAGCATGGGTGTAGGACATTTGTCTAGTATCTTGTTGGAAATCGATATTTTAACAAGTGCGTTAATAAGTTGTTTGATAATTTTCCTTTCATACCTACCTATCATACTAGCACCAGAGCTTCTATCTACAGATATTCAAGAGAAAAATAAAATTAAAAAATACATGGATACTGTGAAAAAAATAGCTGACAAGACCGATGGTCAATAGCACACTTCGCCGTAGTTTCGAGGAAGGCTAATTTGAATCTGCTATATCCTCTGATCCACGCTGTTTCTTGACTATTACGAACATCTTATTCATGCGATTGGTTAAAAAATAATTTGAACAGGAAACCAAAGCATAGTGCAGAGGCAAATAGAAGCCGCATAAGCTAAAAAAGGTAAAGTGAATTAAACGGCGTACAGCAAAGGAATTTTATAAAAGGGTTCTCAGCTATATCGAAGTACAAGGTTAGACAAATAGAACAAAACGTGACCGAGACTAAAGCTCAAATAGTTTTAGCTAAAAAAAGAGACCTCTTTTTCCTGGTTGTCTTTATAGTCCCCATGTTTGAGTCAAGCTCTGACTGGTGTTGTCTTTTTTACTGTCTTTTTTCTTATTGGAACCTCTAAACTTATTGATTTTTACGGTCTTATCTTCGAGAGACACACAATACGCTCTGCTGAGGTTATGACGATGAACATACTCTGTAATTGCCTTGTGCAATTCTGGCGCCGATAACTTTTCTGAATCCAAAACGAGCCTATTCTTTTCTGAGGTAACAGATGCTTTGAGGTTTGACTGTAGAAAGCTTGTTAGGCGTTCTTTTTCATTTTGTAAGTCTCCCAAGTCTATTTGGAGTTTATTTTTGTGCCCAAAGAGCATGGCTACTCACATTATAGCACTCGACGATTCTCCTATTAATAATATTCTCAATTTGAAGTTAACCGTCTTGGTATGGTTATGCTTAAATAGTTTTGTGGAACTGAAAGTGGCAGAAGTAGCTGTGATTTGCCGCCGTTGCACAGCCCGGTAGTGCAACTGACTGTTAATCAGTAGGTCAAAGGTTCGAGTCCTTTCGGCGGCGCCAACACTTACTTGAAAAACTACTAGCGATAGTGATAGGTCAATCATTTTTCTAAGACTTCCTTTTTGAATGCTTCTTTGAGTTCGATTGATAGAATCTTTATTTGGTGTGTTTCGCTCTGTTCAGAAGTCTCAGTTTGGTTCCCCCGTGTGAGAGCATCTTTAGTCAGAATCTCTTCAGGATTTAAGCCCCAAGCTTTTAGTATCAATTTCAGCTGTTCTATTTTGTTGGTTTTTACGTTGACTCTGATTACAAATGCTGCAGCTATGTAGATTTGTCTGAGTGTTGAAATGCCTAAGTTTTGGATGTCTGAATATGTATCGACTGTTTTTCCCATCATATAGAGAATCATATCGAGTTCGACGTGTGCAAGAAGCATCTGTGTTTT